>Ga0116161_1005416_pt1 | contig 10302 bp, 7 predicted proteins | sample AD_JPNAS3_MetaG_FD_89877 | JGI IMG/M metagenome (GOLD analysis project Ga0116161, IMG submission 89877) | Active sludge microbial communities of municipal wastewater-treating anaerobic digesters from Japan - AD_JPNAS3_MetaG | ecosystem: Engineered > Bioreactor > Anaerobic > Digestate | place... | reverse complement strand
TCGTCACCGGCGAATCGACCGACAAGTCAAAGGTCTTCGATGTGTACTACGGTGTGCTGAAAACCGCGCCGCTCATCGCCGAGTGCCCCCTGGCTTTCGAATGCCGGTTGGTGCAGGAGGTGCCGTTGCAATCGAACTCGTTGTTCATCGGGGAAATCGTCGAGTCATACACGGAGGAGCGTTACCTTACCGCCGGGAAACCCGATATCAAGAAGATGAACCCGCTGCTGCTCACCATGCCCGACAACCGCTACTGGACGGTGGGAGAATGCGCCGGCGCCGCGTGGCACGACGGGAGAGAGTATAAGCGCTCCTGAAGCGATGATCCCCGACGGGCGGGCGCACCGCCCTCAGGGGTTCTCCAGCCTGAGCCGGTTCTCGCCACCGCCGGGTCCGCCGGGCGGCGCTACGATGGTCATCTCGCGTAGGCCGGGCCTGCCGAGCACCAGGTTCACGGAGATCAATCCATCGGAGAAGAGGAGCTGGGTACAGGGAACGCCGTCCACGGTCGGCGCGCCCTTTTGTTTAAGCGGAATGTTCGCGGCGCTGCTCTCCCACACGGCCGGCGTGAAGCGAGTGACGGCGCCGATGTTCCCGGCATTGTCCGGAAGCGGTGCGACAAAGGCCCTGGCCGATTTATCATAGTCCCGCCGGAAGGTCATCCAGGCATATTTCCCGTCCCGCCCCCGGCGCGCCGTGAGGACGATGCTGTCCGCAACGCGGACCTCGCCTTCGAAACGCCGAAATGTGAACACGGCATACTCGCCCTGCCGGGACGGCTCCAGCACATACCAGCGGCTCAGGGTATCGCCCCAGGTCCAGGTGCGGTTGGTCTCGAAATACGAATCGACCGGCGTAAACTGAATGATCGCGGCCGCCAGCAGCTCCATCAACATCCTGCCGATGTTCAGTTCCATCATGGCTCCTCCCCGGGCGGGTACGTTCGTCTCGTGCGTTTTGCTCGCCTACAAGATACTGCACCGACTCTCCCCGGTCAACCGGATAAATGCTCCCATGCCGGGCGCGCATACGAAAGGCCGGGCATGTTGCCCGGCCTTTCTGAATCATGCGGATTAAACTGTCAGCCTATTGGATCACATTCGATGAAGTCGACTCGTTCCTGAACGTGTTTTTCGGAAGAATCACAAACTTGCCCTGATACGCTTCATTATACGTCATCTCGAAGACATTCCATACCGTTCCAACCTTGTCGTACGGAATATTAAAGGTGTAGGTGAGCGGACTGCCGTTCACGAGCAGGTCGTAGCGCTTCACGGTCACGATCGCCCCGGACTTCGAAAGCGCCTTGCTTAAATTCGCGTCTCTGTTCGAATAATCATGAACCGCATACCGGTACACCTTGTCCGCAAGCGAACCAAGATATATCGGCTGCTTTACGGTAACCGTCTCCGGCCCGTTCCTGAAGCGATCGTCAACATCCAGGATGCAGTAATCCTTGTAGTTCCAGTTTGCGAAATTATTATTTGCATACGGGCCATACTCCCGTGTTCGTTCCACATAGCACCAGCAACCCCAATCCCATTCCTCATATGTCTTTCCTGTCAGGTACTGCTGTGAATAGACATAGTATAGGTGATACCGCCCGCTCCCATCCGGCTTCGGGCCGGTGAAGTGGGCATCAATATCGTTCGGACTCGAACCCCATTTCAGGACCACCTCGATACGTCCGCTGGTCGGCGATACACTGTCGGTGGGGCTGAGTATGCAACGCTGATCCGGTGTCTCGACATCCTTGACGCACACGATAGTGAAATAGCCGGTGGTATAGCCGGACTTGACCACCTCCCCCGTGTAGCTACCGGCGGGAAGGCCTTGTATCCGGTATGCGCCATTCGCATCGCTGGTTGCCGTAACTGTCGCGCCACTGACGCTCATATACACACCGGTTTTCACATCGATGCCGCTCCGGAGCTTAATAACCGCGCCTGACACGCCGCGCCCGTCAACCGAGCTGATGATAGAACCGGACACGATCCCGTAGCCGTCGATGACCACGACCACCGGCTGGAGCGAAACCTCGAGGCTCTGAAAGATGTCGTACACATGATAAACGGTATCCACGTAGCCGGGCTTCTGGAACACGACGCGATAGTAGTCGCCCTCGCCGCTCTGCGACGAGATGACCGGCAGGACGATGCTAAAGGAACCGTTATCATTGGTGCTGGTCGACGCCCGCACAACGGTGCCGTCCAGATAGTAGATGCTAATGGACACGCCGCCCATCGCAGCGCCCGATGCGTCGGTCACCGAGCCGATGAGCGTCCCCGTCACGAGGCGAAGCGAGGCGCCCTCGATCGATTTCGTTTCGCCGGCTGCGATCGAGAAGGAACCGGTCGTGATCGTCGTATAGCCGAGCGCGACGACCGTCGCCGTATACCCGCTCCCGCCGTCAAGGGTAATGCTGTAATTTCCGTCGTCGTCGGTCTCGTAGGTTCTGATGACCGCGCCGTCCTTGCTGATCTGAATGGTCGCCTTGATGCCCGCGGTCCCGCCAGCGAGCGTCTCGCCCGTGATGATCCCCGCGAGCGTCCCGGTGGTCACGATCGGATTGAGCGTCACAGTGCCATTGAAGCCCGTGACCGTCCCGTTGTCGGTGATGCAGAACTCGCCGCCGTTCGCGCTTTGGTACCCGGCAAGATCATAAGTGACCGTATAGCAATGTCCCGCGGGAAGGTTCACGTAGAACGTGCCGTCGTTTTCGGTGTAGGTGGTCACATCGGCGATACCGTCGCAGTTGTCGCCGCTGCACTGGATGGTCACCTGCACGCCGCTCAGGCCCGTCCCGTTATTGGACACGGTCCCATCGACGACCACTGTGAGCGCATTATTCTTGAGGACGGCCGTCTCCAGGGTGATGGTCTGGTCGGCGATGATCTCGACATCGGTGTAGGTCACCGATTCGTACCCCGGCATCGCGAACACGATGGTGTAGCCGGTGCCGGCCGGCAGGACGATCTGGTAGTCGCCGCTCGAGGGGACGTTCACGACCAGGGTGCCGCCCTCGATGAGGCTTTCATGGGTGATGGTGATGGTCGCTCCGCCAAGCGCATACGAATCGTTGTTCGGCGACTGCACACCGCCGGCGACTCGGTAATCCTGTCCGCTCACCGCGCCGATGATGGTCCCGGTTTTCGCGGTCGTATTGACCTCGGTATAGGTGCCGTTGCTCGCGCCGCTGCCTGCGCCGCCACCGCCTCCGCCGCCGCCATCACCTCCCTTGCTACCGCAGCCGGATAAAGCGATGAATGAAATCATAATGGAACAAAAAATAACAAGAAGACTCTGTACATAGTGACGCATATCACACCTCGAAATAATACTTTAACGTGATCTATTTTTATTAACTAGTTCATGTATATGAAAAAAACCTACACGGTCGGTCAAGAAAAATATTCGCCCGCAGGGGCTTTTTTGAAAAAATTTCAGTGCATTTATCAACACTAAACGCATTAGTGTTATGTTAAAATCCATTCGAGGAACAAATGATCAAAGCGATGCGCGTTTAAAGAGGATACACAAAGAGCCCCTGCATCAACGGGGGCTCTTTGGTTTGAGCCAATGGATCGGTTCCGGGGACTAGTACCCTTTGCTCTTGAGCTCGGAAACCAGGCTCACAAACTGCTCGGGGGCGTCAAAGCCGGGGGTGATCCCGAAGGGCTGGTCCACCATGTTCAGATGGTCGACGCCCGCCGAGTACCACGCGCCCTCGATCACGCCACGGAAGGTGCCCCACTTCGCGGAGGTCACGGACACCAGGCCGTCATTGTCGCCTTCATAGTACTTGAGGATGGGCCAGGTGATCAGGAAATACCAGTTGCGCGCGTCGATGGCCATCGTCTTGATCTTGCCCGCCCAGCTCTGATAGTAGATGCCGCTCTTGTTGGGCGTATTGGGATTGAAGGTGTTTATCATGTAGCTGCGGACCAGGTCCTTTCCGTTCTGGAGGCTGCTCGGGTTCTTGTCGCCGAAGACGAAGGCGTACACGAAATCCAGGGTCGCACCCACGAGGGCCTGGCAGGGATTGGGAATCACGCCCAGGACCACGTCGGCCACGGCGCTTCCGCGATGCGGACCGGCGATGCTGGTGTGGCTGGCGACATACGAAGAAAGCCCGAGGTTGGATATCGCATAGCGCGTGTAGATGGTCCCATGGGAGTGGCCGATCACGTTGAGCTTGGCCGCCCCGGTCACCGCCTTGATGTTCAGGAACTGACTCTTCCAGCTGGCGGCCTTGTTGGCCGTGCTGTCCATGCCGTTTACCGAAGTGATATATACCTTCGCCCCTTTGTCCCTGAGGGCCCCGGGGATGTCGTTCCAATAATCGATGATGCCGAGAATTTGCGCCGATGCGCCCATGCCGTGGGCCAGCACGATCGGATACTTGGTGTTACAGGTGGGGGTCGATCCCCCCGCGAACGCCGCTGTTGCACACACTGCCATCACTACAATCGCTACAACCGCAATACTCTTTTTCATGACCCCTCCTAAAGAAAGATTTGCTTGAGACTGCTCTTGGTTAATAAAACTTTGTATTCACCATATCCGAGAATCAAAAAACCATCCGGACGGTATATTGGAATAATATAGAATTTGTCTCAAATCGTCTGGCCAATGGAAATTTAAATTGATTTTGACCAGACTTATTGACATAATTATGTATTCGTACTTAAAAATAAAATATTCTCCTGCAAAACTTGTACAAAATTTGAAATTTTTTTATCAACATCGACTTATTGACCCCCTCCCGACCTCCCCCTTCGTTAGGGGGAGGTGTGTTAATAATGATCTTCCGCACCCCCCTTTTCCCTAACGAAGGGGAAAGGGGCCGGGGGATAGGGGTTTAATAAAACAGTGACAGTTTTAATTCCAGCTCCGCTACGCCATGTTGTCCTTGCAGTAAAGCGCCCCATGTTACACGATGCATCAATGAACAGTCCGGACATCAGCGTCTTCGCGAACCTGAAGGACCGCGCGCTCAGGGACGAGGGGATTTTCATCGCCGAGGGCGGGTTTCTCGTAGAACGGGCGCTCGCCTCGGGCCTTGAGATGATCGCGACGCTCTGCAGCGCGCGCATGGCGGAACGCATCGCGCCGCTGGCCCAGGGGCGCTGCCCGCTCGTGATCGCGGACGAAAGCGAGATCGCGCGCCTTGTCGGCTTCCCCTTCCATCGCGGGGTGATGACGGCGGGGAGGCGCCCGGCGCCGCTGGGGATCGAACGCTTTCTCGCAAGCAATCCGCCGGCGCGCCGCCTCGTCATCTGCGCAGGGCTCGACAGCGACGACAATCTCGGCAGCATCATGCGCTCGGCGGCCGCCCTCGATTACGACGCCATCGCCCGTACTCCCGGAGGCTCTGACCCCTGGAGCCGGCGCGCCCTGCGCGCGTCCATGGGCGCCGGGTTCACCCTCCCCGTGCTCGCCATCGGGCGCGAAGATGACGCCGTCGGGGCGCTGCGCGACCATGGTTTCGCGGTATATGCCACCGTCCTGGCATCCGATGCGCGGCCGATACCGGCGTTCCGTGCATGCGGGAAGCACGCGCTCGTATTCGGCAACGAGGCCTCGGGGCTCGATGCGGCCTGGCGCGATCGCTGCGATCGCGCGATCACCATCCCCATCGCCCGCGGCGATTCGCTAAACGTGGGCGTGGCCGCCGGGATCTTCATGTACCACTGTTCATTGCTCGCGGGGGACGGGGACCCAGCCGAACATCCCTAACAGCCCGGCCCGGCAGTCACATAGCCGCAAGCGAATGAATGATATGGCAGGCCGTCATGGCGATTTCGCGAACGGGCATCCCTGCCCTCGCGACACGCTTCTCCTTCTGAAAACTGCACCATCGATCGCCACTCCCTCCGTCCTTCGGACACCTCCCCCTTATGAAGGGGACACCAGGTTGGGGTTTTTTCAGCATCCAATATTTCATTGACGCCCCCCGCTTTCTGCGAAACGCTTACGGGAATTCCCATCGGCAGGCAACATCGAATGGGGAATGTCGGATCAATACGACGGAGGTGCCGCCAGTGAAATTCCTTGCGTGGAGTTTGTTGCTCGCGATCGTTATCATCACCCCAACATTCGCGAATACCGGTCCGGTTGTGCAAAAATATCGCGACGGAGGCGGATGGAAGGAACCCTATCCGGGACCGGACCGGGCGGAGATCGCGCTCATCGCCGGATCGTACCGGGTCCTCATCAGCGGGAACCGGACCATGTGGCACGATAAAATCCTCACTATAAAAAGCATAACCGTCGTGCCGGTGAAGGACATCTACCCCACCCTGACGATGGCAGCGAGCATCACCGTTCCCCGATACTGGGACACCGTGAAGGAGCTGCCCATCGAAGCCTATCGCCTTCAACAGCGATTCGACGATGAAAAAAAGCGTACGCGCATCACCGGGCTCTCCTTCACCATCGACGTTAATCTCAAGGAGAGCGGCCGGGAGCGCTTCGAGTTCGAGGGATATTACATCGAACGGAAACGAAGCTTCGCGGGGACGGTGAAGCACAACGGCGACATCGTCGGCGGGTTTATCGCGGAGAAGATCCGCTAAGCGCATCAACGCGTGGAGCGAATACGCGAAACCCCCTGTCTCCAGGGGGTCGCGATCTCAATGCAGGCTCTCGGTGCGTATGTTATCGGAGATATGCGGCAGCCTTCGTGGCCACATCGGCCTTGGTAACCAGTTCCATGTGATCGTAGCTCCAGAAGGTGGCAACATGCGTGGCCCCGCTGATCTGCTCGTCGCCGCGCGCGACCGCCCCGTCGCTGTCCTTCCAATATACCGTGGTGAGCGTGTCCCAGCCAAGCTGCAACTCGCCGCCCCATCCCCAGCAGTCCCAGCCGTCGCCGTCCCCGCCGATCGTATAGATCTTTCCGCTGTCCGCAAGCGGTGCGCCGACCACGGGGTATGCTGGATTGAAGGTGTTCTTCACATACGCGGGCTTGAGCTGATTGGCCGCGGCCTCCGCGCCGATGAAGAACGACAGCCATGCCGCCACATTCGCCAGCGGAGAGCCCTGGTGCGGCGTGCCGAGCGTCACCAGCCCCGCGACCGTGTTCGGGAATCGCTTGATGTAGCAGCGGCTCACCAATCCGCCCATGCTGTGCGCGATGACGTTGAACTTGGCGCTGAGCCCGTAGGACGAATTGAGCTTGGTGATCTTCGTCCGCATCAGCGTCGCCTGGTCGTAGATGGTGTCGTCGCCGGCGCTGAAGTCGTTCTCGCCGCAGAAGTAGATGGTGCGGCCGTTGATGCTGCGCGTCCACACGCGCGTCGATTCGTTCGTATAGATGACATACACATTGCCCGATCCCCAGATCGAAGCGACCTTGTCCAGGAAGGCATCGCTCCACTGATGCTTGTTGGTGAGCCCGTGTACCAGCACCAGATCGTATGTCTTCGCCGATGCTGCGACCGTCGCCATCATGAAAATCGCCATGGTGATGATAAGAATCTTTTTCATATCCAACCCCCTCTTTCAGGAACTCTTGTTCAGTGAATAATCTGTAAAACCATCCAGCCGGTTTTACAGTGATAATATACAGGGATTATAATAAATCGTCTTGCCAATATGAACATGAATTGATTTTGACCATAAATATGAACAATTTATTATTTTATGTATATTTCCCAATGAGAGATTTTGGGACATCGCAGCATGGGGTCAGAGCCCGATTACTTATATTTGGGCTCAACAATAAAGTAGCACGCCGAACGAAGGGATTCTCCACTCATGTATAGAACAGCTTCAGTATCGAATATTTTTTTGAATTGAATGAATAATGAGGTAGCCTATACCCTTTGCGAATTCCGTCCAGGAGGCAGTCGTGTATATCTCAATTAAAAAGAGAATGCTGATCGCAGGAATAATCATCATCGCGATCGTGACCGTCTTTGGATCAACCGTCATTTTCATGTTCAACCTGACGCAAAAATCTTACGATGATGTTAATCGCCTCAGCGAGAACACAATCCTGCTGAAAAGCCGCCTCATCGAACATATCTCCTGGTCGGAAAACCTCCTCCTCTCAGCCGTAACCGGGAACGCATTTGCCGGGCAGACAGATCCGCACTTTTGTGCCTTCGGAAAATGGTATTATGGGCTGAAACAACAGGGGAAGGCTGCACCAATGTCCGAGGAGCAGCGCGCTTTATTCGACAAACTTGAAGAGCCGCATAAAAAACTCCACGCAACAGCAGAATTGATCACAAAGAGCGGTTCGACCGCTACCGCAGTAACCATCTATCGAACGACGACACAGGCCCACTTGAAGGTGTTGCGCGAAATCTTCGACGGGTATATAAAGAACAACGAAGCGACCCAGCAGCGAATATCCCGGGCCACCTCGATTCGAAACGCGACAATCACCGCCATTATCGTTATTTCGAACGTACTGGTCACCGGGCTCTCGATACTCGTCGTCACGCTCTTCAATAAAAAATTCTCCCGCTCTTTTTCCCGCATGGAGAACGGCATCTACCGGCTTTCACACGGCGACCTTGCATTCGAAATCGAAACGAAGAAGATAGACTGCAGCACTGACCGCGATTGCCGCAAAAATGACTGCCCGTGTTTCGGAAAAGAAACCAACTCCTGCTTCCTCGAGGTCGGCTCCTATGCGCCGATGCTGAAGAACGAAGTCCAGTGCCCGGCGATTCTGAACCGTACATACCCAGATTGCCGTCAGTGCCCCGTCATGAACCGGCTCGTCAGTGATGAATTCGAATTCATCATCATCCTTCTCGACCAGTTTCGGCTTCGCCTTCGCAGGGTCGTCTCCTCGGTCAAGGAAATAGTATTCTCACTTTCCTCATCCACCGAACAAATGTCATCGGCCCTTGGATCGTTTTCGACCAATTTGCAATCCGAGGCGGCCAACATTGAGGAGATAATGGCAACCGTCGAAGAAGTCTTCTCCGGTATCGAAGGAATCGCCGTTAGCGCCGAGCAGCAGAACACCGGCGTGAAAGAGCTTACGGAGACCATCGCCAAACATAGCGGCATAATCGAGTCCCTTGCATCATTATCACACGAATCGCACACCTTTTCGGAACGAATATCAACACAGGCGATAAAGGGCGACGAGTCCCTCAAGCAGATGGAGCGCAGCATTGAAACCATCAGCAGCAGCTCAGGGGAGATGACCGCCATCGTGAAGATCATCAATGACATCTCCGATCAGATCAATCTCTTGTCCCTCAATGCGGCAATCGAGGCGGCCCGTGCCGGGGATGCGGGACGGGGATTTGCGGTTGTAGCCGACGAGATTTCCAAGCTGGCCGACCAGACCGCCCAGAGCATTAAAAGCATCGACGGTCTCATTAAACTCAACGAGACCGAAACGACCCGCGGGGTCGACATCACACGGGACACGGTCGCAGTATTCAGCGAGATCATCGATAGCGTTGAAGGAATCAAGCGCATGCTGAAATCGATAACGGAGAATACCGGGGAACAGCTCGAAATCAACAGGTCCATCGGTTCGATGGCGCAACGAAGCAAGAGCATGTCCGAAGAGATAACCTACGCGACGGAAGAGCAAAAAAACGCGTTCAATGAGATCTTAAAGGCCGTCAGCAGCATCAACGAACTCACCCAGACGAACGCATCGTCATCCGAGGAAATTGCCAGCGGCTCGGAGGAAATAGCGGCAAACGCCGACACCGTGAATCGAGAGATTGATTTTTTCACAGTATAACGTAACAACCGTACGCTAAACATCCTCGTTGATTCTCCAACGCCTCCATCTCCCAAGGAGCACCCTCAGGGTCCTCGCAAACAGGAATCGGGAGGTAACCCATCTCACGGCAAGCAATCGTAGATTGAACGCTCAACCCTCAAAGGGTCAGAGCTATGATAATTTCATTCTTGACTATCTATCGAAACTGAAAGTTGAATGTATGGCAATTTCGACCAGGCGCTAATATCAATGAACACATACCAAAAGGCGTCATTTTATCTCACCGCCGGATTCCCGGTCTGGGTTCTTGCGGCCAGCATTACCGCGCTCATTCATCCTCCGGTGTTCACCTGGTTCTCGGGGCCGCTCATCACGGCGGGCCTGGGCATCATCATGTTGGGGATGGGGCTTACGCTGACCGTCGACGACTTTCGACGGATCGCGCGCTTTCCGGGTCGCGTCCTTCTTGGCGTACTGTTACAATATACGGTGATGCCGCTTTCCGGGTGGGCCATCGCGCGCCTCTTCGGTCTCCCGGACGTGTTCGCCGTGGGGCTCATCCTGGTGGCCTCCTGCCCCGGCGGCACCGCGTC
>Ga0116161_1005411_pt1 | contig 10310 bp, 9 predicted proteins | sample AD_JPNAS3_MetaG_FD_89877 | JGI IMG/M metagenome (GOLD analysis project Ga0116161, IMG submission 89877) | Active sludge microbial communities of municipal wastewater-treating anaerobic digesters from Japan - AD_JPNAS3_MetaG | ecosystem: Engineered > Bioreactor > Anaerobic > Digestate | place... | reverse complement strand
TCTACAAGCTTTTTCTCAGCATTCTTTACAGCTTCTGCATAAACCCCAAGTAAACCCCTCAGCTCAACAACCTCGTTGTTTATCTGGGTAAAGCTTATGCTGTCGGCACTGCATTTTACAGTACAAGACATACCAAGCCTTACACCGGGTATATCCAAAAACTGCTTGAATGGGATCTGCCCTGTCATGCTGCACATGGGCTCGGCACTGTATGAGGTAGTGTATACCGCAGTACATTCCATAATTCCCTCCATCAGCACCTTATCATCCAGCAGCCTTATTTCATTTACCACAGGCAAGACGCCCACATAGCATACTTTCTCAATCTCAGGCTCTCCGTGCTTTATACCCAAAGTTTCCTTAACCACAATATTTGAGCGGCATTTGCCGACAAACTCGCTGATGGGAAACATGTTTCTCCCTATATCCACTACATTGGTCGGGCTATATGCATCTACAACTATTTCCTGCTCAATGTCGCTGAATACCCTGGCCCCCATGCCCAAAACCACATAGGCATGAATCACTTTTCTTTCGCCGTTGATATCCTCGGAAACCTCCAGACGGCATTCCTGAAGGGCATACTCTGCTGTGCACTCCATGTTTCTTCCTGCTGCCGGAATCTCTATGTATTGGGTAAAGGGTATCTCAAATTCATGGTATAGCTGAGTATCTTCCATCTCGGCTTTGTAAAGTATTCCCAATCCCAGCAATCCACTTACTTCAACCTTGCCTTCAATCGGTTTTTCTTCTTTTACAACCGCCTTGCAGTCAGACCTTAATATTTTGCTTACTGAGGGCATATCGGCAGGCAAATTGAGTTCTTCATTAAACTCATAGCGGTCTTTGTTATAGCCCACTACCTGCTTGAAGCTGCCGGGCTCTCTAAGTACCTGAATATCTGTCAATCCCCTCACATCCGCAGCTATCTCCAGGTCAAACAAATCTTCAACCCTGCAGTAAAGATCCATGATTATCTTCACGCCGAGCTTTCTTGAATTTATCATATAGCAATCAATATGCTGGATGACCGGGTTAATGCTTTCCTTCATCCTGGGCCTGGCACCCTGAATCTCAATACCCTGTGAAAAGCTTACAACCGCATCCATACTGTGCAGCGGTTTTCCCTCGTCATCCGCTGAATATAATATGTTTAAAAGTATCTGCCCGTTTACTGCAACTTTGTCGTTCAACACTTCGCAGTCTCTTAACTGTACGGTTGCACCCGGGGCAAGAATCTTGTATAAATCCGGATTTATGTCCGGTACGTTTATATCTTCTTCTACTACTGTGCTGAAAACATTTTCGCCAATTATTCTGGAAACTTTGAGCTGGTTCTTTATTAACTCCAACGGCATTGTTTTCCTCCTCCTACTATAGTTTTTCTATTAATTTATATGAGACGAGAAGGAAAATATGCGTATTAAATTAATTTTGTACTTTGATAAATGAGTATAACAAAGGCATGTATATCTTAACAATCCTGCTTTATACATGCCCTTATTCGATAATTTTATGAAGTTATTACCGTCCCCGCTTTGCCTTCCAAAGCCTCCACCGCTTTGTAAAGGGATGTAATTATTGCTTTCTTCCCCGGGTTTGCTTGTACAAACATCATTGCTGCCTGTATCTTGGGAAGCATGCTGCCGGGAGCAAAATGCCCCTCCTTAATATATTGCTCTGCTTCTTCAACAGTTATACAGGAAAGATCCTTCTGGTCCGGCTTCCTGTAATTGATTGAAACCTTCTCGACCTCAGTGAGTATAACAAGGGTATCTGCTCCGACATCCTCGGCAAGCCTTTCGGCAGCAAGGTCTTTGTCGATTACTGCAGCAATGCCTTCAAGGGAGCCGTCGTCTTTCTCAATTACCGGGATCCCTCCGCCGCCGGCCGTAATGACAATTGTGCTGTCCCAAAGGGCCTTGACAGATGAAAGTTCCACTATCTTCTTTGGCATTGGAGATGCGACAACCCTTCTCCAACCTCTTCCGGCATCTTCCCTAAGCACATAGCCCTTTTCGGCCTGAATCCTTATTGCCTCCTCCTCGGTATAAAACGCACCTATTGGTTTTGTAGGGTTCCTGAACCCCGGGTCATCCTTATCTACAACCACCTGAGTAACCAATGTTACCACAGGTATATTTTTGCCCCTTTTCCTCAGGGCCTCCCTCAGCCCCTGCTGTATATGGTATCCGATATAGCCCTGGCTCATGGCTCCGCACACGTCAAAGGGCATAACGGGGGTCACATTTGCAGCAGTCTCGGAAGCCAGCAATATCCTCCCTACCTGTGGACCATTGCCGTGCACTATTGCTATTTCATACCCTCTGGAGCATATTTCCGCAAGATATTCAGCGGTCTTATTGACAACCGCAAGCTGGGCTTCCGCGGTCGCAGGCCGGCCTGCTTCCTGCAGGGCATTTCCGCCCAATGCTATAACGACTTTTGTTTGTGACATTAATCTTCTCCTTTACAATGTAGCTACCATCACCGCTTTTATTGTGTGCATCCTGTTTTCTGCTTCGTCAAACACCACGGAGTGTCTGCTCCTGAATACTTCATCGGTCACTTCTCTTATGTCAAATCCCTTTTCTTTCATTTCCATTGCCAATTTGGTTTCAAAATTATGAAATGCCGGCAGACAATGCATGAAAATCACATCGGGATTACCCGTCTTATTGAGCATTTCTATGGTAACCTTATAGGGAGTAAGCAGTTTAACCCTTTCAGGGATTTTATCTTCTTCACCCATTGAAGCCCATACATCCGTATATATTACGTCAGCGCCTTGTACTGCTTCAATATCGTCAGATACTTCAATTGTTGCACCGGTTTCCTTTGCAACCTCATTTACTGTATCCAGCACATCCTTGCTGGGATAAAGTTCCTTGGGTCCAAGTGCCACAAAGTGCATCCCCATCTTTGCGCAGCCGTACATCCATGCATATGCCATGTTATTTCTTGTATCGCCTGCAAATACTACCTTAACCTTGTTAAGGGGCTTTGCAACATGCTCTTCAATTGTAAGCATATCCGCAAGAATCTGTGTGGGATGGTCCACATCAGTAAGACCGTTCCATACGGGAACTCCCGAATACTTCGCAAGGTCTTCAACCGCACTTTGTTTATAGCCCCTGTATTCTATGCCGTCATAAAACCTTCCCAGTACTTTGGCGGTATCCTCCAGAGACTCCTTCTTACCCATCTGTGATCCTGCCTGGTCAAGATAGGTTACATGGGCTCCTTCTTCAAGGGCGCCTACTTCAAAGGCACATCTTGTTCTTGTAGAAGTCTTTTCAAAAAGCAGAACTATATTCTTGCCCTTAAGCAGATAATTTGTTATCCCTGCCCTTTTTTTCGACTTCAAATCATGGGATAGATCCAGCAAATACCTGATCTCCCCAGGTGAAAAATCCATTAATGTAAGAAAACTCCGTCCTTTTAGATTAACTGACACCTAAAAACTCCTCCTTTAAAAAATTATATCTCATCTCTCACCAATGGCATGCTCATGCATCTTGGACCGCCTCTGCCCCTTACCAATTCCGAACCGTCTATTTCGAGCACCTCAATGCCGTTCTCCCTCAGAACCTCATTGGAGGCTTCATTTCTTGAATAAGTCACTACCACACCGGGAGCTATTGCCAGTGTATTTGTGCTGTCATTCCACTGTTCCCTTGCGGCTGTTATTGAATCTCCGCCGCCGCTCTGTATAAGGCTTACTGCAGGAAGCTTGAGGCTATTTTTGAGGGCTTTCACAAGGTCATCTTCGGGAGTAACTTTGATATCTTTATTTTTGCTGCGGGTAAGCTTATATACTGCAACCTTATCCAATATTCCGGGATATACTGTAAATTTATCCCTGTCAACCATTGTAAATACCGTATCAAGGTGCATAAATGCCCTTAGGGGAGGTATTTGCACGGCCAGAACTTCTTTCAGGTCTTCATCGCCTGCGAAAAGGTTTCTTGCGAGTATTTCAATGCCGTTGGCGGATGTTCTTTCACTGCAGCCGACCGCCACAACTTCTTTGCTTAGCACCAAAATATCCCCGCCCTCTATACTGTGCGGTATAGTGTAATTATACCAGACTTTTGAATAATCTTTCCTGAATATCGGATTATAATCGTAAATATATTTGATTATCATTGGTTCCCTGCGTCTTGCGTCAGTGTGCATGGAATTGATGGATATTCCATTTCCTATAATAGACAGGGGATCTCTCATAAAGTATAAATTGGGTACAGGATTTATGTATAGCGGATAGTCCTTTTTTACGTAATCCGAGAGGCTATATTCTCTATCCCTATAGGGCATGTCCTTTTTATTCAGGCCGGCAATTACTACCTCTGCTACCTCTTCGGGGCTTTTGTCAAATAGATAGGAAAATATCAATTCACGCAGTTCATAGTTCTCTATTTGGCTGTGATTCAATATGTCATTTATCAAATTCCTTTTAACATCCACATCCCTCAGGATTTCCGTCAGCAAATCCTCTACATAGTATACCGTTGCACCCCTCTGTCTCAGCACATCTGCAAACTCGTCATGCTCTTTTCTCATTTTCTTAAGCCATGGTATGTCATCAAACAAAAGCTCTTTCAGATAATCAGGGGTAAGCCTTTCCAATTCTTTGCCCGGCTTATGCAATAAAACAGCTTTTAGTTTGCCCACCTCAGACGTAACATTTAAAAAAGATTCTTTATTTACATTCGACATTTTATATCCTCCTCTCCCTTAAATGGACTTGGAAGTTGAATATCACTTTAAATAACTTAAGTATATACAAATAATAGCAATTGCACAAGTAGATGAATACAGCATTTAAGCCAACTCTTACATTTTGTCCCATACCTCTGAATATTAATTCATACAGCAACTGAATAAATATTAAAGCACTGCATAAATATATTATTTTAGCCATTCTACCTACTTTATACCTATTTGATAGATTTTGCTATATTTATGCATCCTATGCATAAATATAAGGGTGCTGGAATAAAAAATTATTATAAAAAAACAAAAAAAATTAAGAGCCCTACGAGAGCCTTAACTTTTTTGTCTCACAAAACAGCCGTTACATGCACCCAATTTTAACATTATCTTTACATGCAAATAGTTCTATAGACTTTGTCAGTATATCCGAATAACTGAATGATACGGTTCTCCCGAAATCTTCAGGCAATTCTCCTTCAATCCGCACTAAGAATATACTGGGATATGTCTTCTCAATAACGCCTTGCTTAATGCTTATCTTTTTCCTGCCTTTATTTGCTCTGAGCACAACTCTTTCCCCAACGTAGTTGTCTATATTGCTTTTGATGAGGGACAGGGTATTTTTCGAGGTCATAAAAAATCACCTTCCTTCCCAACACCTTAAATTTTATCATAACATATATTATATGTCAACTAAAACAAAATATTATATCAACTTACTCTTTATTAGTCAAATTTTTATTTGTTATTTGAAACTGCTCTCGGCCGCTGTACACGGGATTTATAGTATTATTCGTTGATTTACGCAAATTTGCTTGAAATATCCATTGAACATCTTGTTTCCTACGTGCTGCCATTTCCAGGGCTGCCGAAATATGTTCCAATTCCTTTGAATATTGCTTTTGCAGCGGCCTTTATAAAGCTTTGGTCCCGTAAAAGATTTTCATCCTGAAGATTGCTTATATAAAGGAGCTGGACTATAACAGCGGATGCCTTAACCTCCCGAAGCAAATAGAATTCAGCCATTCTAACCCCCCTATTCCTGAGGCCGAGGGATTTTGTCAGATTCTCCATTATGGATTTTGAAAGCCTCTCCCCCTGTCGGTCACCTCTGTAGTAGTATATTTCCGTGCCGGAGGCTGTGGGATTGGTAAAGCTGTTTTGACCTATGGATAAAAAAAAGTCAGGCTTTTTTCCGTTTGAAAAATCAGCCCTGTCGGAAAGCGTCATTCCGGTATCATTATCTCTCGTCAGGAAGACTTCGGCGCCCTGCATGTCAAGCAGGCCTCTCAACTCCAAAGCAATACTGAGGTTGACATCCTTCTCCCTCAGACCCGAAGCTCCTTTGTTATCATCACAGGCATCCCCGCCGTGGGCAGCATCCAGCACAATCTTAATACCCCTTAGGGGCTTTTCCGGGTCAGGCACTTCCATCTGTTCAAAAGTCACTCCTGTATAATAGTACTTCAAAATATCCTCATAGCCCATTCCTGACTTTGCCATCTCTCTTGCGCCGCACCGGCAAAGCCCCAATCCATGCCCGGTACCTATGCTTCTGATAAGAAATTCCACGGGCATATAGTCAAACCTGGTCGAATTAAGGTTAAGCAGTTCCCTTACTTCAATCCCCCTGAAGCTCCTGGTTCCAATCTTTATTCTGTTTATTCTGCCCTGTTCATCAACCTCAACATCTTCAAACATTCCCTGGATATTGCAGTATATACCTTCAGGCTTGTTGAGCCTTGTTTTTAGCAGCTCTTCCAGCTCGTATACCGTAAAATGCCTGTCACTGCCGCTATCTTCATTTTCTCTGCAAAAGGCGCAAAGCACCCTTCTCAGGTAGGTTATCTTATTCCCTAAAACATTCTCGGAATTTTCTGTGGCCCCGCCACACCTATAATGAAAAAACGGTTTTATCGGCTTCCCTTCAAAAAGCATTATTGTATTTTCCGTTGCGGCAACTGCCTCATAAGCCGCTTGTGATGCCGATCCGTCAGCAAGGCCGTATTCCAAACAGTGTCCGGGTTCCGTACATATGTCGCAGCCCTTATGATTTTCGCAGCCTTTTCCTCCATATATGAAGGTTTTCCTTGATAACTCCGTCCTCGCCATAATTGCAAAAGCCTTCAATAGCTCAGGCTCATCCGCCCCGGCTGTATTGAAGCTGATTATTCTGGCTATCAGCCTATCTGATTCCTCGATCAATCCAAGTCCTTTTTCATGGTCATATATATTAAACAACATTTTTCTTTCCCCCTTATTATGGAATATAGGGAGACCCGGGCATTCCTGCTCTGAATTTTCCTCTTGTCTGTATACCGCCTATCCCTTTTGCCCCGCTCATGGTACCTCTTAAAATGTTTTCTATCGGAGGTGTTTTGTCGATTGGGGCAAATGCAATCTGCTTGCATAGCATCCCGGGGTCCAATGCATGTATCAGTATTCTGCCGGGTGAGCTTGCAAAATTCGCCCCTGCAGACAACAGCCCTTCGTAATATGATTGACATGCCCCTGCAATTATTACCAACTCATCCAGGGACTTCTGGTATTCTCTGGCTTTCTTGACTGCCTCTATGAAATACGCCGAATTTTTATAGCTATCCACCGAATTCCTGTTGTTTCCTTCCTTTTTCCCCATGCTGTCATGGCCCGTGATAATAACTATATCGGGCCTGTTCTCCTCCAGCAGCGATTTTATAAGCCTGGGCTGTTCAGATTCCGGAACAAGCACTCCCACGGCATTTATTCCTTGTTCTTTATAATACTTCATGCTCATTTCCAGGTAATCATTGTCGCCATCTATATGAAGCACTTTTCCAGGCAGCTCAAATTTGCTGTATTCCTCTCTTTTGGGCAATAGCCTTTCCGGCATTGCAATTGCTCTGAGCCCTCCGGATCTGTTCATCTTTCCAAGCCTTTTTTCGAAGATCTTTGCCTCTTCATTAATCCTGTTTGCCGGAACTTTTACAATGTCGGACTCGTGTGCATCAGCCAAAAGCCTGTAGTTCAGCCCCTTAAGATATATAGTTCTGCCGTTGCCCTTGTCCGCCGATATATCATATACCCTGAATAATATGTCATATCCATAAGACTTTCTCGCGACAATATCTCCCAATTTGATATTCATACCTTCAACCCCCTATTATTGCAGCCCGTATAGTACATAGTATGTGAAACATGCTGACAAGGTGAATGAATGAAATGAAAAAAGCGGCTGCGGCCGCATTTGAGTATAAAGGTAATTATATGTATTTTCTGAACCCTTCTACAAAGTCAAGGACAAATTCCTTCATTACGACTATGTCCTCGTATTTGCTCAGGAAGGTCTTCTCATCCCAGTCGGTTTTTCCTCTATAATATCTCTCTGTTATCCTCCAGAATTTCTGAGGAAATTCGAAAAGCGACAGCATCAGGACAAGCTCTTCCTTCCCAAGGGGTGCAATTTTGCAGTAATCTTCCAGAAGTTCCAAGGCTATGTCAACATCATAGCTGTACCGCTTCAGTATTTTTTGTATCAACGCCGCCAGATCATATACCGGAAGCTCATGGCAGCTGTAATCGAAGTCAATAACGCTTACCCTGCCTCCCGGTTCTATTATGAGATTGTGATATGTATAATCATGATGGCATATCGCATTGTCGGTTTCAGCCTTTTTGCATATGTCATGATACTTGGAATTTTTCAGGGTATCGAAGCCCCTCCAGCACATCTCCAAATAAAAATCCACATCCTCCAGGAACATTTTGTCAAGACTGCCCTTTTTTCTTTTTTTCCCGGCAAGTTTCTTGAACTCTTCTAAGTCCTCAATTTTACCTATGTAGGACTTTGTCCATTTCCCGATATTGTTTCTTCTGGCAGCACCCAAAGGGGGTATGTAACCCTTTCCTGCATTGTGCAGCTCTGCCAGGGTTTTTATTATTGCTTTCCTGTCATAAGGGTTGGTAAAGCTGCATTCCCTTCCCTCTATAAACTTTTCCATTATGTAGATTCTGTTCTCATATACTGCAAAGGGCAGCTGATATGCAGAGATTAAATACCTGTCAAGCTCCTTGAAGCCATTTTCAAAAAGGTATTCCTTCAGTTCATGTGTGTAGAGGATCTTATCCGGTCCCCTGCACGTCTCCTTTATTATCATCAGCCCTTTGTCCGTCTGAGTCAGGTTCACCGCCCTCAGGGGTTTGCTGTATAATACTCTGCATCCGAATTCTTTCGCAATGGCATCTATATTCATTGGCAACACCTCATAGTATACATAGATCTCTTGTCAGAGCTCTAGTAAAATATATGAGGATGGCAAAATATATAGACTCCTACATTACTCTCTTTTCATATTGCTCTATAAACTTTCTGCGCATCAGTGCATATTCTGACTTTGTACTCAATTTATCCGCGAAATCCTCATCATCCCAGTCCTTCCTCTCAATGTAGCACTGCCTGGATATCATCCGGAAGTCCTGGGGAAAAATAAAGAAAGGGACAAGCACCATGAGTTCATTATTGCTTATGGGGTTTCTCCGATTATAGCCCTCCAGTATATTCAAGGCCCTTTCGATATCCCAGTTTGACTTTTTCATATCTCTGATTATCAAACTTCCTATATCATGTATTCTTATATCCCCAATGCAATAATCAAAGTCAACTATATATGTCCTTCCGTCAAAAGCATGCAATATATTATGATAGGCGTAATCGTGATGTATGAAGCTTCTCTTCCTTTCAGACTCTGCGGAAAGCTCTTCGTAATCCGTTTCATGCAACAGCCTGAGCGCTTCCTCCCCGTCCCTTATGCACATATTCACATAATCAAGATATATTCCGTCAATATCGCTTTTTTCTGCTTTTGACAGCACCCTCTCCTTAATGAGCTCCATTTCATCTATTCTCCTGCGGAAATATTCGGGCCATTTCCCATAAAAGAACCTGTCAGGGGGGCATGCAGCAGGCATATAACCCTCTGCGGCATTATGAAGCCTTGCAAGCATATCTATTGCAGCATCCAAATCCAGGGGATTCAAAAAATCGCATTCCCTCCCGTCTATCCATTCGATAAGAAAATACTTCTCTCCCTCAAAGCTGATAAAGCTGTCCCCGTTTTTCTGCCTAACCAATCTGAAGGTATTACTGAAGCCATTCTCCGCAAGGTGCTCCACAGCCGCAAAAATAAAGTCCATGTCCTCTTCCGGAAACCTGGGCTTTTTAAGACAGAAAAAACCTTTATCGGTCATTATCCTATATGCATTTCTTGCCGGGATTATCTGATTAACCTTAAGACCCATAGCTTCAAAAAGGTTGACATCAAGGTTATATCCGCCAAGGAACTCCCTCTCCAACTGTCTGTTTTCCTCTATAAAAAGCTCCATTTCCATAAATCGGCCTGACCTCCGCATTACAATTATTATTTCACATTAGGAGAAGAATGCGACATAGTTTGTGAATTACTCCGGCTGTAGGGGAAGTATGTTCTCCTCACCTTTCAAAGCCAGCAAAATCACTGGCGGGGGTCCCATCTCTGCATGCCCGTCTGGTTATTTTGCCTGGAGGTATTCCCGTTCCGTGGTCAGTGAAAGGTTTCGTCAGAGATATCTTCCCCACG
>Ga0116161_1005399_pt1 | contig 10328 bp, 8 predicted proteins | sample AD_JPNAS3_MetaG_FD_89877 | JGI IMG/M metagenome (GOLD analysis project Ga0116161, IMG submission 89877) | Active sludge microbial communities of municipal wastewater-treating anaerobic digesters from Japan - AD_JPNAS3_MetaG | ecosystem: Engineered > Bioreactor > Anaerobic > Digestate | place... | reverse complement strand
GAGGATATGTATGTCCCTTTATTGCAGGTAATCATACATAATATGGAGTTATGTACCAATATTAATCAATGCTGCATAAATATGTCAATATTTTTATATAAATTGTAGATTAAATTATATAAACAGCAAAAAACGAAAAATGTTACCGTTCGTGTAACATTTTCATAGATCAGTAGAAAAATAAAGTATTACTATATTAGATGAAGTTATGTTTCATCTATTTTGCTTGCTTCTTCGTTGTGCATTCTAAGAGAATTGCGGTTTAGCAGATTGAGCCCTGAAATTGCTATGAGGGCTCCCAAAACAACATATGATTTAAAGTTAAAACCTAAATTGCTAAGTAAAAAGCTGGTAACATAGCTCTCGGGAACCATAAGGTTTATTATGGAATGAAAAATAATACACATCCAAAGGGATTTTGTCTGGACAAATATATATGAAATCAGCATGCTTAATAGCGTACCAGATAGAACTATGTTCGGATAAATATGCATTGCTCCGAATAATGCTGAAGATACCAGTATTAAAGCAGGGACGTTATAATTATTAAGGAAGCCCTTTAGTATTATACCTCTGAAAATTACTTCCTCAAGTATTGGAGTAACTGTTGATACAAACAGAAAATCAACTAAAATTAGCAAGGCAAGATCCTCAATAGAAATACTGGTGATATTGTATAAATAATAATAAAGGACACAGGTCAAAGAAAAGTGTAGCATTGCTGCTCCTACCGCGAGTATGATTGTTGAAGGAATAAAATACTTTAAATTACCCGGACTGCTAAAAATCAACTTAAGTGAAGTGTCTGATTTTTGCAGTGCATATCGGATTATTAAGCAAGATATAACAATATATGCTGTTCTTTTCAATGGGACATACATTAGAGTATTATCAGGTATATTGGCTGCGCTTAGTATAATACCGAGTACGACTATACCTCCCAAAAGCATCAGTACCAATAAAAGCGCCTGCTGAAAGCTGGGATAATAACGTTTTTCTCCCATAGTCCCATCCCTTCAAGACAGTTTAAATTTTTTTGATTATATAGATATAGAAATATTATATAATAAATAAATTATGAGAAATGAGATATCATATATTTTTATGAATGCTCTCAAAATTTATCATTAATCACTCAAGGAAGGGATGAAGTCACATTCTGTGGCGTTTTCTGAATCTTTAAATAGTATATAATTGAATTAATGCAAAGTTATAGTAAAATATATATTGGAAGTCCTAATTTTGAGGTGAAATATGAGAAACAAAGTATTGGATGTATTAAAAACAAATAAAGGGCAGTTTATTTCCGGGGAGAATATAAGTGAAAAGCTTGGGATATCCAGGACGGCAGTATGGAAACACATTAGCAAGCTTCGTGAAGCAGGCTACATAATAGAATCCCAGACCAATGGCGGGTATAAGCTGATAGAAAGTCCGGATATACTGTCTTTAAGTGAACTCGAGCCTTTTCTGAGAACAAGCTTTATAGGCAGGGATATTATATTTCTTGACAGTATTTCTTCAACCAACACATACGCGAAAAAGAAAGCTGAGGAGTCTTTCCGGGAGGGAACCGTAATAATTGCCGACGAGCAGACAGAAGGGAAAGGAAGACTGGGAAGACAATGGATTTCCGCCAGGGGGAAAGGCATATGGATGTCTGTTATGCTGAAGCCGGACATATTGCCGGTTGACGCTCCGAAACTGACAATTGTTGCAGCTATTGCCGTTGTTAGAGCGCTTTGGAGCTGCTGTCAGCTAAAAGCAGGAATAAAATGGCCTAATGATATAACGGTAGGAAACAAAAAAATCTGCGGGATACTGACCGAAATGAGTGCAGAGGCGGATGAAATCAAATATGTCATAATAGGTATAGGAATAAATACCAATGTGGAGATTGATGACTTCGGACCGGAAGTATCAGCCGCTGCAACATCTGTAAGCATTGAAACCGGCAGGGCCATAACCAGGAAGGCATTGACAGCATCAGTATTATACGAATTAGAGGATATGTATGAAGATTTTATCATAGATGGAAGCATAAGGCCCTTTCTAAATGAGTATAAGGGCAAATCTGCAATTTTAGGCAGGAATGTAAAGGCAATAAGCAAAAAAGAGGAAGTAACGGGCCTGGCAACTGATATATCCGAAGAAGGTCACCTAATAGTAAGACTTTCAGACGGAACTTACAGGGAGATAGTATCCGGAGAGATATCCGTCAGGGGTTTGTGCGGATACATATAATCCGATTATTGAAGGAATCCGGCTATGGTGGTAAAATTAGTTTCAGAACTATAATGTCATACCGATACTGATTTGTGATAATATGGATACAGGCAGATGCAATAATTGTGGGAGGACTTATATGATACTTGTTATTGATGTAGGAAATACAAATATTGTTTTGGGAATCTATGAGGGTAAGAAGCTTGTCGATTTTTGGAGAATAAAAACCGACGAGGGAAAGACCTCCGACGAATACGGAATAATAATCAGCCAGCTTTTCGGATTGCGGGAGCTTAAGGTTTCTGATGTTGAATCAATAGTAATTTCTTCTGTTGTACCTCCGATTATGTATACCCTTGAACATATGGCAAGAAAGTACATAGGCAAGGAGCCCCTCATTGTCGGACCGGGCACCAAGACGGGCATGAACATCAAATATGACAATCCCAAAGAAGTGGGCGCCGACAGGATAGTGAATGCTGTTGCAGCATATGAACTGTATGGCGGTCCCCTTATAATTGTTGACTTTGGTACGGCGACCACTTTTTGTGCAGTGTCAAAAAGCGGTGAATACCTGGGAGGATCGATATCTCCGGGTATAAGAATATCTATGGATGCTCTTTTTGAAAGGACTGCCAAACTTCCAAGAGTTGAGCTTATAAAGCCGGGCAGCGTAATATGCAAAAATACAATAAACAGCATACAGTCAGGAGTAATCTACGGATATGTAGGACAGGTAGACTATATAGTAAAGCGTATGAAAAAAGAGCTTGGGGACACAAATACAAAGGTAGTGGCCACCGGAGGGCTTTCAAGGCTTATAGCATCGGAATCCGAGACCATTGACATAGTTAACGGTTTGATTACCCTTGAGGGTTTGAGAATAATTTACGAGAGGAATAGGGAAAGTTATTAACAAATTAGACTTTCAGGCAGGTAACAAATCCATGCGGATAGGTAATGTAAATCTCAGCAACAATATATTTTTGGCTCCTATGGCGGGAGTTACCGATATGGTATTCAGGATACTGTGCAAAAGACAGGGCTGTGGTCTTACCTATACAGAAATGGTCAGTGCCAAGGGACTGCACTATAAAAGCGATAATACTGCAGTATTGTTGGAGATAGCTGAGGAGGAAAGACCCGCAGCAGTGCAGATTTTTGGCAGTGAGCCTGATATAGTGGCAGAAGCTGCCAGACAGGCAGAAGCCGGCGGAGCAGCAATAATAGACATAAACATGGGCTGTCCTACACCCAAGATAGTAAAAAACGGGGATGGCAGCGCACTGATGAAAAAGCCTGGGATGGTAAGAGAAATAATAAGAAGCACCGTCAGGGCGGTGAAGGTGCCCGTTACAATAAAAATCAGAAAGGGCTGGGATGAAGAATCAGTCAATGCAGCAGAGATAGCAACTATTGCAGCCCTGGAAGGCGCTGCAGCGGTTACTGTCCATGGAAGGACAAGAGATCAATACTATAGTGGCAATGCTGATTGGGATATAATAAAGCAGGTAAAAAAGACAGTTAATATACCCGTAATAGGAAACGGCGATATAGTAGAACCCGAGGACGTAAAAAAAATGATAGAAAAAACGGGCTGCGATGCGGTGATGATTGGGAGAGGCGCCCAGGGGAACCCATGGATATTCAGGAGATCGCTGGAATATATTAAAACAGGACGGTTGTTGCCTATGCCTGACTATGAACAAAGGGTGAGGGCAATCATAATGCATTTGGATATGGTCTCAGAGCTTAAAGGGGAGGAAATTGGAGTTAAAGAAATGCGTAAGCATACGGCCTGGTACATTAAAGGCATGCCCGGCTCAGCAAAAGTAAAGGCCGAAATCTTCAGGCTTACCACCTGTGCCCAGGTGAAGGAAATATTGTCGGAGTACATGGATTACTTGAAGGTACGTACCATATAGTATAACTGCGGCGAAAGGATAGTTGGATATGAAGCATGTAGTTAGCATAAGCATAGGTTCCTCCAGGAGAAACCATAAGGTTACTATGGACATCAATGACGAAAAGGTTATTATTGAAAGAATAGGAACAGATGGTGACATTCAGATGGCAATCAGGCTCATCCGTGAGCTGGATGGAAAAGTTGATGCCTTTGGGATGGGAGGGATTGATGTTTATCTGAATGCAGGGAAAGCCCGTTATAGAATAAAAGATGCTCTGCCGATAATGGAAGCGGCGAAAATTACACCCATGGTCGACGGCTCAGGTCTAAAGATGTCTCTTGAAAGGCAGGTGCCGGGTTTTATTAATGACAACGTGGAAAAAATCCAGGGTAAAAGCGTGTTTATCATACCCGGAATCGATAGATATGGGATGGCTGAGGGTTTTCAAAATCTGGGCTGTGACCTTGTTCTTGGAGATCTTATGGTTGCTTTGGGCATAAACATACCGATTAAATCCCTGAAGATGTTAGATAGGATAGCAAGCGTTATCGCTCCTATTGCTTGCCGTCTACCCTTTGAAATGCTGTACCCTACCGGGAAAGAGCAGAATAAAGAAATAAGCAAGGCGGGGAAAATCGATAAATACTTCTGCGAAGCTGATATAATTGCAGGGGATTTCCATTATATAAGGCATTATATGCCTTGCGGAATGCAAGGAAAAATGGTTGTCACAAACACTGTGACAGTTGAGGATAGCGAATGGCTCAGAAGGTGCGGGGTACGTATCCTGATTACTTCCACACCGAACATGGAAGGCCGTTCCTTCGGAACAAACGTCATAGAAGCAATGCTGGTAGCTCTGATAGGTAAGGACATCAACGAAATAACTGCCGAAGATTATTTGAGGGTTCTGAAAGAAATAAACTTCAAGCCGAGAGTGGAATACTTCGGAAGTGAAAATGCTTGTTTTGCCGAAAAATAATGATAAGGTAATAATCAGGTGGCAAAGCATATATCCGTCAGGCGTCTAATATTATATAAGTAAATGCCTGGCGGTTATTTATTGTAATTGAAACCACAGTGATTTGAACTGCTGTACATGTCTTTTTTTGCTTAATTTGGAGTACTTCATTGGTACTTGACATAAGGAAATTACTACATTATAATAAACAAATAAAGAAAGGCAGTGCTCTGTATAAGATATTTCAAAAGCCGAAGATACCAGCCAACAGAAATAATGGGAGGCAGATGAATCTAAGAAGCATAAAAAAATATTTTAGACACATATTATCATAAGTAAAAATTACATATTAAGTTATATATACTGGCTGATCGCAAGCCAGATTTTATATGTATGATGCGTTTTATGAAAACAATCTACTCATAATAATCTCGTAAAACGTTTCAATAATATAATTTAGTTTATACAATGTTCAAATGATTTTTTTGAGTGTCCAATGTAGCTCAGAATCTTATTGAATGGGAGGCAAAATGCAATGAGTAAACAAAATATTTTAACAATAGAAGGTCTGGCTAAGCTTGAGGATGAATTGGATTTTTTAAAAAGCAAAAGAAGAGCCGAGATAGCACTTAGAATAAAGCAATCATTAGCCTTCGGAGATATATCCGAAAACTCAGAATATGATGAAGCAAAAAATGAGCAGGCATTTGTGGAGGGCAGGATAGTCCAGATAGAGAACATACTCAAGACTGCCAAAGTAATTGATGATGAGGATATCCAGACAGATACCGTAGGCATAGGCTGTAAGGTTACATTAAAGGATGTCGAGTTGGGTGATGAGGTTGAATACACGATTGGAGGCTCCGCAGAGGCAGATCCTATTAATCTTAAAATCTCAAACGAATCTCCCGTTGGTAAGGCATTAATGGGCAAAGACATTGGCAGCATAGTTGATATTGTTGTACCGGATGGAATAATTAAATATCAAATATTAAATATTAAAAAATAAAGGGGGAACTAAAGTGACTAATGATGAAATGCACTTAAGTGAAAGTAAGGTTAGAAGGGAAAAGCTTGAGCAATTGAAGGCGTCAGGACGTAACCCCTTTGAGATACTGAACTATGACCAGACACATCACTCCAAGAATATTAAAGAAAACTTTGCAGAGCTTGAAGGCAAGGATGTCTCAATAGCCGGGAGGATAATGTCTTTCAGGGATATGGGAAAAGCGTCCTTCTGCGATATCCAGGACAGATACGGAAAAATTCAGGCATATACAAAGCAGAGTGAAATAGGTGAAGAGGAATATAAACTGTTTAAGACCTATGATGTAGGCGATATTGTCGGCATGAAGGGCTATGTTTTTAAAACAAAAACAGGCGAAATATCGGTACATGTAAAGCAGGTAATTTTGCTGTGCAAATCCCTCCAGCCTCTTCCTGAGAAATGGCACGGACTTAAGGATACTGAAATAAGGTATAGACAGAGATATATAGATCTTATTGTAAATGAAAATGTCAGGGAGACATTTTACAAAAGGACAGAGATTATAAAAGCCGTAAGAGAATTCCTGGATAAAAAGGATTTTATAGAGGTTGATACGCCGATACTGGCTACAATTGCAAGCGGAGCTGCGGCCAGACCTTTTGTCACCCACAGCAATGCATTGGATATAGACTTATATCTCAGGATAGCTACGGAATTATATTTGAAAAGACTCATAGTCGGCGGATTTGAAAGAGTCTATGAAATGGGCAAGGATTTCAGGAATGAAGGCATTGATGTAAGGCATAACCCTGAGTTTACAATGATAGAGCTTTACCAGGCTTATGCGGATTACAACGATATGATGAAAATTACCGAGGATATGGTGGCATATTGTGCCAAGAAGGTATTGGGAACAACAAAAATAAACTACCAGGGAACTGAACTTGACCTGACCCCTCCATGGAATAGAATAACCATGGTAGATGCCGTCAAGAAATATGCCGGTGTTGACTTCAATGAGATAAAGTCTGATGAAGAAGCAAGGGAAGTGGCAAAGAAGCTTAAGGTGGTGGATGAGCTTAAGAAGAAGCTTGCTGACTGCACCAAAGGTGATATATTGGATGCAGCCTTTGCGGTATATGTTGAGGAGCACCTTATACAGCCTACTTTCATACTGGATTATCCGGTTGAGATATCACCTCTTACAAAAAAGAAGAGGGATGACCCGACAATGACCGAGAGATTTGAGGCATTCATATATGCCAGGGAAGTTGCTAATGCTTATTCGGAGCTTAACGACCCTATTGACCAGAAAGAAAGATTTGAACAGCAGGCAAATGACAGAGAGCTTGGAGATGACGAAGCATATGCGACGGATGATGATTTTGTAAATTCCCTTGAGATAGGGATGCCCCCTACCGGAGGATTGGGAATTGGGATAGACAGGATAATAATGTTCCTTACAGACTCCTATTCGATAAGAGATGTAATACTGTTCCCGACAATGAAGCCGATAGAAAAGGAATAGCAGAGACCCGCCTATAGAAATCTTACATTGTTTCCAGGCTAAGGGAAGATTCCATACATTGACTTATCTGAAGCTTACGTTAAACTGTTTCATAAACAAAGTAGCTGTCTCATATCATCCAATTCTATCTTGAGACAGCCACTTTGTGTTACTTATTGATAAGAAGTTTAGTGAGTAATTATGTAGATTTGCTAATTATCTCTCCTATGCCCAGATTTCCTCGTCGGTAGGGACCTCTATATTCCTCACAAACCCTATTCTCGAAACATTCATAAGATGCTTATAATCCAGATTTTCAGATATACTGTTATTTCCCCATGTTCCACACCCTAACGTAGTGGTTGGTGCAAATCCGTTCAATAGTGAGCCGCCTGCAGTTGTTGATGATGGTGCATTAACTACCAGTCTCGAAATGGTAAGCTTTTCTCCTGCATATCTTATGTGATCAACGTTATTTGAGTGGATAACAGTTGTATGCCCTTTACCTTCAATATCGAGATTTGCTTGGGCTATTGCAACTGCATCTTCAAATGTGTCATATTTTAACGCTATCATGGCTGGACACATTTTTTCCTTACAGAGCACATCAGCATTTCCAAATCCTTTTGCTTTAAAGAGAAGTACCTTTGTTTCCTCAGGTACATCCACCTCTGCCAGTGCTGCTATTTTTTGAACTGATTGACCTACCACGTCTCCATTGATGTGTCCGTCAGGGAACATCACTTTTCTAAACTTTTCAATAGTGGCATCATCCTCTATGTAATAAGCGCCATTTTCTTTAGCCGCATTTATTACATCTTCATATTTGTCAGCGGGTGCAATTATTGATTGCTCTCCTGAGCAAATAATTCCGTTGTCAAATATTCTACCTTGTATTATTTTATTTGTAACTACAATGAAGTCTAAATCCTTATCTACAATAACTTGAACATTTCCTGCGCCTACTCCAAATGAAGGTTTTCCGCTTGAGTATGCTGATTTAACCATAGCCATTCCGCCTGTTGCTAGAACAACATCACATGCCTTCATTAATTCTGTAGTAAGTTCTATTGATGGCTCTTCAATAATTTGAATCAGATTATTAGGTGCACCAAGTTTCTTTAATTCTTCATTCATAAGTTTTACTGTATGTGTGCTTATTTTTTTAGATCTCGGATGCGGAGCTACTATTATTGCATTACCACCCTTTAAAGCAAACATTGAATTGCACATTGGTGTTACTACAGGATTTGTAGTCGGTGTTACAGCACATACAACACCTATTGGCTTTGCTACATAAATTAGATTCTTCTCTTTGTCTTCATCAATAATTCCTCTAGATTTTTTGCCCTTAAGATTATTCCATATAGTTTTAGATTTACCTCGATTCTTAGCAACTTTATCTTCGTATACTCCCATTCTTGTCTCATCGACTGATTCTCGGGCAAGGATTTCTGCATTATCGTATACTACTTTCGCTATAGCTCTCACCATATTGTCGACTTGTTCCTGATTGAAGTCTTCAAATTGTTTTTGAGCTTTCCTTGCCTTCGCCACCAAAATACTTATATATTCTTTAGCCTCCATTTTTTTCCTCCTATTTATTACTATCTGACTATATTTGCTCCTGCAAATTCCATGAGCATAAAATTTCTTATTTTATTGTATGATATCTTCTTTTGAGCGCATGAACCCTCAGCTTTCTCGAGACATACCAGTATCTTCCAGCAAATAATTATCAGCCTTGTAATGAGAACTAGCGACATAGTGTGACCACATTGTTTTACCGTTATTGTGAGAATGATGATAATCAAGACTTTAGATGGCGGAAATAGTTTTATTACCTTCTGTGGTGATTATGATTGAGGTCATAGTTACACCTTCTTTATTGACATATTTTTATAGCTTCCTCAAGAATATCCATTCCTGAATTAAGCTGTTCTTCAGTTACTACAAGAGGAACAAGTATCCTAATGACATTTCCGAACATCCCAGCAGATAATAGTATCAGGCCCTTCTGGTAAGCCTCATTCAGGATTTTTTCAGTTTCTTCTTTTGCTGGTTTTTTTGTCATGCGGTCTTTTACCAGCTCAATAGCCACCATAGCTCCTTTGCCCCTGACATCTCCAATCAGAGAATATTTCTCTTTCATCTCCATAAATCGTTTCATGCAGATTTCACCTATTTTTTGAGCTTTGCCTGCAAAATCTTCTTTCAGCATAACTTCAATTACTTTTATTGCTGCCGCACAAGCTAAAGGATTGCCGCTGAATGTTCCGCCTATTCCTCCTGCCTGAGGAGCTTCCATAATTTCTTTCCGAGCTGTAACAGCACTTAATGGAAGGCCTGCTGCCAGAGATTTTGCCGTTGTTACAATATCCGGTTCAATACTCCAATAGTCAGAAGCAAACATTTTTCCTGTCCTGCAGAATCCGGTTTGAATTTCATCGGCAATAAAGAGGATATTGTTCTTTTCACAGATCTTTTTAACTCTGGAAACAAATTCATCCGGAGGTACAACAAATCCCCCTTCCCCCTGTATTGGTTCCATAATTAGAGCAGCCACGTCTTCAGGGTCAAGAACAGTTTCAAGAATCTGTTCAAGTTTTTCTGCACATTGAATTCCGCAGTTTTCCTGCTTAAGCCCATATTCACATCTGTAACAATAAGCATAGGGTACTTTATGGATTCCTCCTACCAGTGGGGTAAATCCGTACTTATAAGGTTTAACCTTACTGG
>Ga0116161_1005380_pt1 | contig 10351 bp, 8 predicted proteins | sample AD_JPNAS3_MetaG_FD_89877 | JGI IMG/M metagenome (GOLD analysis project Ga0116161, IMG submission 89877) | Active sludge microbial communities of municipal wastewater-treating anaerobic digesters from Japan - AD_JPNAS3_MetaG | ecosystem: Engineered > Bioreactor > Anaerobic > Digestate | place... | reverse complement strand
CGATCCATTCGAGCGGCGTTGGGCTGATGTCTGCGCGATGGGCGAGGAACTCAAGCGTTACATTCCGGTCATGCTCTCGATCGAGCCGTTGCCGCAATTGACTTGCAAGACGCCGGCGTCCGTGGAAACGCGCGCGTGGCGTGTGGGGTCATATCTCTACCTGCTGGCAGTGAACGGCGACACGGCGGCGGCTGATGCCGAGGTTTCGATCGCGGGCGGCTTCTCAGAGCTTCACGCTGAATTCGGTCAGGTGCCCAAGGTTTTGGACGGCGGTCGACTGGCCTTCCGCCTTGACCCGTTGGATCCGGTGATGGTGCGGGTGAAGCTCCCCTAACTCCGCGCGGCCGCGCGGTAGGCGGCTTCGCGTTCGAGGCAACCCGCGACGGCGGCGCGGATCGCGTCGAGGGTGTTTAGTTCATGCAGGTATCCGCGTACGTAGGACGAGCCTTTGAGTCCATGCAGATAGCGGAAGAGATGGCAACGGAAGGTTGTGGCCAGCGTTTCCTCCAACTGTGCGGCATCGACAGGCAGGCCAGAGCGCACTTGGATGCGTTCGAACAACGCGATTTCGGCCGCGATATGCGCTTCGAACGTGTCGCGGATCACGGTGAGGTCGCGGCGCGGACGCGCGCCGGCAAAGGCGGGCGCCGGAGGTTCTACGCCGGAAGCAAACGCCGCCAGCGTGTCTTCAAAGATCCAGGGGTTGCCGAGTGCGGCGCGGGCGATCATAATGGCATCCACGCCAGTTTCGTGAAACATACGCCACGCATCGTAAGGGGAAGCTACGCCGCCATTTCCGATGACCGGGAGTGTTGCGCATCGTTTCACCTCAGCCAGAAGGTCGAGATGCACGGGACCGCCGTGGCCTTGCGAAGTGAAGCGTCCGTGTAGCGTGAGGGCGTCGGCACCAGCTTGTTCGGCGGCGTCGAGAGTTTCAAAGATGGCTACACGGTCAGGGGACGGCCCAAGACGCGTCTTGAGGGTCAGCGGCAAACGGATGGCGCGTCGCATCGCGAAGAGAATGGCATGGATGCGGCGGGGGTCATGGATCAGGGCGGCGCCGGCACCGTTCGCAGTGATTTTATGAACCGGGCAACCGGCGTTGAGGTCGATGCCGACAAAGCGTCCGCTCTGCTCGACACGGGCGGCGGCCTCTGCCAACGACGCAGGGTCGGAACCATAGAGATGGGCGATGACCGGTCCTTCGTCGTCAAAGGTTTCCAGCAGATGCCAGGTCTTGTCAGAGGTGTGTAGCAGGCCAAGATCACTCGTCATTTCGGTATACGTCAGCGCGGCACCGTGCTGATGACAGAGGCGGCGCATCGGAGCGTTAGTATAACCGGCCATCGGCGCCAAGAAGAGTAGGGGGGACTGGCGGGATGGAAGGTCGAAACATGCATACAGACTCTTGCCCATAACACACAGAGCATAGCGAATTTTTCTGAAAAGCGAATAGTGAATAACGAATAGGATAGATAGGACGAAGTAACAAGTAATGGGTAAGATGTGATAAGCGACTTTCGGGATTGACTCTCTTTGAGTTCCTCCCGTACAATAACGTTGATCATGCGGGTCGGTGCGCTTTGAGCGGCCTGTGGGGTGTCGCCGCAAAAGGCGAGCGCTTGTTCCGAGTGAGATGACGGGAAAGGATCCAAAAGGATGGACAAGGTAAGTAAACTTGCGCTGTGCGGCACGCTGTTCGCGGCGGGTCTCGCCTGTGCGAACAATCTGCAGGTGACGAATGTCATGGTCAGCCAGCGGGATGAAACGACCGCCTATGTCACGTTTGATATTGCGTGGCAGAATGCGTGGCGTTTCACGAACATTAACCACGATGCGGCGTGGGTGTTCTTCAAAGTGAGGCAGGAGGCCACGACGGATTGGCGCCACATGATCTTGAAAGGATCGGGGATCAATCCGCCCGGCTACTCGAACGGCGTGGGCACGGCGGTCGATCTCATCGTGCCGGACGACCGCGTGGGTCTCTTCGTCCGGCGGGCAGAGGAGGGCGCGGGAACACTCGCCGTGACGAATGTGATGGCGGTGTGGGATCTCGCCGCCCTCGGGTTGACCCAAGCTTCCCGGGTCCATGTCCGTGCACAGGCGGTGGAGATGGTTTTCGTGGCGGAGGGAGCGTTCGCGGCCGGTAGCGGAGGGAGCGAAAAAGACGCATTCACGTTGACGACCATCTGTACGAACGACGTGAGCGTCGCGCCCTCGGGAAGTGGTGCGCTCGGCGGTGCGGCGGGCGGGTATCCGACCGGCCAGACCGCGCCGAACCTCTCGTGGCCCAACGGATACGGCGCGTTCTACTGCATGAAATACGAAGTGAGCGAGGGACAGTGGGTGGACTTTTTCAACCTGCTGACAGACGCGCAAAAAGTGAACCATGACATTACAGGGAAACACGGATACGGAGGGAAAAACTCTGATGGTGTGGTTAGTCGGAACACGGTGGCGTGGACTTCGGGCGATGCGACGACATTGGCCCGCGATCAGGCGTGCAGTTATCTGGCGTGGTGGGATGGCGTAGCGATTGCTGACTGGTCGGGGTTGCGGCCGATGACCGAGTTGGAATTTGAAAAAGCGTGTCGGGGAACGCTGCCGCCTGTCGCGAACGAATATGTCTGGGGCACGACATCCATCAGCGCAACCACATCGATCGTGAATGATTGGACAGGAGCAGCCACGGCGGTGGGCGGGAACTGTAACTATAAGCCGTGTGCTCCGCATGGTCCGTTCCGCGTCGGCATCTATGCGACAGCGACGAGTTCCCGCGAGGAGGCGGGTGCTTCCTATTGGGGCATTCTGGATTTTGGAGGCAGCTTGTGGGAACGGCCGGTGACTATCGGCCATGCGACGGGGCGCGCGTTTACCGGCGAGCACGGAGACGGGGAGTTGACAAGCTCCGGACAGGCGAATGTCGCCGGTTGGCCGGGGGGCGATTCGGTTGGTGCCGGATTTCGCGCCGGTGCATATTTATACGACGCGCACTGGACGCGGACTTCGGATCGGGAGAATGCTGCGGCGGTTTATGCGCCGCGGTGTCCCGACTATGGGTTCCGTGCCGTGCGCACAGCACCGGCCGGGGTGACGCCATAAAGGTTCAATACTGACAAGGAGATCTTTATGCAGACGAAACTTGTTTTGATTGCCCTTCTTTTTCTGGCGGTGAACATCGCGGCGGGCGCGGAGAGCGACGCGCGTTTCTTCGGCGGCGACGGCGATGGCCACGGCGGCGCGGCATTGGAACACGCACGATCGCTTGATGGCGGTCCGCAGGTGTCGCTCTGGTCGGCATCTTTGCGGACGTTCCTGTGGACGGATGCGGACGTTGCGCTGGAACCCGTATCGATCGGGGCTTGGGAACCGCTATCAATGGTCACGAATGGCGGTGTGCTCAAGATCTGCGTTCCGTCAAGCTGGCAATGCCGTTTCGATCCCGACGCAGTGATCGCGGTCGGTGGTGTGGCTGCCGACAAAATCGGTGCGCCGTCTTTTGCGACGGACGGACGGGCGCTGCTCCTGCCGGTCTCGGAGGATTTTGCGGCGGGGGACGTTGTGACGGTGACGGGGCTGAAGATTGTGGACTTGCATCTGTGTCGTGCCGGAACGCGGTGGCTTGAGCTGTTTTTCACAGACGGAGCGGTCGCCGATGTATACGATGAATGTTGGTTGCAGTCGAGGGTTCTGTTGTTCGGCGGTTCATACGACCACTGGGGAACCGCCACGTCTGATCCGTCGGTGTTTTACGTGCCCGGTGGCTCGATCATTAGTGTGCGATGACAGGGAACGATGGTTTGAGGAGTAATCATGACAACAAAGCGGATATTGGCTGCGGTATGCGGTCTCTTGTTGGTGACCGCGCAGGATGTTGATGCGAACGGACTTCTGGTGGCGAACGTCACCGTGCGGAAACGGGACGCACGCACCGCCTATCTCACCTTCGACATTTCATGGGAGAATTCGTGGCGGTTCACAAACGTCAACCACGATGCGGCGTGGGTCTTTTTCAAAGCGCGTCAGGAAGGGCAAGACGAGTGGCACCACGTTACGCTGGAAGGGTCCGGGTTAAATCCGCCCGGCTACTCGAATGGCGTGGGCACGGCGGTCGATCTCATCGTGCCGGACGACCGCATAGGGCTGTTTGTCCGGCGGGCGGGGCAGGGCGCGGGGAGACTCGCTGTGACGAACGTGCAGGCCGTATGGAACATCGCTTCGGCGAATGTCGCGAAAATGTCGCTCATTCAGATGCGCGCCCAGGCCTTGGAGATGGTTTATGTGGCGGAAGGCGCGTTCAAGGTCGGCTCGGGCGGGAACGAGCCCGGTAGCCTGACTGACGGTTCGTGGACAAGCGGGGCAACCATCCCTTACCGGATTGCGAGCGAGGACGAGTTGACGATCGCGAACACGCCCGGATGCCTCTGGGGGACTATCTCGGGAAGCGCCAGAGGCACGATCGGAACTGCGGGAACGTTGCCCGCCGCGTTTCCGAAGGGCTACGCGGCGTTCTATTGCATGAAGGATGAGGCGTCGCAAGGCCAGTACGCTGATTTTCTCAATACGCTGACCGCAGTGCAGGCGACCAGCCGTTTTAGTACGAGCGCATGGACGCGCTACACGCTGAGCGTCTCGAGTGGTGTCCACTCGGCGTCGGTTCCTGACCGTACCTGCAATGGCCTGTGTTATGCGGACGCCGCCGCGTTTATGGATTGGGCGGGATTGCGGCCGTTCACGGAACTTGAGTTTGAGAAAGCCTGTCGCGGACCTCTCGATCCGGCACCCCGCGAATTCGCCTGGGGCACGACGGTCATCGGCAGGACTACTGGGATCCTGAATGATTCCGACGGTACGGCGACCGCCGCCGATGGGAATTGTAACTGCAAGGTGGGCGGTGTCGCCTCAAATCCGCAGGGACCTTTTCGTGTCGGAATCTACGCCACGGCCACCAGTTCCCGGGAACAGGCGGGGGCCTCTTATTGGGGTATCCTCGGTTTGAGCGGCAATTTGTGGGAGTATGCCGTGTCGGTCGACGCACCGGCGGGACGCGCGTTTACGGGACGGCACGGGGACGGGAAGTTGACGATCGACGGCTACGCGGATGTGAGCGGCTGGCCGTCGGCGACGGACGCCGTCGGCATCGGATTCCGTGGCGGATCCTATCACGACGCAGAAAATTGTGTACGCGTGAGCGACCGGAGTTGGTGTGGCGGCTATTGGGACGCAAAACGGACTGCCTTTTGCAGTTGCCGCGGGGTCCGCACAGCACCTCAGTGGGTAGAGCCTTAGGAATACGGGGACGGAAGACGAATGGGGAACGGCATGCGTGTAGGTAGTAGCACAAAAATTGTCTGGTTTATACTCGCGACGGCGGTAGCGCACGGAGCGGTAGAGGATGCCCGTTTTCGGGGCGGCCCTTCGGGCAGAGGGGGATCGCGCGGCGAGCGGCGGGGTGCCGTGAACACTCAGGTAGGCGAGATCCGTCCGGCGTGTGTGTATACGCCCGGCGAGACGGCGGACGGCTATCCGGTTGAGCGAATGATTGACGGCAATCCTGACACATACGCCAGCCTGCTGGATGATACGCGGACGGGGAAACATGCAGCGACGTTGCCGCCGAACGGCGGTGCGCCTGTGACCGCGACCTTCGTGATGGATTTGGGAAGCGAACGGGTCACGACCGGTATGCGGCTGGTGTCTCAGCCGTCGCGCTGGCTCGCCCGCATGGCATATAACGTGAGCGTGTTCACATGCGGCGATGCCTATGGCGAGACCGATCTCCGCCCCATTGCTGACCGAGTCGTTCTGCCAGTGGCGTTCTGCGGTGACTCGGCGTTCGTCACATGGGCTCCGGTTTCGGCGCGGTTTATCTCCGTGCGTGTCAACGAGTCGGGCGAGGGGGTGATCAACTCGCTCGGCACATACATGACCTGGCTGAACAATCCCGGCCGTGCGATTTTGGGGCTTCCTTATTCGGGCGGCGGGCGGAACTTTGTCACGGACATTGCGGAGGTGTCGCTCTTTGAGGACAAGCCTGTCGATTTCCCGTTACCCAATCCGCCGGACTTGGCCTATCCCCGCTGGCGGCTCGAAAAAGATTGGCTTCTGCAGGATGCGGGGTTCGATGGTTTCGCACGGGTGTTCACCGCTACCGAAGATGCCGATCTCGAGAAACGTTTGGTGTCCAAGGTGGCTGGCGAATTGAAAACTCAGGTTCGGCTCGACCTGCCCGATGCGCCGGGGTGCGATCCGCGTTGGCGGGTGCTCTATCTGCGCCTTTGCGGGCTCCGCCGTGCGGAGCGGCTGAAAAATGTGACACGGCACGCGACACAGATTGTCTACGTCAAACACTACACCTTCGGTTGTAACGCCACACTGGGTTCTGCGGAACATGTGACGGATGATCTGACCGACGCCAGACCGCGTAACTGGAAAAAAGGCGGCCAGCTCTGCCTGTTGACGATCCGCCCAGACGGAAGCGTGGAGAATGAGGTGCTGATCGACAAACCCGAGGGCTGCGTACGGGATCCTGCGCTTTCGCATGACGGACGGCGGCTGGTTTTCTCGATGCGCGACAGTTACAACGATAACGCCTACTATGTCCCGCATCGATGGTCTCCGAGTTTCCGGGCACCGTTGCCCTGGGCTGCTTACGAACAGAGGCGGGGCGATGACTACCACCTGTACGCATTGGATCTCGTAACCCGTGAAATCACGCAGCTTACACATTCGCCCGTCGTCAACGGGCGCGTGGTGCCGTGCGCCGATGTCGAGCCCTGTTTCACTTCGGATGGCGGTATTCTGTTCCAGTCCACACGTTGTGAGCAGGTTATGCCTTGCCACCAGACGTTGATCTCGAACCTGTACCGCAGCGATCTGGACGGGAGCAACATCCGCAGGCTTGCGTTCGACGGCGCGAGCACATTCTATCCGCAGCAGCTTCCCGACGGACGTGTGCTCTATACGCGCTGGGAATACAACGACCGGAACGCGCGCTTCCAGCAGTCGCTGTTCGTCATGAATCCCGATGGCACGGCACAGACCGAATATTACGGCAATAACTCCTTCTATCCGACTGCGTTATTGCACGCCCGACCAGTCCCCGGCTCCTCCAAAGTCATCGGTATTGTGTCAGGCCATCATGTCCACCAGAAGGGCAAGCTCATTGTGATCGACCGACGCAAGGGGATACAGGGCGACAGTGGCATTGAATACGTCGCGGGTTCGGCGATCAAAGAAGAGTCGGGGCGTCACCCGTCAAATTACGAGAACGACCCGAAAGTGGTCGGCAACCGTAATGTGGTCGCCATCGATTGGTTCGGGCAAGTCGGTCCGCAATGGCAGTATCCGTATGCATTCGACGAAGACACCTACCTTGTGACATTTCTGCCCGAGGGGACGCTCATCGACAAGAGCGGGGTGAATCCGAATTTCGGCGTTTATTACCAGACGGCGGATGGAGCGCGCGAACTTCTGGCATACGATCCGGCTGTCGAGTGCAGCCAACCCGTGCCCGTCATGGCGCAGACGCCTGCGCCTCTGCGCGAATCGCTTGTCGATCTGTCGTCGCCGTATGGCGTCTTTCACATGCAGAACGTCTATGTGGGACCAGGGCTGGAGGGTGTAAAGCAGGGAGCGGTCAAAAAGTTGCGCGTGGTGGGGGTCGAATACCGGCCGATGTATATACGCTCTGGTTCGATGGACTGCCCCGCCGACGAACCGTACCGAAATTTCATACCCTACAGCGGCGACATGTCCGGAGAAGCGATCACGGCAGGTGGCGCATGGGACATCAAGCATGTGTTGGGCGAGGTAGACGTGGATCAGGACGGCAGTTGCGCGTTCAAAGTGCCAGCGAACACAGCGGTCTATTTCCAGTTGCTCGATGCTGGCGGACGTTGCATCCAGACGATGCGCAGTTGGACGATGCTGATGCCGGGCGAGACCATGGCGTGTGTGGGGTGTCATGAAAGCAAGATGCAGGTTTATCCCGCGGATTTGGGGCAGGCGCGCAGAAAAGTGCAGCGCCTGCAGCCGTTGGCGGGTCAGCCTCCCCATCCGCTTCTGGCGCGGCTGGACAAAGACGGGTTGCTCGGGGGAACCAGCAACTATCTCGGGTTGAACGCGCCCAGACCGTGTGATCCGGATGCGCCCACCGAGGGCTTCAGTTTCATCCGGCAGATCCAGCCGATCCTTGACCGGCACTGCGTCCGGTGCCATGACGGCAGTCCGAAAGCGAAGGGACGTCCGAACTTGACCGGTGCGGAAGCTGTCGATTTCAGGAAAGGTGCTGCCCGGAGATTCTCGAAGTCGTATGCGGCACTGACCGCGAACGGTCGCCAGACGGCGATGCTGAACTGGTATTCGGCGACGGGGCAATCCGCCATGCTTCCGCCGTACGCGCAAGGCTCCACGCAGAGCAAGATCATGGCGCGCCTTGAGCCGTCCCACAACGGTGTGGCCGTGAGCGATGCGGAGAAGCGGTTGTTCGCATGCTGGATTGACCTTGCGATTCCTTTCGGAGGTTCGTACTTCGAGGCGACGGTTTGGACGCCTGACGAGCGGCGTATCAGCGAATACCATCAGGACAAACGTGTGATTTTCGCCCAGGAGGAGGTGAACGTGCTGCGGGCACAACTTCGTTTGCCGCCGTTGCCTTTAGAAACATTGGCGTCAGGGATGTTTGCGCCCGCGCAAAATTTTGCGCAAATTCCTCCCGCCAGCCACTAGCCAATATAACACAGGTCACCAGTCGACGGACACACGCCATGAGAAACACGAGGTTGCGGCAATGAATTGCCGCAGTATGCGTGAAAGCTTCATGCTGGCCGACAAAATGCCGACTTGCGGCAATTGTGCTAAATACTGCCCCACGAAGGCCCTGACGCTGGTTGAGGAGAAGGACAAGAAAAAAATATCCACACCTTGACGAAACGCTGTGCATCGGTTGCGGCGCATGCGAGTATCATTGTCCGGCGGGAGCGTCAGCCATGCGAGTGGTTGGACGAGAATCCCTGCCTCCGCAAAAAAACAGCAAGCCCGGTTGGACTCGACAATGTCCTCTTCTCGTTCAATGCTGACGCGCATATCTTGAGAATCAAACCGCATTCTGCCTCAGGATGCGTCACCCATACAGGTGCCGAGAAGGCGCGCGGTCTTGATCCATGGGTGGTCTTGCGGCACAGTGCGGACGTGCCCGGCGACATCCTCAAGGGGCACGGCGACGCAATCGTCACCGCGCACGGCAACCATGACGTTGTATTCGCGGGCGTTGATGAGTTCGCCGGCCATTGCGCCGAGCCGGGAGCAGAGCAGCCGGTCGGCCGGGGTGGGGGTGCCACCACGCTGGATGTGACCGAGCTGGGTCATGCGCGCATCGATGCCGGTGAGTTGCTGGAGGTCACGGACGATGCGGCTAACCTTGGATTCGCGTATCATACGAGGCTTCTGCGGTAGCTTCACGGGAGTGTTGCCGTTGGCATCACCGTTCTTTTTCTTGCCGTTTTTCTTTTGCGGCTTGGAGTCGCTGTTCTCTTCATCCTCGTCTTCGGGCTGATCGTCGATGGCGATGGCCCCTTCGGCCACGGCGACGATGGAGAAGCGTTTGCCGCGGTGGCGGCGGGTGTTGATAAAATCGGCGATAGCGTGGATGTCATATTTGATCTCCGGGATCAGGATGACATCGGCACCGCCTGCGATGCCGGCGCCGAGCGCCAACCAGCCGGCGGAGTGCCCCATGATCTCGACCGCGATGAGACGGTGGTGGCTGCTGGCGGTGGTGTGGAGACGGTCGATCGCCCGGTTGCGATTGATTTGGCGGTGTCGTAGCCGAAGCAGGTGTCGGTCAAGACGACGTCGTTGTCGATCGTCTTCGGCAGCGTGATGATGTTGAGGCCCTTCTGCGAGAGACGGTAGGCGTTTTTCTGCGTGCCGTTGCCGCCGAGGCACACGAGGCAGTCGAGGTTGAGCCTGTCAGCATTGGCCACGGCGACGTCGGTCATGTCCATGATGGTGCCGCCCATATCCATCTTGTGCGGCTTGTCGCGGCTCGATCCGAGGATCGTACCGCCGAGCGTGATAATACCGCTCACGGCGCGGTCCTCAAGCTGGACGTAGCGGTTTTCGACGAGGCCGCGGAAGCCGTCGAGGAAGCCGACAACCTGAATGTCGTAGTGCATGGCCGATTTGGCCACTGCGCGGATGGCGGCGTTGAGGCCCGGGCAGTCGCCGCCTGCGGTCAGGATGCCAATGCTGCGTGTCGGTTTACCGTTTTGTCTCTTGTTGTCGTTGCTCAAAGTTTTACGTCCGTTTGCGGGTTGCGTTTCCGGTGGGGCTCAAGCATCGTGGGCTT
>Ga0116161_1005379_pt1 | contig 10351 bp, 5 predicted proteins | sample AD_JPNAS3_MetaG_FD_89877 | JGI IMG/M metagenome (GOLD analysis project Ga0116161, IMG submission 89877) | Active sludge microbial communities of municipal wastewater-treating anaerobic digesters from Japan - AD_JPNAS3_MetaG | ecosystem: Engineered > Bioreactor > Anaerobic > Digestate | place... | reverse complement strand
TTCAAAGGCGTGCCAATCGCTTCAATTTTAGCTTTAATACTTTGTTCTATCTCAGATAGTACAACCCAACTTTCACTATTCGTAAAACTAATTAAAATAGCATGTTGTCTAAAATAATCACTCAATTTTTTTAACTCTTTATTTTTTATCACACAGGCTTGTGTTTTAAAGGTATTTTTTTCTTTGGCAAATAATAGTATATTAGTATCAACAGTGGCACTTTCAAAAACTTGTAATCCTCCGAAGTCGATTAGTTGTTTTGGGTTAGTTTTTTCGGCAAAGAATTTTCGAGTAGCTTCACCATAACCTGCACGCATCCATTTATTAGATGTTATGTAACATAAATGACCACCTTGTTTTAGTAGTTGACACCCTCGCTCGTAAAAAAGGCAGTAGATGTCGCCAGTGCGAGCAAATGTTTTATAATTGCATTTTTCATATATTTTAGCTAAACTACCACCATTGCTTTGCAACTGAACATACGGTGGGTTTCCAATAACAATATCAAAACCATCTTTCACACCAAACATCCATTCCGGATCGAAAAAAGGCGATCGTGAATTTTGGTCGTATGGATTCCATTTTGAGAGTTGTTTGGCTTTTTCTGATGCAAAATCTCCATTTTCTTCTAAAAGTTCAGCTAATTTTTCCCTCAATTCTGCATCTTTATCTCTTAGTGCTTTTTTCTTATAAGCAGTAGATGCATAAAAATGCTCGTTTCTAACTTTTAACAACTCTTTTTGTGTAGTTTCAATTTCAGGATTTTCAAACAGATTAAGTTGTTTTTCTCGTTTAGCCAAACCAATTAGAGTATCAGCTGTAACGAATTTTGTTTCAAGATTGGGCAATGTTTTTATTCCATAATTATCATTAGGATTAACGTTTGTTTCGTGCTGTTCGCATATCAACGATATAAAGAAGCGAAGTTTACTGATTTGCACTGCTATATTTTGAATATCAACACCATAAACACATTCTTCTATTAGATGCAGTTTTTGCTCATAGACTGAATAACTCCTTTGTCTGTCTAATTTTTCAAGCACGGGTACCATTTTATTTAATATTCCCATAGGAAATGCACCCGAACCGCAGGCAGGGTCAAGAATTTTAACTTTTCGTAATGCTTCCGAAATATCAACACATAAATTATGATTATCTGCTAGTTCTTTTGGAAGTTCATCTTCATAAAACAATTTTCTTATGGTTTCGATACCAAGCTCCGACTTTTTCTCAGTAAGAAAAGCAATAAGACTTTCGTTTACCATATAATCTACTATTTCGCGAGGAGTGTAAAACGAGCCTGACTGGTTACGCGCTATTTCTTTTGTTTCGGGATTATAAGCTCCAAGCAGGTTTTCAAATACCTTTCCGAGCAGTTCAGGGTCAAGTGCCACTTGTATTTCATTGGGCGAATTTTCCTCTACTGTAAAATTATATTTTTCAAATAACGGAATAATTCCTTTTTCACTTTTAAAAAACAGTTCATTGGGAATAAAAGCCCTATGCTTAAAGTTGCCATTACTAGCTCTCGCTGCATTACGACTAAAACCATCAAAAGCATATTGTACGCCGTCCATTCCTACTGTTTTGTCTAAACACTCAAAAAGCCCACCATTTAAAAATGGCACAATATGAAATAGTTTAAGTAAAGTTTTTTCATCTTTTTCTATAAACATCTCTTGATAGCGATAGAGCGTTTTAACTTCTCGTTTATTGTATTCTTCTTTGGCAAAAGCACGATCTTTAATTTCTTTGTTTAGAGTAGCAAAAAATAAATTTTGTAGAATGGCATTATAGTAGTTACCGTTTTCCTTACTTTCGGCATCAAAATCAACTAATATTTTTTTTAGTTCATCAACATTAAATAGGTTGTTTGGAACCAGTTGCTTTTGCTTAATAAACCAAACGAAGAGAAGACGAGTAATCAAACGGATTATTTTTTCATCTATCTTCTCACGGTCATCTTCAGCAATGTTAGTGTTATTTGGAAATGTTATACCTGTTTTTGGATCTATTGCCCATTCGTACCAATCAAAAAGTTCTTTATAAAACTCTTTAGTAAGTGTTTCCACCGAGAAGGCTTCAATAATATCTTTCAGTTCTTTTTTACTTTCTTTTAAACTTTTAAATCTTTCATTTGCTGTTCTGCACGGGTGTTCTGTACCAAAAAGATATGTATATCGTTTTGCTTGTGTAACTTGCTTACTATAATCACCTTTATCATCAAAACCTTTAGTTTCACTTAAAAAAGAAAATCTCCATTCATTTTCTTCCGGTTTATAGCTTGCAATAAAAGCACCATCGTAATACTTCCATGAATTTCTCAATAAGTTTCTTACACCCACACGATTACGAGACAAATTACAGTTTGGGGCTAAGACAGTTTCATACACAGCGATTTCTTTTCCACATGCTAATTCTATAACTCCAAGTTTATATGCCTTTTCTGCTAAAGCAGTATCAAATTCAATAATCTGCTCAGGATTTGATAACTCCTTATATGTATAGGCAAATACATTACGAATTATTTTTGTAAAATTATCTCTCGAATATTTACTTTGGAATAAAGACTTCATGTTTTCGTATTTTTTAGTTAAAAGATTCGGATAATATAATGATGGGTTCTACAATATCTTCTTTTTTGACTTCATCCAAATAGTATGAATCATATTTTTCGGCAAGATTTATAACTAACGACAAGCATTCTTTCCTAGTTATCTGTTTTTTTGTTAATTTTTTCTCCGCTCTATTTAAATCTATAGCAAGGCTTGTAATTGTTCCCCACTCCACCATTTTAGCAAGTCGCTCCAACTTAACTTTTACTTCTGAATCGTCAATAAGACTTGTTAATTCCTTTATTAAATTTTTTGCTCTGTTTACATGTTGTCCTGATGCACGCACAGCAGATGTTTCTTGAAATTCAATTTGACGTGCAGCTTTAAAGCTTTCTTTTGCACTATTTACTTGCTCATGGTGTTCTTCAATTCTATCCACAGCTTTTTCTTCCGGCTTCGCTTCAAAAAATTCAATTGCCTCAAGGGACGTCAGCTCCTGAGGTGTTTTCGTATCGACCAAGTAAAAATTGTTTCTTTTGTCTGTCTTTAAAAACACTAAAGAAGATTTGTGAAGTTCAATATCATTAACTTTTCTCCGTTCCCTTCCGGTTCTACTTCTTAAATTCATTTTTTCAATTCTAATGAACTCTTTTGGATTTTCGTTTTTAAAATTTCTTAATTTTTCCAAGTACTCTAATTCCTTATTGACCTCTTCTTTTTCAATAGATGCTTCAAATAAGTTATCCAAATTAAGATCGATGATTTCATCGGGTGAGTAAATCTGATTATCCCCTCCCAAAGCCGTATGGAATGACTGTATTTTAATAAGTGACGTTCTTACTAAATTGATTTGTAAATTTCCTTCTGCCGAAGGATAAAACACATAATTGTAGATGTTTTTAAATTCCGAACCTATTCGGTTTATACGTCCAATACGTTGCATTAGCCTTGTCGAATTCCAAGGCGTATCATAATTAATAATAACATTAGTGCGATGCAAATTTACTCCTTCTGCAAGCACATCAGTAGTAAGAATTACATTAAAATCATTCTTTTGCTTCTTCTTTGGATAATTTGCATCAAAATTCTCCTCTATTGTTTTAAAATATTCACTTATGTTTGATGCAGAAATAGTGAGGACATCATCTCTAATTATATTTTTTTTGAGATAGTTAATTGTATCCGTCGATTCTGAAAAGACAACAAGTTTTTTACCTGGATTTAACTGCTTATCAAACAACTCACCATTTAATAGTTCATGAAACTTATCTAACTTTGGATCGCTAACAACATCTTTCCATTTATCACAAAGATTATTTAACATCTTTTGATCAGTTCTCAATTGAGGTAAAAAGTCATCTATAAAATCATCGGACTTAAAAACTCTATTTTTAGGATTCTCCAACTGTGCCTCATTTATTGCCTCTTCTATTTCCTCTTCAGTAAATCCTTTCTCGTAAAATTTATTTATATCCAAATCCGGAGCTATAAAAACCTTATCTTTTTCAAACATTTTAATCATTTGCTCATTAGCATCTCTAAATCGATTTAAAGATTTTTTAAATGCGTCAAAACTACTTTCAAGTCGTTTAACCAAAAGAGTCTTCATGATATACGCCAAGGATTTCGATACCAACTCTGCTTTTTCATAATATAGAACTCTAATTTCCGGTTTTAACCCCACAATAGCTTGGTATCTATTATAAGTTAACTTGTCTGTTAAAACATTAACAGTTTCTTGGAAAAGGACAGCCTGATTGTTATCTAACAAATATTCGATTTTCCTTGGTTTTTCCACTTTTGGAAAATCACCTACATCCTTTTTGTAGCGTTCAATTTTTTCTATGTCTGTACGTGTACGCCTAATAGTTAAAGGTTTAACTATCTTATTTCTTATATCTTCATATAATTTTTTCACTGCTACAACATCTAACTCAGGCTGAGATTTAAGACGTTTATACTCTGCTGTTCTGGGCGAAAAGAAAGCTGTTAAATTAGAAATCCCATCCAAGTTGTTTGGTCTTCTGGGATCCTGAAACAATAATATTTGATGATATAGGTCTGCAGGAGAATTGTTTAATGGCGTAGCTGAAATTAATATTACTTTCTTTTTAGAGCCTTCAATATTTCCTTTATTAATACGTGGACTTTTGCAAATATCTTGCAAATCTTTAAACATCCCTGTTTCATGATTTCTAAATTTATGACTTTCGTCAACCAAAATCAAATCATATTCCTCCGCATTCCAATAATCAAAATTATCAGTATCAAGTACTTTATTAAGACTTCCGTTGGATACAAATTTCACATTAGTAATTCCAAATCTGTCGAACGTTGTTTTCCAATTCTTCTCTACCGCAGGTGGATACACAACTAGAATTTTTGTTCTGTCTCTGCCATTTTCAATACTAAAACGCTTAGCTATCATTGTAGCAATAACTGTTTTTCCGAGTCCCACCACATCGGAAAGAAAAAAACCATCATATCGCAGTAATTTTTTATAACCTTCATCAACTGCTTCAATCTGATATTCCATTTTTTTAAATCCTTCAGGAAGATCATAAAACCTCTCTGTATCATAACTAACCCTATCACCAAAATACTCAATAAGCATCTTGATGTACAATTCAAATGGCGTAACGTCTCGAGCAAGATAAGTATTGGCTTTCACACCTTTAATTTCTTCCGGCAAAATCTTACAATCTTTAGCCTCTTCCCATAATTTGTTAAATTCAGATAAGGCAAAACTCACGTCCGAATTATCATGAAGTAGAACATTAAATTCGTATTGTTTTTGATCGGTTAATCCAAGCCCATGATCTGTAAAATTACTTGAACCTGTAATAACTCCCGCATTTAAAGTATGTTCGTTAAAGTTATCGGGATATAATATGTATATTTTGGCATGTATTCTTTTACTCGGATGTGCACGAACTTCAATTTTTCCATATACAATATCATTGATGAATTGCAACATTCCAATCTCTATCTCATGCTTATATTCAGATGTTTCAATGTCTTTTTTTACATCTTCTAAAAAATCCTCTTTTACTTGCTCTTCATTAGCATAATAAATTATTCCTCTCGCTTGTGCTTCGGCTAAATACTTGTCAACGTTTATTCCTACAAGAATTCTTATCTTCTCAATACTTTTTAACAAATCGCGAGTCTTAAAATATCCTGAAGCCCTTAAATAACCTACTACAGCATCAAAACAATTTATCGATGGATTATTGTCAAAAACCCCTTGAAACTTATTGAATAAGGTATTATCACGTTCGTTAGTGAAAAATTTAGATTTCATATGATTTTTATTTCCTACAAAAGTACAGAAATTTTCCTGTAGTATTCCCAAATTGTGTAATTTTTTATAAAAAAAACATTTTTTCACAAAACTATTTTATAGAACATCCGTTTATTTTTTTGAAAAAACTTACAATTACAGTATATTTTTATGTATTTTTGTAACTTGTTAACGTTTTTTATTTTTTAGTATCTAAAATACTCATATTTAACTATGAAATATCAAAGAGTCTTATTAAAAATTAGCGGTGAATCTTTGTCGGGCAGCGAAGCTTACGGTATCAACAAAGAAGCATTGCATTTCTATGCTTCTGAAATTAAAACTGCTTATAATTTAGGATTACAAATCGGTGTGGTAATAGGCGGAGGCAATATTTTCAGAGGCGTTCAAGGAGCAGCACAAGGACACGACCGCATCCAAGGCGATTATATGGGCATGTTAGCCACAGTTATCAACAGCATGGCTTTAGAATCCGAGTTGCAATCAATTAACGTCAAGGCTGTTGTTTTATCGGGCTTAGCTATTGATCCTTTATGCGAAAAGATGAGCAGCCAACGAGCTATCGAATACCTTAAAAACGATTATGTTGTAATTATGGGCGGAGGTACGGGCAATCCTTTTTTCACTACCGACAGCACGGGTGCTTTGCGTGCCTTAGAAATCAAAGCCGACCTACTCTTAAAAGGCACACGCGTGGATGGTGTGTATAACAAAGACCCTGAAAAACATAATGATGCTGTGAAATTCAACACATTAACATTTAACGAAGCTTATGATAAAGGCTTAAACATTATGGATTTAACTGCCTTTACGTTATGCAAAGAAAACAATTTACCCATTGTGGTATTTAATATGAACCAAAAAGATAACTTAAGCAAAATATTAAAAGGCGAAAAAATTGGAACATTAATTTCAAATTAAAATTGTATGGAAAACAAAGACACTCTCAATATATTATCAGAGCAAAAAGATGATGAAAAAAAGCTGTATAAAATAGCAAAGAAAAGAGCGGCTTTTCGCATTCATTTATCTATTTATTTATTAGTAATCCTATTTTTCTGGTTGATATGGTATTTTTTATTTGCCGGAAAAGAAGACAATACTTTTTTGCTCTTAACATTGGCTATTACTTTGTTTTGGTTACTTTTCATCACAGCACATTATCTGTTTGCTTTTAAATGGAACAAATCTATTGTTGAAAAAGAAATCAAGCGATTGGAAAAAAAAGAAAAAAAACTAGAAGCTCTCAAAGAGAAACTCAATCAAAATGAAAATTTATCATAAATCATAAAATTGAATAATATGTCGGACGATATCACACTATGCATTGAAACAATGCAGGAATCTATGCAAAACAGCCTCGTTTTTTTCGAAAAGGAATTGGATAAAATTCGTGCCGGAAAAGCCAACGTTAAAATGTTAGACAGCGTTAAAGTAGATTACTACGGCACTATGACACCCATAGCACAAGTGGCAAGTCTTAGCATTCCCGACCCTAAACAAATCATGATTCAACCATGGGAAAAAAGCATGATTACCCCTATCGAAAAAGCAATTATGGCTGCCAATTTAGGTTTTAATCCTCAAAATAATGGAGAAGTAATACGCGTAATTGTTCCCACATTAACAGAGGAAAGAAGAAAAGAATTAGTGAAAAAGGTGAAGCAAGAAGGCGAACAAGTAAAAGTTACTATTCGCAACACCCGCAGAACGGCTAACACCACAATTAAAGAACTAAAAGACAGCGGACTTCCTGAAGATGTAATTAAAAAAACAGAAGTAACCATTCAAAAAATCACAGATGAATTTATCGAAAAAGTAGATAAATACATAGAAGTGAAAGAAAAAGAAATTATGACCATTTAAATAAAAACATAACGTTATGAAAGGGATTATTTTAGCCGGTGGTGCCGGCACACGTTTGCATCCGCTCACATTGGCATGTAGCAAGCAATTAATGCCAATCTACGATAAACCAATGATATATTATCCTTTAAGCATATTATTGCTAAGTAATATACGAGAAATATTAATCATATCGACACCTTACGACTTACCTAATTTTCAAAAATTATTAGGCGATGGAAGCCAAATAGGATGTTCGTTCAGTTATAAAGAGCAGCTTATCCCCAATGGATTAGCACAAGCTTTTGTGTTAGGCGAAGAATTTATCAAAGACGACGATGTGTGCTTAATTCTTGGCGATAATATTTTTTACGGTTCCGGATTACAACAAACCCTTAAATCATGCAATCAACCCAAAGGCGGTATTGTTTTCGCTTATCATGTCAATGATCCGGAGCGATACGGCGTCGTCGAATTCGACAGTCAGTTTAAAGCCTTGTCAATTGAAGAAAAACCCAAGCAGCCTAAATCCAATTATGCAGTACCCGGTTTGTATTTCTACGACAATAGCGTAATTGAAGTTGCTAAAAATCTAAAACCAAGTGCAAGAGGCGAATACGAAATAACAGATGTAAACAAATATTATTTAGAAAAAGGACTTTTAAACGTTTCTATTTTAGGAAGAGGAACGGCATGGTTAGATACGGGTACCTTTCAATCGCTTATCGAAGCTTCGATATTTGTACAAGTAGTAGAAGAAAGACAAGGACTTAAAATCGGATGTATCGAAGAAATTGCCTACCAACAAGGATTTATCGATAAAGAACAATTACAAGCAATTGCCAAACCATTACTAAAAAGTGGTTACGGTCAATATTTAGTGAAATTAATCAAATAATTTTCAAGATAAAAAATATCTGAAAAATATTTTTTTAAATCATTCGTTTTAAATAACAAATCTTATAAGTATGTTTCGATTCGAAAATGAGTATATTTTATATGCATTGCTATTAATACCCTTGTTAATAGCATTGTATATTTATGTTCGTTTGAAACGAAAAAAAACATGGACTACTTATGGCGATTATCCCTTATTAAAAACAATGTTTCCCGATATGTCGAATCGAGTTAAAACATTAAAATTCATTTTATTATGCTTGATTTACATAGTTTTAGTTTTTGCTTTGGCTAATCCTCAATTAGGTGCAAGTGTGGAAAAAGGAAAACGCAAAGGAATAGATGTGATGTTTTGCTTAGACGTATCGAACAGCATGTTGGCTCAAGATTTGAGTCCTAACCGATTAGAAGCCGCTAAAAGAGCCATGCTTTCGTTTATAGATAAACTGAAAGGCGATAGAATCGGCTTGGTTGTTTTTGCCGGAAAAGCCTTTGTGCAACTTCCTATCACTTCCGACTATGCAGCTGCAAAAACTTTTATTAGTCATGTATCTACGCAATCTATTAACACACAAGGCACTGATATCGGCACGGCAATTGACTTGGCAGCAAGTTCTATGCTTACCCATCAAAAAGCCAATCAAACACCTCAAAAATCAGCAACCAATAAGGTAATCGTCGTTATTTCAGACGGCGAAGACCATATAGAAGATGCTGTTGAAATAACAAAATCAGCTTATAAGCAAGGAATTAACACTTTCACTATCGGCATCGGCAGCAGCTTGGGCGTACCCATTCCCGTAAAAACACAAGGCGGAAAAACAGTGTATAAAAAAGACAAAGAAGGAAACACGGTAATGACCCGACTCAATGAAAATTTACTAAAAGAAATAGCGAAAGCAGGCAATGGCACTTACATACATGCCACCAACGCCAATGTAGGTTTTGATATGTTATACAAAGAATTAGAGAAAATAGAAAAAAAAGAAATCGAAGATGTCATTTTCTCAAAATACAATAACTATTACTATATCCCTCTATGGATAGTATTTTTCTTACTCATCATCGAAACTTTGCTGTATGACAGGAAAATAATCCGTTTATCCCATTTTTCTTGGATTAATAAACGCATTGCAAGTAGTATCCTTATTGTCTTCCTCTGTGGTATTTTCAGCTTACAAGCACAAACACGTGATGAGCTAAAGCATTTAAGAAAAGGGAATAAATTATATTTTCAGGCTCAAGATTTGGAAAAAGAAGCCGACAAATTACAGCAAAAAAACAAAGAACTGAACCAAATAGAAAGTATAAAGAAAAAACAAGAAGCCCAATCTCTCTACGAAAAAGCCTCTACTTCCTATCTGAAATCCAACGCCTCAAACAGCGACTATTATAAAAGCATTTTCAATTTGGGATCTTCATTGTACAAACAAGGAAAATACGAAGATGCAGCCGCTTTATTCGATAAAATTAACAGTATGGATGCAATGGATAAAAAAACAAAAGCCAAAGCCTATCATAATTTAGGCAATAGCCTATTGCAACAAAAGAAATACCAAGAAAGTATCGATGCCTATAAAAACGCATTAAAAATCAACCCGTCCGATAAAGATACCAAATACAATTTAGAGTATGCTAAACGAATGATGGCAATACAGCAACAGCAGCAACAACAACAAAATCAGCAACAAGACAAACAAGAAAAAAAAGAAGACAAAAACGAGCAACAACAGCAACAACAAGAACAAGA
>Ga0116161_1005373_pt1 | contig 10354 bp, 6 predicted proteins | sample AD_JPNAS3_MetaG_FD_89877 | JGI IMG/M metagenome (GOLD analysis project Ga0116161, IMG submission 89877) | Active sludge microbial communities of municipal wastewater-treating anaerobic digesters from Japan - AD_JPNAS3_MetaG | ecosystem: Engineered > Bioreactor > Anaerobic > Digestate | place... | reverse complement strand
CTTTAAAAAATTCCTGCTTCCGTGCCAGAAGTGCTACATGATGGTTGGAAAAAATTGTTTCCCGTCCTCTCAAGCATAAAAATCCCTTTTTCTCGGTAAGCGACACATCATCGGCCAGAGGTATACGAAGACTTTTCCAGCCGTAATCAAGCGAGGGAGCATTAAAAGAATCGAAGTAATCTTTTTCATCAACTTCGGCTGCCGGAGAAGGATGATTACCTCCCTGAGCGAGACGCGGCCAGCCGTCAATCCACACAATTTTTTCTATTGCTGTTTCACGTCCTAAGACGCATTTTAGATTACCGGCAGCCGGACGCGAGCAGAGGTAACACACATACCAGTTTCCATTTTCATCTTCAAAAAGGTCTCCATGCCCGGCCTTCTGCAAGCTTAAAGATGCATCATCGTTCGCTGTTAAAAGAGGGTTTCCCGGCATTGTTTCATAGGGACCGGTCAGTTTTTTTGACCGTGCTATGGTAACCTGATGTCCGAATCCGGTTCCGCCTTCTGCTGTTAAAAGATAATACCAGCCGTTCTTCTTATAAATATGAGGGCCTTCGGTGTATCCCTCACTTGTTCCTGCATATACATTAAATACGGGACCAGAAAGCTTTTTGCTGTCTGTATCGAACTGCTGAACAAGAATACCTTTAAATCCTTCCCGCATATTAACAAGCCAGCTCGTTCCGTCATCGTCATGAAAAAAGGATGGATCGAAACCGGAACTGTTTAAATACACAGGTTCTGACCATGGACCCTCAATTGAAGAAGCCCACACGGTGTAATTATGAACATTATACCAGGTAGCAATCTTAGATTTGACATCTGTATATACCAGATAAAATAACCCGTCCTTATATGAAATATCGGGGGCCCAAATTCCGCCGGAATTGGGATCGCCGGTCATATCAAGCTGACTCTTCCGGGTAAGAGGAGGTTTAATCTCTGTCCATTCCTCCAAATTCTTTGAATGATACAGCCTGACGCCCGGGAACCATTCAAAGGTTGAATTGGCAATGTAAAAATCTGATCCTATTCTAAGAGCACTCGGATCCGGAGCAAAACCTCGTATAACGGGATTTTTAATCATAATTAACCTCCAAATTGCATTTTCTTGTATTAGATAAATAACGGACGCAGATTCTCAAAAGATGCAGTCCATCCGTCCTGTTCAAAAGCACCCGTAACAGCAAGATGAGCGGCCGCAAGCAAAAGAGATCCGTTCCCCGGCAGATATAACGGCAAATCCTTCCGGTCCGACTGTTTGTTATTCCCGTTTGCAACATAGGAATTCTTTGGAGAATTTTTTAAAAGCAGATCTATGGCAAGACCGGACTCTCCGAGCCTTTGTGCCGTAAGCGCCATCATAGCAAAATCCCATCCCCATAAAGATTCATAATTCCAGCATTCAATTACTTTTTCCAGTGTTTTTCTCATCATTAGGGCATCTAAGCGGTCGTTAGGAATAAAACCGTAAGACATAAGCATTGAAGGATGGTCTTTATTATATTTGGTAAATGTATCTGCGCAATATTCATGAGCGGTGTATAAGCCTTCGTGAAAAGGCAGGGGCGCCATGTTCTGTGCAACACAGAGCCATTGGGCAGGAGGCTTTTCTCCCAGTCTCTCCAGCCATTGAACGGCTATAAGCAGCCCGAAACGCCAGTATTCTACCTCAAAAGCGGGGTTTTTAACATCTTCAGGATTGTGTTCTTCCTGCACAGGAATAAGAGGTCCTTCGAGCGTCCAGGTTTCGGTAAATTGATCAAAAAATGCAAAGTCCGCCATGAACTCTGCTGTCTCAAATACGCATTCCCTGTACTGTTCCAAAAAATCTCTTCCCCTGCCGCTTTGGTATACCAGTTCTAAAAGATACAAAATATGCGGCTGCTGCCAAATTAACAGCGGTGCAATTGGAGAAGGACTGTCAACTGCATCCGGACCGATCATTTTAGGCCAGCGTGCACCGTGGAAACTATTAGCGCGTGCGTTTTCTTTTGCTTTATCGAGATGAGAAGGAAACCATGCAAGACTTTTTTCCAGAAGCGCAGTATGATTCCAAAGCGCAAGCCAGGCTGTATGCAGCGGATACATTTCCAGGTGAAATTTTCCATACCAGCTGTTACAGCTCAGTCCCGTTTCCTGCGGAGGGGCATAACCGCAGCTTTGAATAACAAGAAGATACTGCGATAGAATTATGCGTCTTTGCAGTTCATGACGCCTCTCGTCTGTACTTTGAGAAAAATCTATAAAACCGCCTTCTTCCCAATACTTCTTCCAAAACACGGCTGTATTTTCTTTTGCAGTCTCGAAAGAACACGGTATACATGACAGGTCAATTCTATGAGGTGAAAAGTAAAAGGAACATTCAAAAACACAAGCACCGCGGGACGGAGAAAGAACAATTTTGTGTTCTTCATCAAATGCTTCTATGGAAACATTCCGTCCGCTGACTGCCGTACTGTAAAAATCTTTGTCGAGAAACCGTTCAACAATTACTGCATCCGGTTTTTGCAGCACAGTCTTCGTTCTATGTTTTAAAGGAACATCCCAAACAGAGGCCTCTTTTTTTGGAGATCCGTAAGGAAAAGAGACTTCAACTGATATTGAACTGCCGGCAGAAATAGAGCATAAGATTTCCGGATCACGGGATGAAACAGAGAAAGAGACTGTATCAGTTTGATCATCACAAACCGTAAAAACAGCATACTCAATTCCTTTGTAGGTAAAAATGTTTTTAATGCATCCCTCCCATAGAAGCAGTTCCTGATAAATATTTGTTAATTCCTCTGCGCGTATATTTTTTCCATCGTCCTTTAGTGCAATACAGCCTGCATTCAGACGGTGCGGATTTTCCCTGAACCAGTCATAAATTTTTTCATTGCCTGGAAACTTTTTCACTGCATATCTTTGAACACCCCGGACAGTTTTATATTCAGTCATCATCAATTCATCACGGGACGGAGAAAATTTGATTGAACTAAAAGGTTCTGTATGCCACAGCCATGATGACATAGTGCATAAGGGCACTTCATGCTTACTATAAGCAGAACCAAGCGTTTGAAAACCGGTAATATCAGAAGTAAAACAAAAGCCGCCGTTCCCGACGCTTAGAGGAGCCTCATAATTAATACAACAGTGAACCGGATTATTTGCGTCTACAATTTTTTTTCTGTCTATGCATTTCATTTGCAACAATTCCATCCTTTTTTTGTATAAAACAGCTTCTTTTTTAAAAAAAACTCTTTACCTGCAAAAATCTTATTGACAACTTAACCCTGTTTTGTAATGATTATAACAAAACAGGCGGGAAAAATGACAATTAAAGAAATTGCAGATCGAACCAATCTATCTGTTGCTACAATCTCCAGAGTTATAAATAACAGCAATGCTGTAAAACCCGAAACACGGGAGAAAGTTATTCAGTTTCTTGAAGAAAACAAAAATAACTATAAGTATTATGCTCCCGCTCCTCATAAAACGTTAGCACTCATACTCCCCGATATTCACAATCCATTTTACGGCGAAATTATCCGCGGTGTTACCCGCAATGCCCACCTTGCATCCTACGATGTTCTTTTATTTGATACGCAGGATAATTCCTCAGATGAAATTGCTTATTTGGATAAAGCAATCACTCAAAAGGTTGACGGTATTATCCTCATGAGTTCAAGCCGCGGCGACCGAGATGAAGGGCTAAAAGATCTTCTTCTAAGTGCTAAAACACCCATAGTCCTCATCGACAAAGAAATCCGCGGAGTTACACTCGACGGCGTTTTCCTTGATGATACAGCAGGTATGGTTCTTTTAACAGAAACACTAGCTGTAAGCGGTCATAAAAAAATTGTACTCATAGCAGGGGAAGAAGATTCAAGCGTCACAAAAAAACGTGTAACAGCTTTTAAAAATGCTCTTCGGGAATTCGATCTTCCCTTTTCCCCGGAACAGATTATCTTTGCCAGCTACACCGACACCGATATTGCCGTTCCAATCCTTTCATCCGTCCTGACAAGCCCCGATCGTCCGACTGCGATCATTACCTGTAACGGCCTTCTTACTATGACCGCAATAAAATGCATACATCAGCAAAAACTAAAAATCGGGAAAGATATTTCCCTTGTTTCTTTCGACGAAGTCCAAACACTGCGCCTGCTGGGTATAGATATAACATCTGCAAGCGTAGACTTGACCGAAATGGGAAGAACAGGATTTGAACTTCTCATTAAAAAAATAGAAGACTCATCTTCATCCCGTCAAAAACTCATTATGGTTCCTTCAGTAATTAAGAGAGGGTCAGAATCCCTCTCTTTAATGTAATTACTTATAACCGAATTTTTTTGGTACTGTTTTTTCGACCATTTCATCAAATAAAGCTCTTGCTTCGTTAATACTAAGCTTGTGAATTTGAGGATCATTTAGGAAAACCAAAAAGGCTTTTTCTAAATTCCTTTCGAATGCGGCTTCAACAATTCCTTCCTGTATTCCGACATGGACCATAGTCAGCGAATGTAAAGCCTGCGGAAATGCCTTTGCCGCAACAGGATTAACAGTGCCGCGCGAGAAAACAGCATTGGTCTCAACGACGGCATCCAGAGGGAACCCCGGCATTTGACCGCGGTTAGGAAGATTAACATTAGTTACAATATCACCCAGCCCGAGAAGAGCCTTCATAAGGATTATGCCCTCCTCTCCAGAGTCTGATATTTCCATCTTCTCTTTGCCTTCTTTATAGGCAAGACTTTTTTTCTTCAAATCCTCGCGCATATTTATTCTAAAATTAACCGGTGTGAGTGTGAACTTCCACTCCTTTACCTGTTCTGGACTCGAAAGGTACCAGGAAGGAGGACAGAACTCTGCCAGATGCCGGTCTCCCGCGGCTGCAATGAGTCCATACCTCTTATAAAGATCCATTTTTACACGGTCCATAGAGGAAAAAAAGTTATTCAACCAGTTGCTGTCGCCGCCCTCATCGTAGCCGTCCTGATAATATTTTTGTACAAAAGCATCCCATACCGGAAACAAGTCGACGTCGCGCCATGATGCTTTATCGATCCAGGTAAAGTGATTAATGCCGGCAACATTAGTTTTAATATCTTCCCGCTTAATGCTTCCCTTTGGAGCAAGTCCTGCATCTTCCGCTGCATGTGCCAGGAGTTTTTGAGTCCCGAATACTTCATGGCAGCATCCGAAAGCCTTAATGCCGGGAAACTGTTTATAAAGTGTACGCGTGCAGATTGTCATCGGATTAGTATAATTAAAGACCCAGGCATTCGGAGCATATTTTTCCACTGCGCTTGCTATTTCCTGATACATAGGAATAGTTCTTAACGCACGAATCATTCCTCCGGGTCCTGCAGTGTCCCCCACAGACTGATATATATTGTGCCGTTCTGGAAGGTGAACATCAACGGACATCTCGGTAAAATCGAGAGGCAGAATTGAAAGAAAAATAAAATCACAGTCGTTTAGTGCATCTTTCAAATCACTTACAGACTTGAATTTCCATTGCCCCGGATTATGTTGAGCCATAAGATCGTTGCCTATTTTTTCATTTGCCTCTGCAGCCTCAACATCAATATCGTAGAGTTTAATGGTACCAGAAAGGTCTTTTTCAGCTGCAAGATCCTTCATGAGAACCCACGCCCAGTTCCGTGAACCCCCTCCTATATAACAAATATTCAAGTTTTTCGTTTTATTCATTCTTGTCTCCTATGCTTCCGTTCTATTTTAATTTTACGGTATACTAGTGTTCATCACACATAAACGTAAAAGAGCCGCAGAAATTACTGCTGCAGTGCCAGTTCCCCGTGCGATAATACGATATCACTTGAGAATAATAAAGTCAAATAATTTATGTAATTTAATTACATTTATAAGATTTTTGACTTATATTTTACATATAAAAAAGCCTGCATCCTTAAGATTTTACCAAAAGGAGCAGGCTTTTACAGAACCACGTATGAAATTTAAATGCTGTTTCTATTTAAGAGAATCAAAAAAGATTTTTCTATTTTTAGCTCTAAAAGGCCAGTCAATAAAGGGTATCCAGGGGGGAGTTGCCTTCTTCCAGTCCTTAAACCGGCTGTATTTTGAGGTTGTAATTATTTCCGCCATAACGGTGCTGCCCATAAAAAGAATTATAAGCACAGGAGCAGCAAGAAAAAACACATTAAATGATTCGAGCGTAAAAAAGGCAAAAAGCATTACAACAACCCATTGAGCCATCTCGCACACATAATTGGGGTGTCTGGAAAAACGCCATAATCCGAATGTATTAAATCCTAACGACAGGCGCTTGTAATCAGGATCCGATGCATCTTTTTTACGTGCATGATATACAAACTGCTGGTTATCTGCAATTGTTTCAAGGATAAGAAGCACAAGATGAACCAGAGCTAATACAATATGTATACCTTGTATTGAACAGCCTTCTGCAGCAGCAAGACCGGTAAGGTACACAGGATAGGTGAAAAGAAAAACAAGACCAAGCTGAAAGCCTGTTATAAAAAAGAGATTAAACAGCTCAAAAAGAAACCTGTTTGGAATCTTTTCCCGAAGAATCGGCCAGCGGTAGTCTTCTTCATAGAAACCTTTTTTCCAGCTGAAGGCAAAGCCTCCGCGCCGCGAAAAATTCCAGGTAAGTCTGACGCCCCACATAACTACGGGAACAGCTGTCAGCCAGAACAAGGGATACTTCCCGAAGTCAAACGCCCAAATCAATACATACACCGGAGGCAGTACTGACCAAAGACGATCGACTTGAGAGTAATTACGGGTGATGAGTCCTGCCGTAAAGGCATACACAGCACAAACACTTAAAAGCAGCAGGGTAATTTGTAATGTTGTCATACCCTTATTTATACCTTAAAAGATGCTATAAAGGCAATAATACATTTTTTTTACTTCTGCGCCGGTACTTCATCTTTCTTCAAAACACTTATATGCAGTGTACCCTTTTCCAAACTCGAGAAAAACCTCTTCTCAATAATGAGATACATAATAACAGTAATTACAGATGAAACAAAAATTGCAACCATGGTTGAACTCAGATTTTTTCCTATTACGTAGGCGCCGAGTATACAAGCAGGAACATTGAGGCCGTAAATTCTAATAATCGTAAAAATGAGACTTCTATTTGCAAAACCTGCTACCGACATAATAGTATTTGCCATAAACACAGGAATAGCTAAATACGAGGCAAGCGCCATCCAAAGAACAATTTGAGAGGCTAAAAGCAAAACCTGAGGGTCGCTCTGAAAAACGCCGAAAAGCCTCGAACTTGAAATAACAAACACAAAAAATAGAACACCGCAGACACCGAAACAAAGAAGACTTGAAACACGGGACGAATCCTTCATCCTTTTAAAATCTCCAGCTCCGGCAGCCTGACCCGCAATAGAAGAAAGAGCGCTCGAAACTGCCCAAATGGGAATTAAGGCCAGCTGTTCAAGACGTGAATATAGGGTAAAAGCCGTAATGATCATTGGATTAATGCTTACCATAATCCGGTTATAGAATATAAAGCTAATTGAAGCTAAAAAGTTCATAATGCTTTGAGGAAGTCCCACCCGGATTATTTCTCCCATAACAGGGAATGAAATATTTGAGGTTTTCCAGTGAATTTTCACGGTAGACTTTCTTGTTAAAAAGACAACGAGAAGATAAACAGACGAGGATGCATTACCGATTACAGTTGCTAAACCGGCACCCCCTATTCCCATCTTTGCTCCGAAAATAAGCACCGGATCCATCACAATGTTTACAATGGTGCCTATCATCATAGAAACCATCATATGCTTTGTTCTTCCCTCTCCCTGCAGAATACCGGTAAAGACAGCATTAAACATCATAAAGGGGACTGTGGGCAGCACCCACCAAAGATACTGCTTTCCATACGCAAGAAGCTCATTCGAACCGCCGAACAGACGAAGAAGAGGATCTCCAAGCGGGTACATGAACCCAAGACAAATAAAACTTGCAGCGAGGGAAAGGAAAATACCGCTTTCTGCCGTTTTATCAAGTTCTTCTGTTCTCCCTGCCCCGATGGCACGGGCAACGAGCGATGAAACTCCTCCGGTAATTCCGAAACTGGCTGCCATAAAAATAAAGTATAAGGGAAAAACGAGTCCTGTTGCCCCGACAAGCCAGGGATTGGAAGTGTCAATTCGGGCAATAAAAAAAGTATCTACAAGATTATATAAAAGAGCGAAAACCTGTCCTGCCAGCACGGGCAGCGATAACTTTACTAATAGCGGCGCAAGGGCGCCTGTACGTATATCAATGTTTTTCATAGTGCGCAAACTATACTGCACACTAAAATTCTATACAAGTAGTTTTTTTAAAAATTATGTAAACAGGAAGTAGATACTTTTAGGGTAATTTCTCGATTGTACAATGGAAAATATAAGCTAACATTAACGCATGAATAATAAACCATTTACCAAGCCGTGGGCTTTATGTATTGGAAGCGACAGAGTTTCCACCATGCTGAGAAGTGAATACTGGGAACATTTTAAAACCCTGCAAAGTATTATGAGCGTGAAATATATCCGCTGTCACGGACTCTTATGCGATGAGCTCGCTGTTGTCCGCTGTATAGAATACGAAGGGAAAAAAAATCTGATATACAATTTTACCTATCTTGATCAAATATTCGACACCATGCTTTCCCATAATGTACGCCCCTATATTGAATGGGGCTTCATGCCCTCGGCGCTTGCATCGGGAGAACAGACTGTATTCTGGTGGAAAGGAAATGTAACTCCGCCTCAAGATTTTGATGAATGGTCGCGTCTTTTAAAAACACTGACAGAGCATTGGATTGAACGCTACGGAAGAGATGAAGTTATCAGCTGGCCTCATGAAATTTGGAATGAGCCAAACTTAGGTGTTTTCTGGAAAGATGCAGACCAAAAGGCATATTTCAATTTATTTGAAGTCTCAGTACGTGCATTAAAAGGCATAGACAGCCGCATTCAAGTCGGAGGACCTGCAATCTGCGGAGGCAGTGATCACTGGATCGACGATTTTTTATCATTTATAAAAGAAAGAGACCTGCCGCTCGACAATTTTACCCGTCACCTCTATACCGCAGAGCCTCCGGTAAAACAGAGCCCCGAGTTTTTGTATCACTTTTTGTCTCCAGCACAAAAACCCATCGATGAATTAGACAGTGTACGAAAACGCATTGATTCTCACGGGTTTTCAGGAGTTCCCCTTCATATAACAGAATTTAATACTTCTTACAATCCGCGCTGCCTCGTTCACGACAGTGCTTTTAATGCAGCCTACCTTGCCCGCCTCTTAGCAGAAGCAGGAAAGTATACAACGCTTATGTCTTTTTGGACCTTTTGCGATGTATTCGAAGAGGCGGATGTTCCGCGCGCCCTTTTTCATGGAGGATTCGGACTCATAGGAAGATGGGGCATTAAAAAACCAACGTTCTATTTATTTGAGTTCTTTTCCAAACTTTCATCAAGTGTTGTTCATCAGGATGAAACAAGCATAGCCTCTATTCATGAAGACGGCTCTATAACTCTTATTGCATGGAATTCCTGTCCGAAAGATTCTAATAATTCAGCTGTATCCAAAACAGTTACTTTGGACTGGAAAAAAGGAAGAGCGCTTGCAGTACGGCAAAGAATAAACGAAGATTTTGGCAATCCATGGAAAATATGGAAAGAAATGGGACGCCCCGTAAACCCCGGACGAAAACTCATTGACTGTTTAATAAAAGAGGCAGTACCCGGAATTGAAACAGCCGTTCTCACTCCTGATGCCGATAAGCTTTCTATCAGTGTTACACTTGCAAAAAATGAGGTGAGCTGTATAGAAATTTCTGCCTTCAAGGATGAAAGCGCTTTTTATATTGGACTTGATGACAACAATGTCGACGGTTATACAAATGAAATTGAGAGAAAAAAACGACTTTCCTAGTAAAATGCTAAGAGAAATTTTTTTTTCTGTCCTTTTTGAAAATACTGTGGTAATGTATAAGTACGACTCGAAAACTTGAAAGTTTTCGAGTCGTACTTACAGGAGGATGTATGAATTTATTTGAATGGACACCCGCAATAGCTGTTGGAATTACAACAATCGATGATCAGCATAAAAAACTCATTTCGCTTATTAACGATGTAAGCGATGCTATGAAAGCAAGAAAGGCTGCTGAGGTTATAGGAAGCGTTCTTCAGGAATTATCGGACTATACAGTACATCACTTTGGAAACGAGGAAAGGGCGTTTGAGAGATATTCCTATCCCGATAAAGAGGCCCATATGGCTGCGCACCGCATCTATGTCGACAAGATACATGAACTTATTGAACGTAATAAGAAGGGCGAACTGGGAATAAG
>Ga0116161_1005370_pt1 | contig 10355 bp, 8 predicted proteins | sample AD_JPNAS3_MetaG_FD_89877 | JGI IMG/M metagenome (GOLD analysis project Ga0116161, IMG submission 89877) | Active sludge microbial communities of municipal wastewater-treating anaerobic digesters from Japan - AD_JPNAS3_MetaG | ecosystem: Engineered > Bioreactor > Anaerobic > Digestate | place... | reverse complement strand
TTCTGCCTGTTTAGTGTAGCCGGAACGAGGAATCATAGGTTGGGGGTGATCACGTTGCCGAGGCGCCGTTCCATTGTTTCTGATGACGTGAAGTACGAGATCGCTCGCGAACTTGGCTTCGCCGACAAGATCAACGTGGAAGGCGACGACTATGACTACGGTAACATCACTACCCGCGAGGCTGGTCTCATCGTGCGAGGCCTGATAGAGAAGGCCGAGCGGGCAATGTCAGATCAGCTGAGGAGGCGGGGGCGCTAGCCCCCGCCCTCAATTCCGTGAGCACTGGGTGTACCTCCTCGCCAAGCAGCATGACAAGGTGTTGACAATAAAGAATATTGTGGTACCATAATGTCTGAATGCGCATGAAAGGTGGGCGACAATGCCAACCGTCATACAGATCTCCGATGCAACATCCATAGCACTTCATAGCATGGTCATCATAGCACGGGCCAGAGGAGAGAATGTAACCGTAAGGGAAATAGTTTCTGCAACTGGGTTCTCCCATGCGCATTCTTCTAAGGTGTTGCAGCAGCTGGTTAAAGCAGGGTTACTTCGTTCAACTAGAGGCCCGAAAGGCGGATTTCTTCTGTCTGGACCTGCGGCGGGGATTACGCTTCTTGCTATCTGGGAGGCCATAGAGGGGCCTCTTAGCATCGGTACATGTATCGTAGATCGAAACCTAGGTCGGTGTCCATTCGATAGGTGTATCCTCGGCGAGCTTCCGCGCCGATTGACAGAAGAGTTTCGCGCGTATCTCGGCAGCAGGACACTGGCTGCCGAGATTCAAGGCGTTGCCGGGCACACAAGACCAGATGCCAAGGTCGAAGGTTGAGCGCGCTTGCCAGCCAGTCCGGGAGCCCAGGCACGGGTAGTGTGGCCGCACGCGCTCAGTAGCGCAGTCGTCTCACTATTTCCAGACCCAGGCGTAGCAGCACATCACTACATACACGCGTTCTGAAGCCTATGGTCCGCTGCAACGTCCGGGCAAGTCTGCTGCGTGCACCCGCCACCGACAACGCGCTCATCGAGAAGGAGCTGGTCTTGCCGGCGGGTGTAAGGGATTCCGCGTATGAGCTGGCAGCCTCAACCGCTCTGGCGATCTCAAGGCCCACATCAGCCCACTCGATGTACTCGTCCAGCCATGGCGCGATTTCCTGTATCAGTTTCTTGTTGGGGTTGGTGCGCAGCAGCTCGGCAGCGGCTTTCATCTCAAGCATGTGAGCCGATAGGATACCGGCCGCCTCAAGAAGAGAGCCGCGGTCCATGCGGTACTTGGCGTCGTCGACTACACGCACAAGATTCGGCGGATCGTCGGGGTGCAGCGGACTGATGGCGCAGGCGTCTCGGAACATCGCTAGCGCATCTACTGACGCCTCGCCCACCACTCGCGCGGCAGATACCCTCCATGCAGCTTCAGGGTCGTAGCGATCCGGGTCTTTCATGTAGATCGCCGCTGCTCCCAGCGCGATCTTGGAGGCCTCCGCCTGGTTCATCGGGTTCAAAAAGAATCCGCGGCTCACCTGCGCCAATGCGGGGCTTCTGCCTGTATATGGCCATATATGCAGTTCCCCCCTCATGCTGGCGTCGTTCACGGGGTAGTTGTCCCAGAAGGTGATCGGGCGCCTAAGTGACGCGGCGACTGCCTCTGTGTGCTCGAATGATAGCTCCTGTGAGCATATCCTGGGGCCGGTCCACATCACATCTATCTGGGGGTGCAGCCCATTCCCCATCTCAATCAAGTAGTCGGTAGACGGATCTCCCGAGTACTGTGTGGGGCAGACCAGGAGCCTGGCTTGTGGCGACGTCTTTTGCAGACGATCCCTAACGGTGTTAGCCAGAGCGACCTGGGCGGCGGCGAGGCTGCCAAAGGCTCTGCGGTCAGCCTCGTTCGCAAGCTGGGCAGGTATGTCGTCCAAAAGCAGCGCGAAATCGCGTACGCCCACATCGTGCAGGGCCGTCATCTTGGCCGTGAGTGCGTCCACGTCGTGTTTGTCGGAGTAGCGAAGCGACAGGCCGGGGCTGACGGCAAAAACGAAGGAGATATCAGCTGAGCGGGCGTGTGATGCGAGCCGTTTCAGGCTGGCTAGCTGCTTCGCAGGATAGGGGATTCGCCATTTGCGCCTATGGTATGGATCATTCTTGGGGGCATATATGTACGCGTTCATGCCTATTTCCGACATGAACGACAGCATATCGGCGCGTTCCTCATAGCTCCATGGTTTTCCGTAGAAACCCTCCACGATCCCTCGCCACACGAAATCGCCCACCCGTGATGCCTCCCTGAAGTCCAATGATCACTCAATTCAAGAGCAACTCCGCATTGTCCTCCCTGTGTCGCGGGGTTGGCAGGAGAATTTCCCGCCTGTGGGGAATGAGAAGACCTGGAATGAGAGACCGCCGGCTAGTGAGGCAACGGGGCAGATGGATGGAAACCAGGTGATCACCAACGAGGCAATGCGGATTGCGCAAACAGAAGATGAGCATGTAGCCATCGGATGCGATGCGCAGCGCGGGAACGGGTATACGGTATTGACGTCAGATGTATGCCGCGATATGTGGGACGCAAACCATGTGAGGCAGATCGATCTCGGGCGTGATACCGACCTGGATGCATTTGTAGACCGAATCGAGACGGCATTTCGCAAGCTGAACCGCGCGCACTGCAAGTTCGAGCTGGATCTCCGGACGCGACCTCAGCAACTGGCTACAGTCCTTCGCCGCCGAGGTTACGTGTGCACACGCGGTGTTGTACAGGTCTACCGGGGAACTGGCCCGGGCTTCACCTCGCGCGCTGTGGTGGTGATGGAGATTTCCGCCCAGTCTGAGCCATCGGGGCGATCCATGCTGGCAGACTGGGCTGCGCTTGAGCGCGAGAGCTACTCTGCGTACGATTCCGGAACGGGCTTCGCCGATCGCGCGTCCCGGTTCTCCTTGCACCGCCTGGAGTGCGCTTGGAAGCTGGGGCGGGACTATCGGATATTCCTTGCGATTGCAGACGGGGGGTCCGAATCGGCAGCCGAGCGGGTCTTGGGCGGCGACCCGTGCGCGGGAGTCGTCGTGGGCGCGTGCCAGCTGTTTCGACGCCGCGGTGTGGCGAAGGTGGAGAGCCTATATGTAACGCCGGCGGCCAGAGGCGCGGGCGCGGGTGCGGCGCTGCTAAACTGCGCCTTAAGCAGCGCGATCGCTGCCGGTGATGACCTTGTCTACCTAGTAGCCGTCGCCGATGATTGGCCCAGGTACATGTACCAGAGGTTCGGATTTTCCGACTTGATGGAGATCAGTTCGTGGCTGAAGATGCTGGATCAAGACTCGCATCATACCGACTGTTTGGTTTGGTAAGCTGATAGTCTGCGGGTCTGGAGGAGTGTTGTCAGTGCCTTCGGTAATGATCAAAAACGGAACCGTCATAACCATGGACCGAGAAAGGCGCGTTGTCGAGCACTGCGATATTATGGTAGAAGACGATAGGATTCGCTGGGTAGGCCATGTCGGCGATGTCGGCCATGTCGGTGATGTTGGCACTGCCGGCTCGGCTGGTGCCGACCGCGTAATAGACGCGACGGGGCATACCGTCATCCCTGGCCTTATCCAGACACATGTTCATCTGTGTCAGGCGTTGTTCCGTGGGATGTCCGACGATATGGAGCTTCTCGACTGGCTGCGTCTGCGCACTTGGCCTCTTGAGGCCGCGCACGATGAGGAGTCGATCTACTACTCGGCCCTCCTGGGCATCGCCGAATTACTGCGCGGGGGCACTACTTGCGTGGTCGATATGGAGACTGTGAACCATACCGAGAATGCATTTCGCGCAATAGCTCAGTCCGGCATAAGAGCTGTATCGGGCAAAGTGATGATGGACTGGGGGAACGATGTTCCCGAGGCATTGCGTGAGACGGGCGAGCGCTCTATCGCCGCCAGCGTGGAACTGGCGGACAAATGGGACGGCGCTGCGGATGGACGCATACGGTATGCTTTTGCGCCCAGGTTTGCCGTGTCATGCAGCGATTGGTTGCTGCGTGAGGTGGGCAGGATTGCCGAGCAGCGCGGAGCTTACATACACACTCATTCCTCTGAGAGCCGCGGCGAGATCGAGATAGTGGAGGCTGAGCGCGGAGCCCGCAACGTTATCTACCTCGACCGAGTGGGCCTGCTCGGCCCAAGGACGATTCTTGCTCACTGCATCCACGTAGACCGGTCTGAGCTGGACACTTTGAAGCGGACCGGGACTCACGTAGCGCACTGTCCGTCTGTCAACCTCAAGCTGGCGTCCGGCATCGCTCCGGTGCCCGAGATGCTGGACATGCAGATCAATGTGGGGTTGGGTGCCGATGGCGCGGGCGGCAACAATAACCTTGATCAGTTCGTAGAGATGCGCCTTGCCGCTTTGATACATAAGCCGCGTCTAGGACCCACAGCGATGCCGGCCTTGAGGGTGCTGGAGATGGCTACTCTGGGCGGCGCTGCTGCAGTTTGCATGGAAGATCAGATAGGCAGCATTGAGCCGGGCAAGAAGGCCGACATCGTCATGCTCGACTTGCGAAAGCCCCATGCCAGCCCGCGAGCGTGCGTGGACCCTGTTTCGCAAGTCGTGTACTCGGCGCATTCTGCAGATGTTGTCATGACAATGGTTGACGGCAAGGTGGTCTACAGCGGCGGGCAGCTGGCCACTATGGATGAGATCGAGGTACTTGATAGGTGTGATACGGCCATCGTCCGCTTGGCGCGGCGGGCAGGTCTTGTGCAATAGGGAGGAAGGATTTCCGCTTGCGTCTCCCCTTCCAATGTGGTAAGGTATGCATAATTTATCTGCAGCGCCGATTGCTGCAGCAGGGGAGTGCGCGGATTGAGTTATCGCAGCAGAAGTCACACCAGTGCGAATAGTAGGGGTCATCTGACTATCGGAGGTTGCGACACTGTCGCTCTGGCTAAACGTTTCGGCACTCCGCTGTACGTCATAGATGAGGACGCCGTGCGCCATGCCTGCCGCTCTTATGTAGAGGAGTTTGGCGCACGCTACCCCGATGTGCGTGTCATATATGCTGGCAAGGCGCTGATGGTTAAGGCCGTTGCTCTGCTCGTCATGGAAGAAGGGCTTTCTCTGGATGTCTGCTCTGGGGGCGAGCTATATACGGCAATCTCAGCGGGTTGCCCGACAGACCGCATATACTTCCACGGCAACAGCAAAACGACGGCAGAGATTGCATTCGCTTTGAGCGTCGGCGTGTTCCGGTTCATCGCCGACAGCCTCGACGAGCTCTATTTGATCGATAAGCTTGCGCGTTCAAAAGGCCTGGTTGCCAACGTAATGCTCCGCCTTACCCCCGGAATCGAAGCGCATACCCATGATTACGTCAAAACAGGTCAGATCGACTCCAAATTCGGTATTGTGATACCTAACGGCGACGCTATGCACGCTGTGGGCATCGCCAAAGGGCTGGCCAACGTGAGGCTGACAGGGCTGCACTGCCACATAGGCTCACAGGTGTTCGAAATGGAGCCCTTCGTTGATGCTGTGGATATCATGATGGATTTTGCCAGGCAGGCCCACGACGCCACCGGGTTCATCATGGAGGAGCTTGATATCGGCGGTGGGCTGGGAATACGCTACAATTCGAAGGACGACCCCATTGAAGTGCGCGATTTGGCCGAGGCCGTTGCCCCGGCGCTGATCGATGCGGCGTCAAGGCACGGGTTGCCTCTTCCATCATTGTTGCTGGAGCCGGGGAGGTCGATTGTGGGGGAGGCCGGCACTACGCTGTACACCGTGAACGCCGTCAAGCGCATTGACGGCGTCAGGACATATGTCTCGGTGGACGGCGGCATGGCAGATAACCCGCGAGTGGCGCTTTACCAGGCCGAATATGATGCGGCCTTGGCAAACCGGATGGCAGTGGCAGGCCAGGTGAGCGAGGCAGGCCAGGAGAGCCCCGAAACGTGGGAGACGGTTTCGGTTGCCGGGAATTGCTGCGAATCAGGAGACATGCTTGTATGGGATGTCGCCATGCCTCGACCTGAAGTCGGCGACACGCTCGCGGTGTTCTGCACAGGCGCCTACAATTACTCCATGGCGAGCAACTATAACCGCTACCCGCGCCCTGCAGTTGTGCTCGTTCGCGACGGACGAGCCGACGTGATCGTGGAGCGGGAAACGTATGCGGACATTGCGGCGCGCGATCTGGTCCCGGTTAGGCTGAGACCCAGCGCAGCACTGCCTGAAGGAGCGGGGTCAAGTCGTCACGACTCAGCCGGCGCTCAGTCTCGCTGAAGCCTCGCGCGTGTTGTTGACCCTCCTAGGGTGGAATGATAGTATTGTGGCACGTAACGGAAAGGGGCGAAGCAGCATGCGTGAGAAGGTTGAGGCTGTTATCGGCAAGATACGGCCGTCGCTGCAGGCTGACGGCGGCGATGTTGAGCTCGTGGATGTGACTTCAGATGGAATCGTAAAAGTCAGGCTGAAGGGCGCCTGTGCTGGCTGCCCGATGTCGACGATGACGTTAAAGAATGGGATTGAGAGGATTCTCAAGCAGGAGATCGCCGAGGTGAAGTCGGTCCAGGCGGTGTAGGCATCAGTCTAGATAATTGAGTGATGCGGGGGCCGTGATCCTCACGACTTGGGTCGGCGGATGGATGGCCCCGTTTTCGATTCGGCAGCCTGCGCTGGCCTTCAGGCAAAACCGCATCTAGCAGGGCGTTAGCGAACCTATAAGAATAGAGTACGGTTTTTTGCGGAGCCTAGTCGTAAAGTACTAGGTTTTGACGGGCAGTGGAGAAAAGCGGAAGAATATGGGGCTTACTGGGGGATTCAAAGCCCTCCGGGGGCCTTGTCGGGGAGACTCGGGAGATATGCGCGCGTGACCATATTATGTAACCCGCCTCTGCCTGCGGATTTGCAAAGGGCCCGACTCCAGAAAAAGGATGCGCCGTTTCCGGCGCGAATTCAGAAATCTTGTACCCACCAAACCATGTAGAATCCGAGTAGGCTGTGCGAAAAACCTATCACAAAACGAATAGGATGCCTCCAAACCTCGTTAGGGCCCGCCACCCGCGATCCTTGTCTAGTCCATGACCGACATTCCAAGGGCGTCATATGTTCGCATGTCGACTATGCCCGTCACAGGCAGTCCCGTGTCTTGCTGCAATCGCATAATCGCCCGCTCGGTTGCAGGGCCGTAGACACCGTCTACACCGGCCTGCTCGTATCCCAGCTTCGCCAGTCTCAACTGCACGGCGTACACATAACTACCCTTGGCGCCCGGCTCTATCCGAGGGCGGGTGGATCCGAGCACGCCGAAGTGCCCGGCGGTTATGATCACAGGCATGCCTACCTCAACTGCGGAGTAGAGCTTCTCCACGTCGCGGTTGAGCATACGCACGCATCCGCCTGACTTGCGTTGCCCCACAGTCCAGGGCTTGTTGGTGCCGTGTATGCCGTACTTTCCCCAAGGCACGTTGAGGCCCATCCACCGAGTGCCGAACCCTCCCGCCCATGCGGCCTTCTCCGTCACCCCAAAGTAGCCCAGAGGGGTGGGCGTAGATGGCTTGCCGATTCCCACCCGGAACTGGCTCACAGGTTTCCCGTTCTCGAGAAGGGTCAGCGTGAGGTTGGATGTGTCTATGAGAACGGCGCGCCAGGGCGCTTGGCTCGGGCTGGGCCCGGCCGCGATGATGTCGCCGCTGGGCTTGAGAGACGCAGTGACGATGGGCTCACACGTTCGTCCGAGCGCCATCCAAACTGCCATGTCGACGATGCCGTCTTGGGGAAGCCCCACCCCGGCCTGAAAGGCGCGCACAGCGCGATCGGTCCCGGGGCCGAAAACGCCGTCTGCAGCGCCGTTGTAGTAGCCAGCCACTTTCAGGCCTTCCTGTAAGTCCTGCACATGCTCGCCAACCATCCTCGGCTCTTCGAGCCAAAGCCGGTGGAGATCACCGCATGAGCACATGTCTGCGCCTTTCGAAACGCGCGGCAGTGATTCCTGTCCTTCCTTACCGCCTGCCCAGAGCGAGCGAAGCAGCTCACCGTAGCTTGCCTGGGAGCTAGCCTGGGCGGTGGCAATATCTTCATCGCCCTCAGGCTCATACCCAGACTCAGGCTCCGGCAGAAGCTCAACGATGCGAAATCCGTCATCCTGCCCCATCAGCTCGGCGTGCCTGGTTTCCATGTCGTGATATCCACGCGAGAGTACAATCGCCATGATCAACCCGACCAGTACAAGCCCGGCCAGGCGCGTCATGAGCTGCTTGGAGGGACCTTGCTTCACATTCATCACCCGTGACCACAAATTGCCCCATGATGCATTTCCCAGATAATCCATCCAGCATAGTGTATCCAGCAAGCCGAGGGTTCACGCAGCCCGTTCGCAGCCCGTTCGCAGCCCGTTCGCGGCCTGTTCGCGGCCTGTCCGCGGCGCTTCAGTGGCGGACATCACATGCGAGAAGGGCATGCGGGACGTGGTGTGAAGGCAAGAAGGTATGGGCGCATGCGACTAGAATAGGTATTACGGTACCTTAGAATGGCCAACCGGCATAGGCTGGCCTTGTTGAGGGGGGCTTATGGATGCGGGGAGAGATGCGGGCCATAGCCAAGACATCGCCGTCTCCAGGCGCCGAAAAGGTAGTAGTTCCCATTCCCCAGCCCGGCAGGGGCGAGGTATTGATCAAGGTACGCGCGACTGCCATCTGCGGCACTGACGTACACATCTACGAGTGGGACCAATGGTCGCAAGGCCGGGTGGTGACTCCCAGGATTTTTGGGCATGAGTTCTGCGGAGATGTTGTCGAGGTGGGCGAGGGCGTCAGCAAGGTCAAGGTAGGCCAGTTTGTGTCGGCAGAGACGCATACGGCATGTGGGCATTGCTTCTACTGCCTTACTGGGCAGGCGCACATCTGCAGGGAGGCTAAGATCGTCGGAATCGACAGGGACGGATGCTTCGCCGAGTACGTCGTTCTGCCTGAGTTCAACTGCTGGATATGGGATATCGAAATACCTGATGAAGTCGCTGCAATCCAGGATCCGTTCGGAAATGCGGTCCACACCGCGCTTGCAACGGACCTGGCTGCCAAGGCCGTCCTCATAACCGGCATGGGTCCTATCGGTTTGTGTGCAATCAGCGTTGCGAAACGCTCGGGAGCCGCCGAGGTGTATGTCACCGATGTATCCGAGTACCGGCTTGATCTGGCAAGGAAGCTTGGCGCGGATTTGGCGATAAACCCGATTGAGGAAGACCCCATCGCTGCTGTGAGGGATGCCACCGGAGGGCTTGGGGCCGATGTGCTGCTGGAGATGTCGGGCAATCCCACTGCCATACGCCAAGGGTTTCAGGCGCTGCGTAAGGCGGGGTTCGCGTCGCTTCTGGGAATTCCGTCCAAGCCGATGGAGATAGACCTTGCAAACGACATCATATTCCGAAGCCTCACTGTGCAGGGCATCAACGGACGCAGGATGTTCGACACTTGGTACCAGGCCCGGGCGCTGCTTAAGGCGGGGATCGACATAATGCCGGTGATAACGCACAGGATGTCACTGTGGGACGATCTAGACAAAGGCATGGAACTCATGATGTCAGGTAAGTGCGGAAAGGTAATCCTGTACCCGTAAGGCAGCGACATGACAGAGGAGGCATTGCATATGTCTGACGCGTTGGCTTATCTCGCGGACGAGCTTGCCGAGCTACGCGAGCAGAAGCTGTTCAGGTACCCCAAGGTATTGAAGGGGCAGCAACAAGCCAGAGCCATATACGATGGCCGCGAGGTCATCAACCTTTCGTCCAACAACTACCTGGGCCTCGCAACACACCCGCGGATGATCGCGGCCGCGGCAAAGGCGGTGCAGGAGTTCGGAGCAGGCTCTGGCGCCGTTCGCACTATCGCCGGGACAATGGATATGCATGTCGAACTGGAAAAGAAGATTGCCGCGTTCAAACATACTGAAGCGTCGCTGGTGTTTCAGTCTGGGTTCACAGCCAATGCGGGCACGGTGGCCGCAGTTTTGGGCAAGGAAGACGTTATCGTCAGCGACGAGCTGAACCATGCCAGCATCATAGACGGCTGCAGGCTGTCGCGGGCCGCCATCAAGGTCTTCCCGCACGGCGATATAGACGCCTTGAGAGAGTTGCTCGACGAGACCGACGCTGTGCGCGATGCGGGCCACCATGTGCTAGTCGTGACTGACGGCGTGTTCAGCATGGACGGCGATATCGCGAAACTCCCGGAGATCGTCCGGGCGGCCAAGGAGCACGGCGCCATCACCATGGTGGACGATGCGCATGCCAGCGGTGTGCTGGGGCGAAACGGTCGGGGAACTGTCGATCACTTCGACCTGCATGGCCAGGTAGACATCCAGGTGGGCACGTTGTCGA
>Ga0116161_1005365_pt1 | contig 10364 bp, 7 predicted proteins | sample AD_JPNAS3_MetaG_FD_89877 | JGI IMG/M metagenome (GOLD analysis project Ga0116161, IMG submission 89877) | Active sludge microbial communities of municipal wastewater-treating anaerobic digesters from Japan - AD_JPNAS3_MetaG | ecosystem: Engineered > Bioreactor > Anaerobic > Digestate | place... | reverse complement strand
GCGACTGGGCGTTCGTGCTGATCGACTCGGGCGAGCCGAAAGGGACGAACGAAGTGCTGGGCCGGGTGCGCGGGGGGGTGGAGGCCGGGCTGGCGGCGCTGCGCGCGGCGCGCGGGGGCGCGGCGGTGGACGTCGGGACGCTGACGGCGAGCGAGGCGGCGGAGCTTGAGGCGGGGGCGGCGCGCGAATTGCTGGAGTCGAACCTGCGCAGCCGCGAGATCACGCAGGAGGCGCGGCGACGGCTCGAGCAGCCGGCGTGCGAGCCGCGGGAAATCGGCGGGCTGCTGGAGCGGCATCACGCGGAACTGGCGGAGCATTTGCGGGTTTCGACGGAGCGGATCGATAGCCTGCTGCGGCGGGCGCGGGAGATGGGGGCATTCGGGGGCAAGATCAACGGGTCGGGGGGCGGCGGCGGGTGCTTTTCGCTCTGCCCGGTCGAGGCGGAACGCGTAGCGGCGGCGATCCGCGCCGATGGTTACCGGGTCGACGTCGTGCGGCCGGCGGAGGGGTTGCGGGTGGAGGTTGGGGAAATGGCGTGAAAAAGGCAGCCCGCCGGGAATCCGGCGGCGGGCGCAACTCCCTGGAGGCGACGGGCTCATGCAACGGGATTACGAAGCCGATATCCGGAGCGTTTACCAATCGATTCTGGTCGACGGCGACATTGCGATCGACGTCGGCGCCCACGTGGGCGAGCATTCGATCGGGATTCTGGAGAAGATCACGCCGAGTGGGCATTTGTACGCGGTGGAGCCGCTGCCGGCCAAGTTCCGGGAGATGTCCGAGCGGATCGCGCATTATTATCCGAGCTGGCGAAGCAACCTGACGTGTTACGACTGCGCGCTGAGCGACCGGCGGGGGCGCGATGAGTTCGTCGTCGCGGTCGATGCGCCGTGGTTCAGCGGACTGAAGACGCGGTGTTACGACGTGCCGACACGGCTGGAGCGGATCGAGGTCGAGGTGCGGATGCTGGACGAGGTATTCGCCGATCTGCCGCGGCTGCGCTACCTGAAAGTGGATGCCGAGGGCGGGGAGTATCACATTTTGCGGGGCGGGCGCGGGCTGATTGAGCGCCACCGGCCGCTCGTCACGTTTGAATTCGGCGGCAATTCGATTGGGGAATATGGGATTACCAGCCAGGACATGTGGGATCTGTGGCAAGCATTGGATTATCGGTTGGTCGATATTGACGGCGCGGCGATGGTCGATGGGGATTGTTTCAACCGGAGCGTCGAGGAGCAGCGGTTGTGGGATTACATTGCGATACCGGCGGAAAATGAGGCGATGGCGGGGACAGTCCGGGCGGTCTTGCGGGGGGGGCTCATTAGGTTAAAAAGCGCGGCGTGAGGTAAGGGAAATTTTTAGTTGGGATAAAATCCGTCGGATCGGACAGCTCAGCCGGATTTTGGAACTGCCGGGGGTTTGACCGGCGAGGACGCCGGACACGACAGCGGTAGCGGCGCTGTGGTTGGTTGTGTTCCCGCCATCCCTTGCCAGGGGTTTGGGGCGTTCGGGGGGCGACGCAGGGTTCCGGCCTGCGGCCGTCACCCTGCGCGTTATTCCGGTCGTCCGCTTTGCGGACTGGTCGTGAGGCCGGCAGGGGTTGAACTGACGAAGGTCTGGTTTCGAGAGTCGAGGACGAGGGATGAGCTCTATGCGCGGGGAGGGTCGGGGACGAGTTCGCCGAGGGTGCCGGCGAGGGCTTCGCAGCCGCTGAGCATTTCGAGGCAGTGCGGGACGGCGGCGGCGCCCTGATCGGCGAGGGTCGCGGCCGCCTTGCGGACGGTCATGATCGTGCGGCGGCAGCCGACGGCGGCCTCGGCCAGGACCGTGGAATCCTCGCCGGCGGCGATGCGCGCGGCGATCGCCCGGTCCTGGCGCATGAGCGATTCGTGGACAGCGCACAGGCGGGCGGCCGCCTGGGCGACGGACGGGTGAGCGGGCGCCGTCGCGCGGGCGGGGGTCAGCCGCTGGTGCAACGGGCGATGGCCCAGAATGAGCGCCAGCGCGAGCAGGACGAGTTCGAGGGAGAAACAGACGAGGGCCAGGTTGAGCGTGGTCATCGTGCGCGGCCTTTCAAAAACTAAGGTCGTCAAAATTGAATTTGAGATCTTCGGTGTCGGGCTCGGGGGAGGCCGCCTCGCGCAGCACGACTTCTTCTTCCGGGTCCGGTTCGAGCGGACTGGGCAACGGTTCGGGCAGTTCTTCCTCGGCAGCTTCGGGGGATTCCGGTTCGGCCGGGGGGTCCTTCGGCTTGCGGCGCAGCGAGAGGCGCTTCTTGAGCGCATCGAGGACGTGGCGGGTGTGCTCCGCGTCGGCGTCCAGGTCGGGGTCGCCGTTGGAGTTGTCGGCGGCCGCCTCGGGCGGGGCCGATGCATCGACCGGCGGCGAGTCGTCCGGAGGGGATTCGGTTTGGACCGGCGCGGCGGGGAGCGGCGGCTCGGCCAGGTCGGCGACGGCGGTCAGGTCCAGAGCGGGTGGCGGTAGCGGGGCGGTATCCTCGTCGGCCGTGGGGGAAGCGGGAATGGCGGTCGGCGGCGCGGAGGCCTCCTCCTCCGGTTCGGCCGGCAGTGGCAGCTCGGGGGCGCGTTCCTCGGCGGCGGCGACCAGGTCCTCCAGGACGCCGCGGACTTCGTTGGCGGCGGTCAATTCCGAGGCATCCCTGACGGGGACGGCGGCCGGAATGCGGGGGAGCGGGGCGTCGTCGGGCGGCACAACATCGTCGTCCTCGGCAGGGCCCAGAATATCGGTGAATTCGGCGGGAGCCTCGAGCGGTTCGGCCGGGAAGTCCTCCGCAGGGGGAAGCGGCGATTCGGCGTCATATACCTCCGGGGCGCCGAGCGGTTCGGCGTCGGGACCGAGGTCTTCGGGAGGGAATGGCGCCGGCGCGGCGGGTGCGGCGGGCGGAAGGTCAGCCTGGGGGCCGGGTGAGTCGGGAGAGGCCATCGGGATCGTGGCCGCCATGGCGTCGAGCGGCATCGGCTGACCGTCGCGGGGGTTGATCAGACCGGCGGCGGCGAGTTCCTCGCGCAGGCGGGTCTTGACGTCGCCGCCGCGCAGCCGGGGGAGCCAGGCGCCGCCGCCCGCGGCCAGGCGGCGCGCCAGGACCGCCGCGACGCCCAGGACAAGCGCCAGGCCGACGTTGAGCAGCGCCAGAACGATCAGCAGGACGGGGATCGAGATCGCGTGATCGGCGGCCGCGGCGGGCTTGCGTTGCCGGTTGAGCGCCAGGTGCGGGTCCAGGGCAAGGCCGCGGCCGGACGAACCGGCGGTGGGAGACGTGAGGAGGTCGGCGCGATCCGGCGCCGGGTTGGCGGCGAGCCGGTCGGTGGAGCGCTCCAGGTCGAGCCGTTGGCCCATGCCGGTCAGGAGGTAGGTCTGCTCCCAGTGGTGGACGGTGCTGCCGCCCTTGTAGGCGATGACGGTGGCGTTGAGTTCCCAGACGGTGTCGGTCCAGGCGTGGTCGACGGCGGCGGCGAGCCAGCCGGGGGCGACCGGCTGAAGGACAATGCGCTGGCGGGCGCCGTCGTCGTCGCGCCACCAGAGGATGGCTTCGAAGGCCTCGGCGGCAGCGAGGGGCAGAGCCAATTTGAGGATCCGGGGACCCGCCGCGTCGGCTGGTTCGAGGCTCAGGGTGGGTTGTGAAACGCGCGGGGGGGCGTCGCCAGGCCATGAGATGGCGGGCGAGAGAGCGGAAACTTCGGTTGATGCGATGGATGGGCCGGTGGGAGTCCCGGGATCGGGATCGTCGGCCGATGCCGCGAGTTCGGCGAACGAGGGCAGGGCGGGGCCCGTGGGGGCCGGCGCGGCGCCCAGCAGCGGCAGACCGATGAAGAGGAGCAGCAGCGTTGCGCGCATGGAGCGGTTCTTCACTCGAGGAAAATCCGGATGCTTGCGGCGCAAGGATCCTGTTGGTCGTATCGGCGCGCGGGGGAGCGAAATCAACCGGCGCGTGGGGGATTGCGACGATGAAGAGGATGAAGACAGGAAAGAATTCTGGAAGTCGTCGTCATAGTGCTGTGGACAGCGTGGATAAGCGGGTCAAGTCATGTTGTTTCAAGGGTTTTGGGGTCTTGGCGGATCGTGGGAGAATTCAGAATTCACTCACAGGAACGGCGCGGGGCGGGGAGCGATGGCGCGTGAGAGGGGTGGGGTGAGGCGGGCCTGGGGGACAGGCTGTGGAAAACCGGAGCCCGGCTGGCGGGGGTGAAATGAGGCCTGGAAAGCGGGGAAGCAGGGTCAGTTCCGAGCGGCGGGATGCCGGAGTTATCCACAGAACGGGTGCCGGGCGGCGATAACCGACGGCGACATCGGCTTTATCTAGATAAGTCCTTTAAATCAAATGGCTTAAGTAGATTTTGAGGGGCTTAGAAAAAATTGGCGGAGGCATGGGAAGGGGATTTATTCACAGGGCGCGAAACGGCTGTGGATAACTTCCAAAGCCGCGTCAAATCGGCCTTTTCGGCGTGTCGGAGGCCACGAAGAGACCCCGTGCCAGACGACTTCTTCACATGGGGGGGCCGGCGGGCGGGGATACGGGGATAGTTCCTGAGCAGGTTCCGGGGAGTATGAACCACGGAGGACGCCACGGAAAGAAGCACGGGATCACGAAAGGGACGAAAAGTGGGGGCTGGATTTTTTTTTGATTAAGGGGATTGACGGCGGGGACGAATTAATGATATGTGATATCTTGAATATCCGGAATGGAGCGCCTGGTTGCTCACACAGACTTCGGAAATCGCCATCAAGGCCCTGATTTTCCTCGAATGCCGGGGGGAAGGCAAGCCGGTCGCGCCGCGCGAGATCGCGCGGCAGATGGGCGCGTCGCCGACGTATCTGGCCAAGGTGATGGGGCAGTTGGTCAAGGCGGGGATCCTGCGCTCGCAGCGGGGGCCGCAGGGGGGGATGATGCTGGCGCGGCCGCCGGGGGAGATCACGTTGCGGCAGATCGTGGAGGCGACGCAGGGGCTGATCGTGCCGGACTATTGCCAGGCGATCGGCGACGCGCTGGGTCCGGTGTGCGGGTTTCACCGGGCGATGTGGGAGGTGCGGCGCAACATGCTGGAGACGATGGAGCGCTGGACGCTGGCGGAGCTGACGGCCGAGCCGACGCCGACGGGGGAACTGGCGGGGAATCCGGCGTGCCAGATGGCGTTCCTGGATACGTAAAGCACCAACTGAAGATGAAATGGGATCACGAAGGGCACGAAAGGGCACGAAATGGAATGGATTTCGAGAGCCGAGGATGACGGACGAGAGCCGGGAGCCGTCTAATATAAGACATCGGTATTAGATTATAATAAAACTTTTTTAGCCTAAAGAAACGGAAGCGACATGGCGTCAGAAACATCCCGAGCGGGGGGCCGATTGCGGCCCGGCGTGGCGCGGCGACCGAGCTGGGCGTGGGCGATTGCGCTGACGGCGCTGATCGCCGCGGCCAGCGCCGAGCTGGCGAACGCCCAGGGGGAACCGGTGTCTTCCGCGACTCCGCCGATTGCCGCGGCGCCTGGCGCCGATCCGAGGGTAGAAAGCGGAACCGGCGACGGGCCAACGAACGCCGCCGTAGCGGCGGCACCGGCGGACGCGATTTCAACCGCCACGGCGGCGGGAGCCGCGGGGGGGATCGATCCGGCCGCGGTGAACTTCCTGAACAAGTGCGCCAGTTGCCATACGGTCGGCGGGGCGGGGATCGGGAACTCGCCGGACCTCTTGCCGTCGACGCAGTGGCCGCGGGCCGACCTGGCGACGGCGATCGAGCGAATGGAGAAAAACGTGGGGCCGCTGGAGGCGGGCGAGGTGGAGGCGCTGACCGATCTGCTGCGGGCGCCCGACGTGCAGGCGCGGCTGGAAGCGGCGCGCCAGGAGCGCGAGGCGCGGCGCCAGGCGACCGCCGAGCCGGGCTTGGCCCGAACCGGGGAGGCGCTGTTCCACGGCGCACAGCCGCTGGCGCGGCGCGGAATGGCCTGCGCGGCGTGTCACGCGGCGGGGGGGCGGGGCGGGACGCTCGCGGCCGACCTGACGCACGTCTATGACCGGATGGGCGAGACGGCGCTGCGTTCGGCGATCGAGAATCCGAGTTTTCCGCTGATGCGGCCGGCGTATGGCGCGCGCCCGTTGACGAGCCAGGAAGCGGCGCACCTGACGGCATATCTGGAACGGGCACACGCGAGCGCCACGGACGCGCAGGCCGATCCGCCGGCGGCGGCGGCGGAACGCGGGTTCGGCTGGGCGGGGCTGCTGCTGGCGGGGGTCGCGATGAGCGGGGCGGCGCTGGGGCTGCGGCGGAAGGATCACGGGGGCGTGCGGGCGCGACTGGTGAGACAGGCAACGAGGAGCGAACGATGAGTTGGATCACCGACCTATTCCAGCCGGAGCAGCGCACGTGGGAGGACTTCTACCGCAACCGGTGGAGCTACGACAAGATCGTCCGCTCGACGCACGGGGTGAACTGCACAGGATCGTGCAGTTGGAACATCTACGTCAAGCGGGGGATCGTGACGTGGGAGATGCAGGCGCTGGATTACCCACAGATCGATGCGAAGCTGCCGCCGTATGAGCCGCGGGGCTGCCAGCGCGGAATTTCGTGTTCGTGGTATGTCTACAGTCCGATGCGGATCAAATACCCGACGGTGCGCGGGGTGCTGCTGGACCTGTGGCGGGCGGCGCGCAAGGAGCATCCGAACGACCCGGTGGCGGCGTGGGCGTCGATCCAGGACGATCCGGAGAAGCGGCGGGCGATCCAGCGGGCACGCGGCAAGGGGGGCTTCCGCCGGGCGCACTGGGAGGAAGTGTATGAAATCATGGCGGCGGCAAACATTCATACGGTGAAGCGTTATGGGCCGGACCGGTTGATCGGATTTTCGCCGATTCCGGCGATGTCGATGATCAGTTACGCCGCCGGCGCGCGGTTTCTGCAGCTCATGGGGGGCGTCTGCCGAGCTTCTACGACTGGTATTGCGATCTGCCGCCGGCGTCGCCGGAGATCTGGGGCGAGCAGACCGACGTGGCGGAGAGCGCGGACTGGTACAAGAGCAAATTCATCGCGGTGGTGGGGTCGAACGTGCTGATGACGCGGACGCCGGACGCGCACTTTCTGGTGGAGGCGCGCCACCAGGGGGCCAAGGTGGTCGTCTTCTCGCCCGACTTCAGCCAGACGAGCAAGGTGGCGGACGAGTGGCTGCCGCTGCACCAGGGGCAGGACGGCGCGTTCTGGATGGCGGTGAACCACGTGATCCTGAAGGAGGCGTATGCCGAGCGCGAGACGGCGCCGTTCGTGGAGTATGTGAAGCGGTATACGGACGCGCCGTATCTGGTGGAGCTGGAGGAGGAGAAGGAGGGGGCGCGGCGGCCGGGGCGGATGCTGCGCGCGGCGCGGGTCGAGCCGTTCGCCCAGGCAGAGCATGCCGAGTGGAAACTGCTGGTGCTGGACGGGGAGGGCCGGCTGCGGATGCCGATGGGGAGCGTCGGGCACCGCTGGCAGACGACCAAGGGGCAGTGGAACCTGAAACAGGAAGATGCGCTGACGGGCGAGCCGATCGATCCGCTGCTGAGCCTGCACGGGTGGAGCCGGAGCCGGGCGACGATCGAGATCGACGACTTCAGCGAGGGAGAACCGCGGGCGCTGCGGCGCGAAGTGCCGATCCACACGATCGAGACGGTCGACGGGCCGCGGCTGGTGACGACGGCGTTTGACCTGATGATGGCGCAGTATGGGGTCAACCGCGGGGGCTACGGCGGCGAATGGCCGAGCGGTTACGAGGATGCGAGCCAGCCGTTCACGCCGGGGTGGCAGGAGCGGTTCACGGGCGTGGCGGCGGAGAACGTGGTGCGGTTTGCGCGGGAATGGACGCGGACGGCCGAGAAATCGGGGGGCCGGTGCATGATCATCATCGGCGCCGGCGTGAACCACTGGTATCACAACAACCTGATCTATCGCGCGTGCATCCACGCGTTGATGCTGACCGGCTGCATCGGGAAGAACGGCGGCGGGTGGAACCACTATGTGGGCCAGGAGAAGCTGGTGCCGCAGGCGAGCTGGGCGCCGATCGCGTTCGGGCTGGACTGGGGGGGGCCGCCGCGGCTGCAGAACGCGCCGAGCTGGCATTACATGCACAGCGACCAGTGGCGCTACGACCGGCCGTTCGGCGACATGTGCCCGGTGAGCGAGACGGGGCATCCGCTGAGCCGGGGCCACACGGCGGACCGGCAGGTGACGGCGGTACGCCACGGCTGGCTGCCGTGTTTTCCGCAGTTCAACCGGCACAACTTCGCGGTGGTGCAGGAGGCGCGGGAGGCGGGGGCGCAGACGGACGAGGAGATCCGGCGCCACGTGGTGGAGCGGCTCAAGTCGGGGGAATTGAAGTTCGCGATGGAGGATCCGGACGCGCCGGAGTGCTGGCCGCGGGTGTGGTACATCTGGCGCGGCAACGCGATCCAGGCGTCGGCGAAGGGGCACGAGTACTTCCTGAAGCATTACCTGGGGACGCACAACAACCTGGTGGCGGAGGAAGAAGGGGCGGGGCACGTGGAGGAGGTCGTCTGGCACGACAAGGTCGAGCTGGGCAAGATGGACCTGATCGTGGATTTGAATTTTCGGATGGATACGTCGGCGCTCTACAGCGACATCGTGCTGCCGGCGGCGACATATTATGAGAAGGACGACCTGTCGAGCACCGACATGCACAGTTACATCCACCCGCTGCAGGCGGCGGTGCCGCCGTGCTGGGAGGCGAAGAGCGACTGGGCGATTTTCCGGGAGCTGGCGTGGCACACGCAGCGGCTGGGGGAACGGCATTTTCCGCGGCCGGTGAAGGACATCGTCGCGACGCCGCTGATGCACGACACGCCGGCCGAGCTGGCGCAGCCGACGTTCAAGGACTGGAGCAGAGGAGAGTGCGAGGCGACGCCGGGCAAGACGATGCCGAACCTGACGCTCGTCGAGCGCGACTACGCGAACGTCTTCATGCGGTTTGTGTCGCTGGGGCGCAAGTTCCGCGACGGGGGGCTGAGCGTTCACGGAACGCACTACGACGTGAGCGACGTTTACGATGCGTATTGCGAGCGGGCGCCGGTGGAGAATTGGAATGGTTCGGGGAGTTTCCCCTCGCTGCGCGAGGACCGCGACGTGTGCAACGTGATCCTGCACTTCGCGGCGGAGACGAACGGCGAACTGGCGTGGCGCGCGTTCGTGAGCGAGAGCAAGAAGACCGGGATCGACCACACGCACCTGGCCGAGCCGATGCGGGGGGTGCGAACGACGTTCGCCGACATCTGCGCGCAGCCGCGGCGGGTGCTGACCACGCCGTTCTGGACCGGGATCACCAACGGGGGGCGGACGTACGCGGCCTACTGTCAGAACGTCGAGGAACGGATCCCCTGGCGGACGCTGACGGGCCGGCAGCATTTCTACCTGGATCACGAGGCCTACCGGGCGTTTGGGGAGCACCTGGCGACGTTCAAGCCGCGGCCGCCGCAGGCGGCGTCGCGCGACCTGGTGCAGACGCCGGGCGACCCGCGGGCGATCACGCTGAACTACCTGACGCCGCATGGGAAGTGGCACATCCACTCCACGTTCGGGGATACGCTGCGGATGATGACGCTGTCGCGCGGGTGCGAGCCGATCTGGCTGAACGACCGCGACGCCGAGCGGGCGGGGATCATCGACAACGACTGGGTGGAGGCGATCAACGATCACGGGGTGGTGGTGACGCGGGCGTGCGTGAGCGCGCGGATCCCGAAGGGGCTGTGTTTCATCTATCACGCGACGGAGCGGACGCTGGGGGTGCCGAAGAGCCCAAGCCGGGGGAATCGGCGCGCCGGGGCGCACAACAGCCTGACGCGGGCGCGGCTGAAGCCGCTGTTCATGATCGGCGGCTACGCGCAGTTTACGTATGCATTCAACTACTGGGGGCCGCCGGGGGTGAACCGGGATACGTGGATTCAGGTGAAGAAGATTGAACAGCCGGAGTGGTGAACCGCCGAAGCGGGGGCGCGAGGGAAAGAAGCCACGGACGGCGGGGAGGAAAGGCGAGGGATTTACGGAGCAGGCCCGAAGGCGGACAACAAGTGACAGCCTGACGCCAATGGGACGGGGCTGACATGAGTATGCCGGCGTTGGCGGGGAAACCGTTGAAACGGTAGGGAAGAAGGGGGCGCGCGGTCACCGGGCCGAGGCCCGGTGCGAATAACAGGGCCCCCGAGGGGGCCCCCGAAAAGCCCGCTGGCGCGGGCTCGCGATGCGATCGCGATCCCGATAGCGACGGCGATGCGCAGTGAGGCCGGCAAGGATGCCGGCGGTCCCAGGCGGTGGCGGGTATTCGAGAGCCGAGGACGAGGGACGAGGGACGAGAGCCGAATTTTGGGGGGGG
>Ga0116161_1005355_pt1 | contig 10380 bp, 10 predicted proteins | sample AD_JPNAS3_MetaG_FD_89877 | JGI IMG/M metagenome (GOLD analysis project Ga0116161, IMG submission 89877) | Active sludge microbial communities of municipal wastewater-treating anaerobic digesters from Japan - AD_JPNAS3_MetaG | ecosystem: Engineered > Bioreactor > Anaerobic > Digestate | place... | reverse complement strand
GCCGGGTTCCCCGATTAAAACCGGGTTGTTCTTGGTCCGCCGGGACAAAACCTGCATGATCCGGCGGATTTCTTCATCCCGGCCGATTACCGGGTCGAAGGCACCTTTCCTTGCCAGCTCATTGAAATCCTTGGCATAACGTTTGAGTGCCTGGTACTTTTCCTCCGGATTTGGGTCCGTAATCCGCTGGTTTCCACGGATGTCGAGGAGTACCTTGAAGATGCCGTCCTTGGTCACCCCGTTTTTCCGCAGGGCTTCAACGCCTTCCTTGTCTTCCGCCATGGCCACCAGGACATGTTCGGCACTGACGTACTCGTCCTTCATCCGGGCGGCTTCCTGCGTGGCCCGGTCCAGCATCCGGTTCAGCCGGGGACCCAGATAGACCTGTCCCGTTCCACCGCCGGATATTTTTGGCAGTTTGTCCAGCGATTTTTTCAATTCGTCTTCCAGCCTCGCCGGATCAACACCCATTTTCTTGAGAATCTCCGCGACAATGCCCTGCTCCTGCACCAGCAGCACCAAGAGCAGATGCTCCGCTTCGATGGCCTGCTGGCCGTACTGTCCGGCTATGCTCTGAGCCTCCTGAAGGCCCTCCTGTACTCTCAAAGTAAATTTGTCAAAACGCATTGCTTCCTCCTACTCTGTGGGCTTTTCGATCCGCACAAAGATGTTTCCGTTTTTGAATACACTGACCGTCCCCGTCGATTCGGAAATGACGACGGCCACGGCGTCGGTAATGCTCGTGATTCCCGCTGCCGCGATATGACGGCTCCCCAGTCCCTGGGGAAAATCCTTGCTCTCCAGGGCCGCACTCAGATGCCGCCCCGCCGTCACCACCACCCCGTTATTCTGGAGGACGAAGGCGCCGTCGATGGCGGACAGTTCCTTGATGGTTTCCTTGAGATCCGTATTTAAAATATTCCTTTCTTCTTCCCTGTATCCCATGAAGGGGTTGATGATCATCTGCCTGGACAACTGCATAACCTTTTCGTGGTCCCCCAGCACAAAAATCGTTCCGACCTTGCGGCCCTCCCGACCCTGCGCGGCCAGTTCCAAGGCAATCGTCAGGAGCGTCCCGAACACCTCCGGGTACCCGACTTCGGTGATATCGGAAATGTCCTCCGACGTCAGAATTTCGAACTCCTTCCCCACATCCAGGACAAACAGGCTGTCCAGATATTCGAAGCGCGGCACGCCGCTCAAGCAGACGATGCGATCTCCTTTTGTGAAAAGCCCCATCACGATCCCCTTGGTGATGGCGATCTTCACCTGGCCGATGCGGGTCAGATTGACGTCCGGCACATCCAGAATCGTGGCGCACTCTTGATAATGGTCGGGCAACTCCTCGCCGCCCCGGGTGACAAGAATGATCTGAAAGCCTTCCATGCGCCCGATCAGGCGCTGGTCGGGCACCATGTCGGCGTACAGCAGTACGGCCTTCGCTTCGATGTTTTTTGCCATTTGAAAGGCAAACTCCAGCATCATCTTGTTCATTGCTTTCATGGGCGAGTTCATCCTCTTTCGTTATTTTGCCGTCATATTAAGCATTGCGCCAAAGGGTGTCAATGTTTGGTCAGCCCGGCCCCGCCCCGAAAAAAACGTTGACTAATCTCCAAAATTGGCTATCAAGGAAGTAGTAAACAAACGGTATCAACGGAGGATCGTTTTGAAATTACCGGCCGTAACCGGCACGCTTGAAATGTATATTGCTGAAATCAATCGGATTCCGCTTCTCACTCCGGAAGAGGAATTCCGCCTTGCCGTCAATCTGAAGAAATATAAGGGCTTTAAGGAAGCGGAAAAACTGGTCGTTTCCAATCTGCGCTTCGTCGTCAAGATTGCCTACGAGTACAAGAACTACAATGTAAAACTGGCCGACCTGATCCAGGAAGGCAACATCGGCCTCATGCATGCCGTTAAAAAATTTGATCCCTATAAGGGTTACCGGCTGATCTCCTATGCCGTCTGGTGGATTCGTGCCTATATCCAGAATTTTATCATCCGTTCTTGGAGCATGGTCAAAATCGGCACCACCCAGGCTCAGCGAAAACTGTTCTTCAAACTGAACCGGGCCCGAAAAGAGTTGGAAACGCTGTCCGAAAAAAACCCGGAATTCAAGGAAATCGCCGATTCCTTAAATGTGAAGGAAATCGATGTGGAAGAGATGGGGCTTCGTCTTAGCAACCGGGACGTGTCGCTCAACGCGTACCTGAGCGACAACGAGGATACCACTTATCTGGATTTCTTAACCTATCAGGGAGACGACCAGGAAGCGGAATTGATTCGCAAAGAAGAGATGGAACTGGTCCAGAAGAACATTTCGGGCGCTCTGGCCAAGTTGAACGAACGGGAATCCTTTATCATAAAGCATCGGATCATGGCGGACGAACCGTTGACCCTGCAGGAAGTCGGCGATCACTACAATATCACCCGGGAACGGGCGAGGCAGATCGAAAAACAGGCGTTAAAGAAACTGCAGTTGGCTCTGCCTTGCCTGCAGGAGGAACGCCTCCTACTCAACTGAATACGCATCCGGCCGGGCCAGATTTTCAAAACTGGTGTATTTTTCCAGGAAAGCCAACTTGACCGTTCCTGTGGGCCCGTTGCGCTGCTTCCCGATGATGATTTCTGCAATACCCTTGTCCGGGTTGTCTTCCGCCTTGTTATAAACCTCATCCCGATAGATAAAGGCAATGACATCCGCGTCCTGTTCTATGGCGCCCGATTCCCGCAAATCCGCCATCTGGGGACGGCGGTTTGTCCGGTCTTCCACCTTGCGGTTCAACTGGGACAGGGCGATAATGGGAACGTTCAGTTCCTTGGCCAGCGCCTTCAATGATCGGCTGATTTCGGAGATTTCCTGCTCTCGTGATTCTTTGTAGACGCCGCCCTTCATGAGCTGGAGATAATCGAGAATGATCAGCCCCAAACCCTGATCCGCTTTCAACCGTCGAGACTTGGCCTTCATTTCGAGAACGGTAATCGCAGGAGAATCGTCAATAAATATAGCCGCTTCCGAAAGATCGCCGGAGGCCTTGACCAGCTTCGGCCAGTCTGTCTCCCCCAGAAATCCCTTGCGCAACCGCTGGGAATCGACCCGGGCCTCGGAGGCCAACATACGGAAAACAAGCTGCTCCTTAGCCATTTCCAGGGAAAAAACGGCCACGGAAATACCCGATTTGAGGGCGGCATTCTGGGCAATGTTCAGGGCAAAAGCGGTTTTCCCCATACTTGGGCGGCCCGCAATGATGATCAGATCGGAATTCTGCAATCCCGAGGTGATTTCGTCGAGTTTATCGAATCCCGTCGGCACCCCGGTGATCAGTTCCTTCTTCTCCGCCAGTTTCTCGATCTTCCGAAAGCTGTCCTTGACGACTTCCTTCATCGTATAGAAGGACGGCCGGATTTTATTCTCCGATATCTCGAAGATCGCGCGCTCCGCTTCGTCCAGCACCGCATCGACATCAGTCCCGGCATTATAGGTCTTCTGCAGGATCTCCGTCGCCGTGGTGATCAGATTCCGGAGAATCGCCTTTTCTTTAATGATGCGGCAATAGTAGGAGATATTGGCCGCCGAGGGCACACTGTCCACCAGTGATGCCAGGTAGGCCATGCCGCCGACCTGATCCAGTTGCTTACGATCCTTCAGGATACTGCTTAAGGTAATGAGATCGCTGGGCTCGCCCCGTTCGGAAAGGTCCGTAATGGCGTTAAAAACCTTCCGGTGACCCTCGTTGTAGAAATCGGTGTCGGAAAGAATTTCTAAAACAGTATTTAATGAGTGGTTATCAAGTAAAATCCCCCCCAGAACCGATTGCTCAGCTTCCATGTTCTGGGGGGGCACCTTAAAGATGGATGCCTCGACATCCGTTTTTGCGGGCATAATTGCAGAGACCTGACAATCAAAGCGATCCGTTCAGCGCCATGAAGGCGAAACCGGGAAAACTTTTTACGGCGTTATCCGGCGGCCCATGATGACGGATGGGATCAGTTTTCTGCGACGATCACGACTTTAATTTCGGCGGCGACGCCGGCGTTCAACTTAACCGTTACAGGGAACTCGCCCAACGCTTTGATGGGCTCATCCAAAACGATGTGCTTCCGGTCCACGGTAATTCCCTGAGCGGCCAAATTCTCTTCGATGTCCTTGCTGTTTACGGAACCGAACAATTTTTCCTGCTCACCGACTTTCCGGGCGATGGTGCAGACCGCCGCCGACAACTGGGCGGCAAACCCCTCCGCCTTTTTCTTTTCTCTATCCGCTTTCAGCAGAATCTGCTTCTTCTGCTGTTCAATCATGCGTATATTCCGGCTGTTGACTTCGGCGGCAAGCCCCTGAGGAATCAGATAATTCCGACCGTATCCATCGGCTACCTTGACCACATCTCCCGCTTTGCCAAGAGCGCTGACATCTTCTTTTAAAATGACCTGCATTGAAATCCTCCTGTACTTTCTGTAACGACCCCGGCCTAAACACCCCGGCAAGGGCAAGGGGGGACGCGGACCGAGCAAAAAGTTACCACTTGTCCCTTACTGCAATCCATCACCCGCCATCCTGTCGAACAGCGAAGCGTTTTCTTCGGACTTACTTGCCGTCTGCCACAACAAAGGGCAACAGTGCAATCGACCGGGCCCGCTTGATGGCAAGGGTAATCTCTCTCTGGTGTTTTGAGCAACTCCCCGTAATACGCCTGGGCATGATCTTGCCTCGCTCCGTCAGGAAATCGCGGAGCGACTGGGGATCCTTGTACTCGATTTTCAAATTGGAATCGGAACAAAACCGACAGAATTTCCTTCTGTGAAAAAATTTCTTCTGTGGTCTGGATGCGCCCTGAGGTCGGGGCTGGTAATTTCCGGGTGTCATTTTTCTTCCTCCTTTGTCTCCGGGCTTGCTTCCGGTGTTTCCGCCGCCACGGCCATGTCCGCAGCCGTTTTTTCGGCTCCCTCGGCCGGTTCTTTTGCCTTGGCAGCCGCTTCGATAATCACTTCGACTTCTTCGGCGGTAATTTCTTCAGCGGTTTTGACGGTGAGGAATTTCAGAATCTTGTCGTCGATTTTAAGATTGCGCTCCACTTCATCGACGATGTGGCTGTCTCCGGCAAAATCGAACAGAACATAAAACCCCATGTTCTGCTTCTTGATGTCGTACGCCAGCTTTCTTTTGCCCCATTTTTCAATCTTGATGATCAACCCTTTGCGCTCCGTTACCATGGTCTGGTAACGTTCGACGATCTCGCTGATCTCACTGTCAGGGAGATTCGATAAAGCAATGAAAACAACATCGTACCTTCTCAACGACCTACCTCCTCTCGGCTCTGTAGCCCAATCACCAGGATCGAGCAAGGAGTCCTAAAAAAATTAGGGTATTTAAAAACGAACTGGTCTTTTATTATATGAATTCGCAGAAATCAAGCCTTTTTATGACACGCGTCCGGGACGATTTCTCCCTGCCCACCTCAAATGTACTGGAACCAGTAATCCTCGATAAAGCGGAAGTTCTGTTTGACTGCCTCCCGGCCGGCCAGGATATCCCCATGACCGCTCATGAGATATTCCACGTCAAGGTCTTTGATCTTGCGGATGCTCTCCTTCAGTCGGGGGCCGCTCCCTTCCGGAAGATCCGTCCGGCCGATCCCCTGGTTGAAAACGACATCCCCCGTGAAGAGGACCTTTTGCTCCGCCCAGTACAGGCAGACCGAACCCGGCGAGTGACCGGGCGTATCGTACACGTCCAAAACCACATCCCCCAAGGAGAGGCTCCCCTCCTCCAGGTACAGGTCCGGTGCGGGAATGTCGTAGTCTTCGCCCGCCCATTTCTTGATGAAGCGATACTCTTCCCCGCTCATGGCCAGAAGCGAGGGATGCTGCAAACGAAAGGCCGCCTCCAGGTGGTCCGGGTGCCCGTGGGTGACCAAGACATAATCGATTTGGGAAAGCGCCACGCCCAGTTGCTTCAGATTCTGTTCCACATGGCGGAACAGATGATCGTGCCCCGGATCGATGAGAATTTTCTTTTTCCGGTCGATAAAGTAGGTGTTGCAGTTATTTTCGCGAAAATCCTGCCAGACAAAGGCATAAAACCCTTCGAAAACTTTCATGAAACAATCCTCCCTCGCAATAATTTCCCTTTTAAGATTGTTGAATCTGTAAAAACTGAGGTTCCTTTCTCCCCGTCGAACAGGAAAACCTTAGACTTTATGAGGCGCTCAAAATTCTATCCCCAGCTTCAACTGGGGGCGAAAGAATTCGCCCAAAGCTTCGAGATCGTCCCTGCCGAAGGATCCGCGGGAAAAAATGGAACGGAAGTCCGGCAGGAAAAGATCATCACCGGTCTGCCGCTCTCTTCTCTTGTCATCCTTCTCAGGGTCGAGTCGGGACAGGGACATGCGGAAACCCAGCACATCCAGTTCATTCCAATTCCCGCTCTCCTGCGTTTTCCGCTCCTCCAGCGCAATGGAAAAGGGAGATACGGATTCAAAAACGGTTTGGCGAAGTACATCATCCGGTTCGGCCGCCTGTTGGGCCAGGATATCCGCCCGGAGGGACGGGTTAACGGTAAAGAAACTTTTCCGGGCCGGGTGATGGTAATCTGCGCTGAAAACCGGCACGATAAGCACGATAAACATGAATGGGAGCACCATAAAAGCAGCCGGCAGAAGTCTGTATTGTTTCATGGACCATGCCCCCGTTACGGATTTCCGTTTTGCTCACCCAAGATCAGGATGCGATCTTTGTAAAGAGGATCATCAAGCTTCATGTCATTTAATTTGAGCAGGGTTCCCACGGATACTCCCTGCCGGCGGGCGATGGTCAAAAGCGTGTCTCCGCCTTTGACCCGGTAGGTTGTCAGGGGCCGTTTGTCCTGCTTTTTGGTTTTATCTGCGTCCCTTTCCTTTTTTTGGTTTATCTTCGCCTCCGGGGCAACCCCCTCAATTCTCAGACGTTTTCCCACATGCAAGGGCTCTTCGGACTTCAGCCTGTTGAGCGTCAGCAAACTCCCCAGGGTCATGCCGAAACGGTCGGCAATCCGAGTCAGGGTGTCCCCTTTGGCCACCGTATAGAAAAAAAACGGCTTCTTTGCGGTTTTCCCGACGGGCGTTTCCGGCTCCTTTGCGCCCGGGGAATCCGTAACATCGCATACCGCGTCCTTCTGGGCGGCTTTGCCGTTTTCATCTTTCCGTTCCCCTTCGATTTTCAGCTTCTTTCCGACATACAGAGGGGCATCGGCTTCCAGTTGATTGAGCGTCAACAGGCCGCTCAGGGTCACGTTGAAGCGACGGGCAATTTTACTCAGGGTATCGCCCTTTTCCACTGTGTAAAGGAAAAACGGCTTGGCTCTGTTTTCCACAGGAGCCGCAGGATCCTTGGATTTACCACCTTGGGCAAGGACGATCGGCGCCTCTCCGGACGATTCCGACAGGAAAAACTGAACCACCGCCCGGGCGATCGTAGCGGAGAGTTTATTCTGGAAAGCAGGACTCCGGAGCAGCTTCTCTTCTTCCGGATTGGAAATATAGGCCGTCTCAATCAGAACGGCCGGGATTTCCGGCATTTTAAGAACGCGGAAGGGGGCTTCCTGAACCTTTTCGAATTTCAGCTCGCCGATATTGCTCAGTTCCCACAGTACACTCATGCCGAATGCCTTGGAAACGTTGATCGTATTCGTCTGACACATATTAATAAGGATAGGGTTGGTATCCTCCTTCATGTCCGCTTCCCGGGCGCCGCCGACGATGTCCGCCAGGTTTTCGTTCTGGGCCAAAATCTTCGCCGCCACGCTCGACGCGCCACCCAGGGACAGACAGTAAACGGAACTGCCCCGGGCTTCCCGGTTTCTCGCCGCATCCGCATGGATACTGACGAACAGATCGGCACCATACTCCCGGGCAATCTGCAGTCGCTCATCAAAAGGAACATAATAATCCCCATCCCGGGTAAGATAGGCCTGGAAAAAGCCATGCCGGTCCAGTGTTTTTTTCAGGCGCCGGCTTATGGCCAGCACAACGTCCTTTTCACGGGTCCCATTCTTCCCGACAGCGCCCGGGTCATCTCCGCCGTGTCCGGGATCGAGAATGATGATCTTTTTCTTCTTTGATGCCCTGATCTGCTCACGTTTACGGCTTTCCCGACGACTCACCTCCGGCAACTCGATATCGACAACGAGACGATCCGGCTTATCCAGAAATTTCTTCAGGGGAAAAACATTGGTTTCCACATCATTTTCCAGTTCCAGACGAACCAGAACGTCTCCCTCTTTCAGGGCAATGATCGCCACTTTTCGGATTCCCGATTTACCGATCTTCGTTTCCCGGGATACGGTTTCCGCGCAGGCTGTTTCCTGAAATGTGATGGACAGGCTTCCGTCCTGGCGAGAGGTGGTGAAAACAGGCGGTTCGGTCAGGTCGAAAACAATCCGCGTGTGGTCAGGCGCCGTCCAGTAGCGCATGTTCGTAACCTCGCCCGCGGCCTGAACCCATCCCCCCCGCAAAAAGACTGCTGCGAAGAAAACAATCAGAAAAAAAATTCTGAGCAATTTGCCTTTCATGGCTATCCTTTAGCAAATCATACCCGATCCTGCAACAAAGAGGATAAAGCCTGTCATGGTTATGTCCGGAGATTAATACGAACGCGTAGTGAAGAGCGGTTGCGGACGCTTTGTTAGAGCAAGTTCTTGGTGGTTTCCTCGTTTGAGAAAAACATTGAATATTTTAACGAGCCATAGTATGAATCCGCCCAGTCGTTACTGCATATCCTTCTATGATAAAGGATGTCATCAGATCGGGCGATTAGCTCAGCTGGATAGAGCGTTGGTCTCCGGAACCAAAGGCCCCGAGTTCGAATCTCGGATCGCCCACCAATTAAAACAATGGGTTAGCCCATATTTTTTTGCTTCCCGATGTAGCCCCCTTATCAAATTGTCATATTGTTTCCTTCCTGCAACCCCTCCCCGATTACTTTTAATGTGAGGCAATCCGTAGATCCAAATCCCCGCGCAGGTTTTTGGCCAACTTTTTTTGCATCTTTGAGATGGTCAAGCGGACCCTATTTTTGTTGTTCATTTGATCTGAGATGATTCACTGTTTTGTTTTCATGGCGACTTCCCTTTCTTTTCATGTTCTCCTTTTTTTAAGATGAAAACACCGCCTGTAACTTAAACTGCACTCTCGTCGCAATCCCTTCGTAAATCAGGTCGGTTGGTTCGGATGGCGCTGCTTATGGCGCATATGCGGGTGCATATGTGGGGTCGCAATCCCTTCGTAAATCAGGTCGGTTGGTTCGAGCATCTTATCTTAAACGGATATAAGGATGCGTCTATCCTTGTCGCAATCCCTTCGTAAATCAGGTCGGTTGGTTCTCGGTATAATACGCCCTGATGTGCGTATTTGCTCCTTGGTCGCAATCCCTTCGTAAATCAGGTCGGTTGGTTCGAGAGGGCGTTCGACTGCACAGCAAGAGCGACGTGCTCTGTCGCAATCCCTTCGTAAATCAGGTCGGTTGGTTCTCGAAAGTTAGAAATGATCATTGACATAGCGGAACGGCGAGTCGCAATCCCTTCGTAAATCAGGTCGGTTGGTTCTTTACTGTAGTACCAAGCGTTTTGAAGGCGACACAGCTGTCAAGTCGCAATCCCTTCGTAAATCAGGTCGGTTGGTTCGTTCATTGACATAGCGAAACAGCGTGTACGGCGTATACACGTCGCAATCCCTTCGTAAATCAGGTCGGTTGGTTCTCCGTAGAGCTCTCTACAAAAAGTAGATGGCTCTACCCTCGTCGCAATCCCTTCGTAAATCAGGTCGGTTGGTTCTTAGCAGCCACGTTCTCTATCGGCTTCATATTCGGGTCGCAATCCCTTCGTAAATCAGGTCGGTTGGTTCGATAGAATAGAGGGCATGAATATGGAGGTGAACTATGGTCGCAATCCCTTCGTAAATCAGGTCGGTTGGTTCGAGTATGTAAACTATACCCATAACAAAAACCAATGGGAGACGTCGGTCGCAATCCCTTCGTAAATCAGGTCGGTTGGTTCCATCCATGGGATGTTTTTATGCACCGCTCTACATGATTAGTCGCAATCCCTTCGTAAATCAGGTCGGTTGGTTGTTCACCACCATATAATTAACATGGAGGTGACTAGTCGCAATCCCTTCGTAAATCAGGTCGGTTGGTTCTGCAGGACGCAATCGCTCGATTCGGCGAAGAAACAGGTCGTCGCAATCCCTTCGTAAATCAGGTCGGTTGGTTCCGTACAGCTTAGCCCGTTCGAGCACTTGTGTGCGCGTCGCAATCCCTTCGTAAATCAGGTCGGTTGGTTCCGTACAGCTTAGCCCGTTCGAGCACTTGTGTGCGCGTCGCAATCCCTTCGTAAATCAGGTCGGTTGG
>Ga0116161_1005336_pt1 | contig 10412 bp, 2 predicted proteins | sample AD_JPNAS3_MetaG_FD_89877 | JGI IMG/M metagenome (GOLD analysis project Ga0116161, IMG submission 89877) | Active sludge microbial communities of municipal wastewater-treating anaerobic digesters from Japan - AD_JPNAS3_MetaG | ecosystem: Engineered > Bioreactor > Anaerobic > Digestate | place... | reverse complement strand
TCCGCCTTCGTCCTTGGTGCCCGCCTGGCCGCCGATATCGTCGTTGGCGTCCAAGACGCCGCGGATCAGGTGGTACCGGACGCCCGGGAGGTCCTTCACGCGGCCGCCGCGCACCATCACCTGCGAGTGTTCCTGCAGGTTATGGCCAATGCCCGGGATGTACACCGTCACTTCGATCCCGTTCTTAAGGCGCACGCGGGCCACCTTGCGCAGGGCCGAGTTCGGTTTTTTCGGAGTCATCGTAAACACACGGGTGCAGGTCCCCGACGCCTGAGGACAGGCTTTGAGGGCCGGCGATTTCGTCTTCGAAAGCTGCTTGGCTCGGCAGTTCCGAATCAGTTGGTTCACGGTTGGCAACGTTTTCTCCCTTCTTCACGCCCACGTCACGCTTGACCGCCCCGCGCGGAATAGGCGAGGCTGCCCCCCCGACGGTCTCGGGAACGGAAGGCGAACCTCCCTCGGGCCCGACTGTATGAGGTCTATACCTCCCCTCAAACAGCGGCTGGAAAGAATAGCACAGAAACGGATCGCCTGTCAAGCATTACGTTTCCCGCCGCTATCCGGCCGCCGCTACAGCGATGCGTCTTCCACGTTCGCCTCTTCGATGCCGGGCCCCACTTCGAGATCCTCCGCGAAATCCTGGGCCACGTCGCCTAGCAATGACACAGTAGTATTTTGGTAGTGCGGGCTTCCCGTTCCGGCCGGAATCAAATGGCCGATGATCACGTTCTCCTTGAGCCCGCGCAGGTAGTCGCGTTTTCCGGACAGCGCCGCTTCGGTCAGCACGCGCGTCGTTTGCTGGAACGAGGCCGCCGCGACAAAGCTTTCGGTGCTCAAGGCGGCCTTGGTGATGCCTTGCAAAATCGGCGCGGCCTCGGCGGGGCGTCCGCCCTTGGCCAGGGTCTGCCCGTTGGTCTCCTGGAAGCGGATTTTCTCCACCTCTTCATGCGCCAGGAAGGGCGTGTCGCCGGGGTCGTCCTTGATGCGCACCTTGCGCAGCATCTGGCGAACGATCACTTCGATGTGCTTGTCGTTCGTCCGCACGCCCTGCAACCGGTACACCTGCTGAATTTCATCCAGCAAATAGCGGCGCAGCGCCTCTTCGCCCTGAACTTCGAGAATGTCCTGAGGAATCACCGGGCCGTCCGTCAAGCGCTGGCCCGCATACACGCGATCGCCCGCTTGGACGTTCAGGTGCTTGCCGGGCGGAATCGTGTATTCGCGTTCCTTGCCGACGGGCGGAATGATGCGCACCTTGCGCATGCCTTTGGCGGTGCCGCCCAGTTCGACGATGCCGTCGATGTGGCTAATCACGGCGGGGTCCTTGGGCTGGCGCGCCTCGAACAACTCGGCCACGCGGGGCAACCCGCCGGTGATGTCCTTGGTCTTGCTGAACTGGCGCGGCGTTTTCGCCAGGATATCGCCCGCTTGAACCTCGGATCCGTCTTGCACGATGACGTGCGTCTGCGCGGGAACGGTGGCGTACGCCAGGACTTCGTTGCGCGATCCGAGAATCGTGATCTGCGGGTGCAGGTCCTGTTTGTGTTCGGTGATGACGCGTTCTTCCAACCCGGTGTCCGGGTTGATGTCCTTCGTCATGGTCACGCCTTCGATCATGCCGTCGAGATGGACGCGTCCAGGCGATTCGGCGACGATGCTTTCGTTGTAAGGATCCTTCGTGAAAATGATGGAGCCCTTGCGCAGCTTATGGCCTTCCTCGGCGTGCAAGACCGCGCCCGGCGGCACCGCGTAACTCTGGACTTGCTGGCCCTCGGCGTTCAACGCGACGATCTCGCCGCCGCGGTTCACGACGACGCGTTGGTTGTCGCGGTTGACCGCCGTGCGGACATTCCGGTACTGAATCGTGCCGGATTCGGCCATTTTCACTTCCGGCGATTCGACCTGACGACTCGCCGCGCCGCCGATGTGGAAGGTGCGCATGGTGAGCTGCGTGCCGGGTTCGCCGATGGACTGCGCCGAGATGATGCCGACCGCCTCGCCGAGTTCCACGAGTCGGCCCGTGGCCAGGTTGCGGCCGTAGCAGAGCGCGCACACGCCTCGTTTCGACTGGCACGTCAATGTCGAACGAATGCGGACGCCGGGCAGCCCCTTGTTCACGATGAGATCGGCCTTTTCGCGAGTGATCTCTTCGTTGGCGTGCACCAACGGCTCCGGCTCGCCCGGCACCAGAACGTCTTCCAACGCGTACCGACCCTCGATGCGCTCCTGAAGCGGCTGCACGATCTCGCTCGCTTCCATGAGCGGCTCCACCCAAATGCCGTTCAGCGTGCCGCAATCGATCTCCTCGATCACCACATCCTGGGCCACGTCGACCAAGCGGCGCGTCAGGTATCCCGCATCGGCCGTCTTCAAGGCCGTATCGGCCAAGCCCTTGCGGGCGCCGTGCGACGAGATGAAGTATTCGAGCACGGTCAGGCCTTCGCGGAAGTTCGACGTGATCGGCGATTCGATGATATCGCCCGATGGCTTGGCCATCAGGCCGCGCATGGCCGCGAGCTGGCGAATCTGCTGCTTGGTGCCGCGCGCGCCCGAATCCATCATCAAGTAAATGCCCGAAAAGCCCTGGTCTTTTTCGGCCATGGCCTTGAGCATCGTCGCCGTGACCGCTTCGGTCGTCGACGTCCACAAGTCGATGACTTTGTTGTAGCGTTCGCCCTCGGTGATGAGACCGTTCTGGTACATCTCGTCGATGCGCTCGACCGACCGCTGGGCCGAATCGATAAGGTCCTTCTTTTCGGCCGGGACCAGCATGTCGCCCACGGCGATCGAAATGCCCGCCAGCGTGGCGAAACGGAATCCGACGCGTTTGAGCGCATCGAGCAGGACAACCGTGCGGTTGTGGCCGTGCTGGGCGTACGTCGCGGCGATAACGTCGCCAACCGAGTTCTTGTTGTGCTCGCGGTTCACGTCCCGCAAGGTGATTTCGGGAATAAGCGCTTCCTTGAAAAACACGCGTCCGACGGTCGTGTCGACGATCTCGCCGTCATCCCACACCTTGATCGCGGCATGCAAATCGACCGCGTCCATCTCGTACGCCAGAATGACCGACGCCGTGTCGCGGTAGACGCGGCCCGGCTCCACCACGCGACCGTCCTTGCTCCAAGCGGGCTTCCATTCGCCCTTGGCTCCCTTGCGCAGCTTGGTCATGTAGGATATGCCCAACACGATGTCTTGACTGGGGGTCACGATCGGGCGGCCGTTGGACGGCGAAAAAATATTGGTCGAGGCCATCATCAGCATGCGCGCCTCGAGTTGCGCCGCCGGCATCAACGGCACGTGCACGGCCATCTGGTCGCCGTCGAAATCGGCGTTGAACGCCGCGCACACCAACGGGTGAATGCGAATGGCCTTGCCCTCAATCAACACCGGCTCGAAGGCCTGGATGCCCAAACGATGCAGGGTGGGCGCGCGATTGAGCATCACCGGATGGTCTTTGATGACCTCCTCCAGAATGTCCCACACTTCCTCGCGGCCCGCCGCGATCGCCTTTTTGGCGGCCTTGATCGTCGAGGCAATGCCGCGCTCTTTCAATTCACGGATGATGAACGGCTCGAACAGCTCGAGGGCCATCTTCTTCGGAAGGCCGCATTGGTGCAGTTTCAACTCAGGACCGACAACGATCACCGAACGGCCCGAGTAGTCCACGCGCTTGCCCAGCAGGTTCTGACGGAAACGGCCCTGCTTGCCTTTGAGCATGTCGCTGAGCGACTTCAAGGGGCGGTTGCCCGCGCCGAGAACCGTGCGTCCGTGGCGACCGTTGTCGAACAGGGCGTCGACCGCCTCCTGCAGCATGCGCTTCTCGTTGCGCAGGATCACTTCCGGGGCGCGCAGTTCGATAAGGCGCTTCAGCCGGTTGTTGCGGTTGATCACGCGGCGGTACAGGTCGTTCAGGTCGCTCGTGGCGTAACGCCCGCCCTCGAGCGGCACCAGGGGCCGAAGGTCCGGCGGAATCACCGGCACCACATCGAGCACCATCCACGCCGGATTGTTGCCCGATTTGCGCAACGCTTCGACCACCTTCAGGCGCTTGATCGCCTTGGCGCGTCCCTGCATCGACGTCGTGGTGGCCAATTCCTGGTGCAAGTCCGCGCTGAGTTGATCGATATCGATCTCCTCAAGCAACGCCTGGATGGCTTCCGCGCCCATGCGCGCCGTGAAGCGATCGCGCCATTGTTCGCGCGCGTCCTGATATTCGTCCTCGGTCAGCGTCTGCATCTTCTCGAGGCTCGTGTCGCCGGGATCGATGACGATATAGTTCTCGAAGTAGATGATGCGTTCGAGCACGCGAATCGACAGATCGAGCAGGTTGCCGATGCAGCTCGGCGTCGTCTTGAAGAACCAGATGTGCGTCACGGGAACGGCCAGCTTGATGCAGCCCATGCGTTCGCGCCGCACCTTCGACTCGGTGACTTCCACACCGCACCGATCGCAAATGATGCCCCGGTGCTTCACTTTCTTGTACTTGCCGCAGCCGCATTCCCAGTCCTTGACCGGACCAAAGATGCGTTCGCAGAACAGGCCGTCCTTTTCCGGCTTGAACGTGCGATAGTTGATCGTCTCCGGCTTTTTCACTTCGCCGCGCGACCATTTCAAGATGTCTTCGGGCGATGCCAGCCGGATTTGAATCGCGTCAAAGCGGTCGCCAGTTGTCGCTACGTACTTGGCCAAGGGTTAACCCTCCTGCGCTTCTTCGTCTTCGTCAATTTCATCCAGTCCGCCGTTCTCGACGCGGACCAGCTTGATGACGTCCAGACACAAACTCTGCATTTCGCGGACAAGCACATTGAACGATTCCGGTCGGCCCGGCTCCACCTCGCGATCGCCTTTGACAATCGCCTCGTAGGCCTTCGTGCGTCCCTGGATATCGTCGGACTTGATCGTCAACAGCTCCTGCAGCGTATAGGCCGATCCATAGGCTTGCAGGGCCCACACTTCCATTTCGCCGAACCGCTGCCCGCCGAATTGGGCCTTGCCGCCCAGCGGCTGCTGCGTCACCAACGAATACGGGCCGATCGCGCGGGCGTGGATTTTGTCGTCCACCAAATGATTCAGCTTCATCATGTAAATCTGGCCCACCGTCACGTCCTGGTCCATCGGACGGCCCGTGCGGCCATCGCGCAGCTGAATCTTGCCCGTCTCCGGCAGGCCCGCCTTCTTCAAATACCCGCGGATAACCTCCTCGGAAGCGCCGTTGAACACCGGCGTGGCCACCTTCAAGCCCAAGGCCTTCACCGCCCATCCCAGGTGGGTCTCCAGGATTTGCCCCACGTTCATGCGCGAGGGCACGCCCAGGGGGTTCAGCACGATTTCAACCGGGGTGCCGTCCGGCAGGAAGGGCATGTCCTCCGCCAGCAGGATTTTCGCGATGACGCCCTTGTTGCCGTGGCGGCCGGCCATTTTATCGCCGACCGAAAGGCGACGCTTCGTCGCCACGAACACCTTCACGAGCTTGATCACCCCCGGCGGCAGTTCGTCGCCCTTGCGCAGCATCTCGATCTTGCTGTCGCGGAACGCGATCAGCTTGGCCTCCTCCATGGCGGCCATGTTCACCAGACGCGTCAGCTTCTGCTGCAGTTTTTTATCTTCCACGCGCAGCCGCGCCAACACGCTGTAATCCGCTTTCTCAAGGTGTGAAACCTTGACTTTCTTGCCTTTCTCCAGGACCAATTCGTCGGTCTTGTGGTCCACCACGTCCTCGAGAATTTTCAGGCCCATCATCTCGTCCTTGACCAACGAGACGAACAACTCGCGGATGGCGTCGATCTGGTCCTGGTATTCGCGCTTGACGCGCGCCACCTCCATCGACAACGCGCTCTTCGCGCCGCCATCGCCGGTCTTCTCCCGCCGACTGCACACCTTGACGTCGACAATCACGCCTTCCGTGCCCGGCGGAACCGTCAACGACGCATCGCGCACGTCCTCGGCCTTCTCGCCGAAAATCGCGCGCAAGAGCTTCTCTTCGGGGGCCAGTTCGGTTTCGCCCTTGGGCGTCACCTTGCCCACCAAAATGTCGCCGTGCTTCACCTTCGCGCCAATGCGCACGATGCCCGTCTCGTCCAGATTCCGAAGCGCTTCCTCGCTGACGTTCGGGATGTCGCGGGTGATCTCTTCGGGGCCGAGCTTGGTGTCGCGCGCTTCGAGTTCGAACACGTTGATGTGGAGCGACGTGAACGTATCGCCCTTGGCCATGTCCTCGCTGATGAGGATGGCGTCTTCGAAGTTGTACCCTTCCCACGGCATGAACGCGACCAGCACGTTCCGGCCCAAGGCCAACTCGCCTTGGTCCGTCGCCGGACCGTCCGCAATGATATCGCCCTCTTCGACCTTGTCGCCCTTTGCGACGATCGGCCGCTGGTTGATGCACGTATTCTGGTTCGAGCGGATGTATTTTTTCAGGCGATAGACGTCTTCCTCGGCGCGGAACGGATTCTGGTCCTTGTCCTTGCCTCGCTTGGTGTAGCGCACGCGAATCGTCAGGCCGTCCACGTACTCGACCACGCCCGAACGCTCCGCGCGCACCACCGTGCCCGAGTTGCGCGCCGTCACGTGTTCGAGGCCCGTGCCCACCAACGGGGCTTCGGAACGGAGCAGCGGCACCGCCTGACGCTGCATGTTCGATCCCATCAACGCGCGGTTCGCGTCGTCGTGTTCGAGGAAGGGGATCAACGCCGCCGCAACGCTCACAAGCTGCTTCGGCGACACGTCCATGTAGTCCACTTGGCCCGGTTCGGCCTTCGGGAAATCGCCCCGGTGACGGCACAACACCGCCGAATTGGCGAATTTGCCGCTGGGCTTCAACGGTTCGTTGGCCTGGGCGATCGTGTAGTTGTCTTCGTCGTACGCCGACAACATCTCGACGCTCTCGATCACCTTGCCGTTCTCGACCTTCCGATACGGCGTCTCCAAGAACCCATACGCATTGATTCGCGCGTAGGTGCTCAAACTTGCCATCAAGCCGATGTTCGGGCCTTCCGGGGTCTCGATCGGGCAGATACGGCCATAGTGCGTCGGGTGCACGTCGCGCACCTCGAATCCGGCGCGATCGCGACTCAGGCCGCCTGGCCCCAAGGCGCTCAAGCGACGTTTATGCGTCAACTCGGCCAGCGGATTGATCTGGTCCATGAAATGCGACAACTGGCTACGGCCAAAAAAGTCCTTGATCACCGCGCTCACCGGCTTGGGATTCACGAGGGTCTGCGGCGTCAACTGATCTTCTTCCTGGAAATTCATGCGCTCGCGAACCGTCCGCTCCATGCGCACCAACCCAATGCGCACCTGGTTGGCCAACAACTCGCCCACCGCGCGCACGCGGCGATTGCCCAGGTGATCGATGTCATCGAGAACGCCCTCGCCGCCGCGCAGTTTCACCAAATATTGCATCGTGCGCACCACGTCTTCCGGCGTGAGCGTCTTCGTCTCCTGCGAAATGTCGAGACCGAGCTTGCGGTTGATCTTGTACCGTCCGACCGGCGCGAAATCGTAGCGGCTCGGATCGAAGAAAAGCTTCTGGAAAAACGTCCGCGTCGTCGCGTCCGTGGCGGGATCGCCCGGACGAATGCGTTGATAAATATCGCGATACGCGTCGTCCTGCGTCTGCGAAGGGTCCAGCGTCAGCGTGCGCGCGATGGACGGGTCCTTCAACACATCCTGCGCGTTCAGCAGCGTCATCTCCTTGGCGTGCGATCCCATGATGCGATCAATCACCGGACCCGTCAGTTCCTCGGCCACATCGGCCAGAATTTCGCCCGTTTCCGGGTCCACGACGTCCGCGCCCACCACGCGGCCAATAAGCTCATGGGCGTCATAGGTCTTGTTGTCGATCTTGACTTTGCTGCGGCCCAGCAACACGCGCTCCGTCCGGTAGAACATCGCGAGGATGTCCTCGTTGTCTTGATACCCGAACGCGCGCAGGAACGTCGTCGCCAAAATCTTGGAACGGCGATCGATGGTCAGCCACAGCAGGTCGTTGATGTCGTATTCGAACTCAAGCCACGCGCCACGATACGGGATAATGCGCGCCGTCAACAGCGACTTGCCGTTCTGGTGTATTTTGGTCTCGAACGACACGCCGGGGGATTTGTGCAACTGGCTGACGATCACGCGCTCGGCGCCGTTGATGATGAAGGTGCCGGTCGGCGTCATCACAGGCAACTCGCCCAGGAAGACTTCCTGCTCCACCATCATCTTCTCGCGCAACTCGCCGCCGGCCGCGCCGTCCTCGTACCGCACAAGACGCAGCAACGCCTTCAACGACGCCGCATAGGTCAGGCCGCGCTCTTGACACTCCTGAATCTCATATTTCGGCGGCGCAAATGAGTAATGGACAAACTCCAGACGCGTCATCCCATCCGGCGATGCGATGGGAAAGACATCCAGGAAAACCTCCTGGAGCCCCACCAAAACGCGTTCATCCGGCGGAACATCCCACTGCAGAAAATCCGAATACGATTTCGTCTGAATCTCGATCAGGTTCGGCAGGTCCATCTCGTCCGGCACACGGCCCAGATATGGACGGTCGACAGTTCTTTCCGGAGCAACAGCCATGCCCTAATTCCCTTCTGTTGCCTGGGGCCGCCACGTCATCGATTCGGCCTTGCGGACATACCCATACGCCGCAATAACCGCATCGCTTCACATCCTCTCCGGGATACGCGTGGTTTCATCTGCCCCGACTAGGTCCGCACTCAGGTCCAAGACATGCAAAATAGGCTGTGAAACCCATACCTTCACAGCCCCTTCACCGCGTCACGCCATCAAACCCCTCATGCGCTTCGCTGCGCGCCCAGACTGCAGACGGAAAAGCCTCTTTCGGCAAACGCTGGGCCGCCTCCGAAAGGACGTAGCTCTCCCTTCTCAAAACGTGAAGAGTGAGGATAGCAACTCCTATGCCCGATGTCAAGCGGAAAATCCATGCAGCAACAGGAAGCCGCCGGCACTCCCCCCAATCCGGCGTCCCTCATGTTTCAAGCCGCATGCTTTCGGCGCCTTTCCGGGGCGGCAGCGTGCGGATCACTGGCCGCGCGCGATATTCCCGTTAAGCAAGACTATCGGAACAAGCATGACGGCGGACCGGCCCGGCAGCGTAATTTCCACCGCCAGTCGCGCCGTCATTTCCGTGAACCGCTTCACGCGCAGCGTAAACGAAATCCGGCGGACATTCTCCCACGGCAACGGCTTCACCACGACAACCCCCTCCCGACCGGGATTGATCTCCCAGTCCTCCGGGGCCAGCCATCGCACGTTCAGGCTCGCCGCAATCTTGTAGGTGTTCGTGATGGTCACATGCAGGCATTTCGGAACGCCGTCCGAAACGGTCGGATCGTCGCCATAGTCAACCGCCACGGTGAAGAAATCGAAGCGGAACACGTTGGCCGTCAGGTTGGCATACAAGGCGTCCCGCTCCTGCGCCGTGCACGCCATCGAGGGCGCCGACGACGACGCGCCCCCCTCAGGGTCGTCGAGAACAGCCATTCCTGCGCGCGCCAGCGTCTGCCGGGCGATCCGCTCCGTCCGCTCGCTCAACTCATCCACGGTTTGTGGAATCTGATTGCCAAAATAGCCCAGTTCGCCCAAATTCAGGCATGCCGTCACCACCTTGCGTCCGATCGGATCTGTCCAGCGCGCGGGAATGGCGGAAGCTCCATGAAGAATGCCCATGATGGAGCCGACCGTCGCGGCGGTGCAATCGGTGTCCTCGCCGCAATTCACCGCCGAACACACGGTTTTGCCAAAATCGCCCTCTCCATACAACAGCGCCAGTACGACAATGCCAATGTTTGACGGCGCGTCCCAACCCAGAACCCCTTCATGAAATCCCTTCTTCTGATCTTCCTCGCATGTGCACCAAAGCTGCCCCATCGCCGTGCTGCCGCGAAAATCCTTCAACAACGAATCCCGGGCCTCGCGCAGGCTTCGATTTGCCGCGTAGGACGCCATCGCGTTGCGCACCGCCCCCGCGACGCCGCACGCCTCGGGAATATAGGACAGGCCTATGGGAATCAGTTGATGAATGTCTTTAACGACAAACGCCGCGCTTTCGAGGGCTGCACAAAACACTTCCGCATACGTTCCCTCGCCGTCCCCGTGATCGAGAATGGCGTCTTGGCAGGCGTACCCGGCTGCAAGCGCGGGGCAGCCCGGCGCGATGCAAGCCCATATCTCCGATCGGATGAACGCGCCGCAACTATGCTTGTAGGGATTCTCATATATTCCCGACCATGGCGGCAGAAGGCCCATCCGAAGATTTATTTTCGCATTTCCGTATTCGGCCCAATGCGGCGTCACATACAATAGCCAATATTCGGCCAAGGTATGCGCGTCGATGGCCACCCCTTTTTCCTCCAAAGCCACGAGCCATAACAATTGAATGTCCAAATCGTCATTCGGCGCGG
>Ga0116161_1005326_pt1 | contig 10424 bp, 10 predicted proteins | sample AD_JPNAS3_MetaG_FD_89877 | JGI IMG/M metagenome (GOLD analysis project Ga0116161, IMG submission 89877) | Active sludge microbial communities of municipal wastewater-treating anaerobic digesters from Japan - AD_JPNAS3_MetaG | ecosystem: Engineered > Bioreactor > Anaerobic > Digestate | place... | reverse complement strand
CTGCTTCCACGTTGGTGTCGTTGGCTGCCTGCACTGAAAGCTCCCTCATTCTCTGAAGGATTTCGTGGGTTTCATTTAATGCGCCTTCTGCTGTCTGAATCATTGAGATACCGTCCTGGGCATTTCTTGATGCCTGCTGCAGGCCCCTTATCTGGCCTCTCATTTTTTCGGATATTGCAAGTCCTGCCGCATCGTCTCCGGCACGGTTGATCCTGTAGCCTGATGACAGCTTCTCAAGGGATTTTGACTGTGCTGCAGTGTTTATGCCCAACTGCCTGTGGGCATTCATTGCCATCAAGTTATTGTTGATTCTCATTTTTCATTCCTCCTTGATCTTTTTATGTTAGAATCCTTTCTAACCAATACAGTTCATAACCAACCTAGGTTCTTACTTCACTACTTGAGCAGCTGCAATACTCCCTGGGGAGCCTGGTTGGCCTGCGCCAGCATTGCCTGCGCTGCCTGATTGAGTATCATTTGTTTTGTAAAGTTCATCATTTCCTTGGCCATGTCTACGTCTCTGATTCGTGACTCGGATGCCTGCAGGTTCTCCGCCCCTGTGTCAAGGTTCTTTATTGTGTGCTCCAGCCTGTTCTGAATAGCGCCAAGCTTGGCCCTTTCCGTAGACACATTTGTCAGCGCATTGTTTACTGTTGTAATCAATGCATTCGCAACGCTATTGCCTGCAGAAACCTGGATAGCCGATATGCCGGTGGCGGCCGATGATACCAGAGCTAATGTCGTAGCCGAAGCTCTCATATCTGTAAATGTAACAGTAAGGTTCTGGCTCTCATTGGAGCCTATGTGCAATAATACCGCAGTAGCTGCCGAACCTATAAGGTTCTTTGTGTTGAATTCCGTTGAGCCGGCTATTCTTGTGACTTCGGTAAAAAGCGCTGTCAATTCCTCGGTTATTGCCGCTCTGTCTGCTTCCACGTTGGTGTCGTTGGCTGCCTGCACTGAAAGCTCCCTCATTCTCTGAAGGATTTCGTGGGTTTCATTTAATGCGCCTTCTGCTGTCTGAATCATCGAGATACCGTCCTGGGCATTCCTTGATGCCTGCTGCAGGCCCCTTATCTGACCTCTCATTTTTTCGGATATTGCAAGCCCGGCCGCATCGTCTCCGGCACGGTTGATCCTATAGCCTGACGACAGCTTCTCAAGGGATTTAGACTGTGCTGCAGTGTTTATGCCCAACTGCCTGTGGGCGTTCATTGCCATCAAGTTATTGTTGATTCTCATTTTTCATTCCTCCTTGATTATTTTTTGACCGAATTCCTTTCCGGCCAATATTATAAGTCCTAATCCACGGGCCGTTGTTTCGGACATTATAATCCTATTTATTATATGTATCGACACAAAAAACCAAAAATTAATACTTATTATAAAAATTATTCCTTTTTCACATATTCCTTCAACTTCTCAGCAGCTATATCCTTTGATAACGCAGATTTGATATTTTCTTCCTTGACTTCTTCCAGAAGCTCTTTTCTAAAAACCTTTACGTGTTTTGGTGCAATTATTCCGATTTTTACCTTGTCTTCACTTATATCCGATATTACAATCTCTACATCGTCACCTATAATAATTGATTCATCCCTCTTTCTGGTCAGTATGAGCATCAGGCTTCAGCCTCCTTTAGCACTTTATGTCTTATATTGTACCTCTCATCTTCAAGCACTTCCTGAACCGCTTTATTATTTTTTGTGTTTATCAGTATAGGAGCTCTTAGATTTGCTGTCATTTCGCTGATATCATCCGGCAATGTAACTATAGCATATACGATTAAATCCTCAGGCTTTTCCGCTCTAAGATTTTTCACTGTCTCATCACTTATGTTTATATCATACTTAGGATCTACAAACGTCGGTGGTATAATTATGAAGCATATTCCCTCATCCTCGACGGATTGCATATAACTGAAAATAAGCTCCTGTATAGGAATAATTATAAATTTACATAGATGCGTAAACCCGGGTATCCCTTGTTCAAAGGATATAATGTCTTCTTCTCCGCATTCTATTTCGCCGCAGAATTTTGTTTTTATTTTCATTGGTACACCTCCGATATAATTATCTGGTTAATTACTCTATTATGTTTGCCAAATTTCCGTATCATCTTAAAAAATCTATAAGAGATGGCTGTATTATCCTTGCACCGGTTGAAAGAGAAGCCTGATATACATTCTCCTCCATTTTTACCTTCATAATAACCTCTGCTATATCCGCATCTTCATTTTTTGAAAGAAGGCCCTTCAAGTTAAGGGTATCATCCAGTATCCTGTTGATAGTAAGTTCCGCCCTATTGGACTTGACCCCAATTTCCGACCTTATTGCATTTATATTGGACGCTTGATTGCCTATCCTTGATATCCCGCTGTTTATACCCTCCGTATTATCATCCTCAAGATCCGATATCAACTGATCAAATATCGCTATAAGTTGTGATTGGTTACCCGGATCCACTCTTGATACTGAGGTTTGGTTGTTCGTCATCCCCATCAGTGATACATCAAAAACCGGATCTGCCGGATCAGCTGTTCCTGACTGCAAAGTTAATACCGTATTTGACTCAAAAACCAGCCTGCTATTCTGCACAGTTATATAAACATTAGGTTCATCAAAGGGAGTGGCGTTCAGTTCGGTTTTGATGGCAGCTGCCAGCACATTTAAATCATCAAATGTTCCGGTAATATTAACTGCCTGACTGTCAACACCGTTTGATATCGTAAAATTCAAACCCGGAGCAGGAGCATTAATCGTATTTTCTGCAATCGATAAATCCGTATACACGCCCTTCATGCTTTGCCGCTGCATAAGAGTATCAACGGTCTTCATATCCAGGTCATCAACATCAATACCGTTGTATAAGCCGAAAACCCTTTGGCCTACCAGATTCATGGCCATCCTGTCTTTCAAGCCTATATTGGTTTCTATTACCTCATCAAGGGTAAGCCGGGTTGTACCTCCGCCCAGGTAATACTTCCCGTCGGAATCAAAAAGTGCTTTATCAGTCTTATACCCTGAAAAGATATAACTGCCGGCATAAGATGCATTTCCGATTTGAACCAGCTGGTTCCTCAGCTCTTTAATTTCGCTGGCAATAGCATTCCTCTCATCTATCGAATTTGTTTCGCTTGCTGCCTGGACAGTAAGTTCGTTAGCCCTATGGAGTATTGATGCAATGTTATTTAAAGCTATTTCTGTCGTATCCAGCCATGATTGAGTGTCATCCGTATTTCTTCTGTACTGTTCCATGGTTGCTACTTCTGTATTGAGCCTTAAACTTCTTGATACTCCTATGGGATCATCAGAAGGGCGTATAAACTGTTTGCCGCTGGCCATCTTCTGCTGCAGATGGTCCATTCTGCCAAGATTTTTGTTCAGGTTTCTCATTAAATTGTTAATCATCATACTGTTTGTAACACGCATTTTATCACCTCGTTATCTTCCTGCCAAGCCAAGTTTATTTATTGTTGTATCAAGTATGCCGTCTAAAGTGGTAATCATTCTGGCAGAAGCGTTGTAAGCCTGTTGAAACTTTACCATGTTGGCCATCTCCTCATCCAGGGATACCCCTGACTCCGAAAGCCGCCTGTTCTCTGTCTGATCAACAAGGGCCTGGGAATTTGCAGTCATTCTTTTTGCCTGATTGCTGTCAACTGCCAATGCCGACAACAATGATTTTATAAAATCATCGGGTGTTCCCTTCAAAGAGTTGAACATCTCTTTTTCATTGCGAAGCCCTATGAGGATCAATATATTGCCGTTGTTGCTCTCCCCGTTTTGCTGATCCGAAGCGGCTATTTTATTCGGATCCTTTACTATATCGGGATTCACCCTGAAGCTTATACAATTAACCGAAGAAGCCCCTGCATCATAAAAAAGGTTTTGTCCCTGATTTCCCGCAAGGTCAACCCCCTGCTTGTGCTGCTCATTGAAGCTTGCCGTAAAGCACCGTGCAAATTCATTAAGCTTCTTGAGGTAGTATGGAACGCCTCTGTAGTTGAAGCCTTCCCCGTCGCCATCCCGGACATCAAGCAAACCCCTTAGCTCTCCGCTTTCTATTCTCACTTCCTGGTCCGTCACCCCGGCCCAGACTACCTTGCTGATCTTCCCGCCCCCCAGGTCCGTGATCCCCGGTTTTACTTCATCCTGGGTCGTCAGCGTATTGTAGTTTATATGGTCAATAAGGGTAATACCCCCTATTTTTATGTCCAGATAGTTGTTCCCGTTTGGTCCGGGTATTTCAGCCACCGTGATGTTAATAACAGAGGAAAGTTTATCAATAAGAACGCTCCTTTGGTCTCTCAGGTCATTTGCCTTATGCCCTCCCAGCTCAAAGTTGAATATATGTTTGTTCAGATTGGCAATCTGCTCTGTCAATGAGTTTATCTCGCTGACCTTGTTCATTACGGCAAAATTGGCATCCCTTATTGAGTTAATCAGCTCATACCCGTTTCTGTTTATTGTTGTGGTCAGGGTATTTGCCTTCTCCACAACAGCTACTCTGCAGGTAGCGTCTCCGGGTTTTTTTGAAAGCTCTTCGAGGGCTGTAAAAAACTCGTCCATTACCACCCTTATCCCTGTATTGGAGGGTTCGTTGAATACACCTTCCAATGTCTCAAGCTGCTCTGCCTTAATGTTCCATTCCCGGTAGGTCTTGTTCTGTCCCCAATACTTAATGTCAAGATAACTGCTTCTCATTCTGATGATATCATAGGTCTCAACCCCTGTCCCTACCACTCCCGTAGGATCTCCATAAGAAGGCATTGTAGCCTTCTGAAGGGCTATCTGCCTTGAATATCCTTCAGTGTTGGAATTTGAAATGTTGTGACTTGTAACATCCAGAGACCTTTGACTGACAAAAAGTCCCGATGTCGCGATACTAATGGATCCAAATGTTGTTCTCATACTGTTTACTCACTACCTTCCGACCACGCCGATTCTATTTACTACCAACTCGAGCATCTCGTCCACCACATTTACTATCCTTGCCGCCGCATTGTAAGAATGCTCATATCTTATCAGATTGCACATCTCTTCATCTATCGAGACAGCACTCATTGCCTGTCTCCTGAATTCTATCTGGTCTACAAGAAGCTTTTGTGCCTCGACTGCGGTAAATGCTTCCTGCCCTTTGTTTCCCAAGTCTGAAATAATATTTCTGAAAAATTCATCAAAGTTATATTGTCTGTTTGCCGCAATTGTTTCATAGCAGTCGTACGAAAAATAATCGTTATGCCTTAATTCTGCAATTTTTAGCGCAATTCTGTTGTCCTCATAGTTGAATGCCTCTTCTGCAGAAGCAATATTGTCAAATTCATTCAGCTCCGGATTAAAGGCTATCGTGGAGATATCAATATTGTTGGCAGTGCCATCCGTTGAGTTTATGAAAAAGTATCTATGGGCACTGTCTTTAATTCCATACCCCGTTATGTGTATTGCATTTATTTCTCTTGCAACGCCCGTAACATATTGATTCAGCCTTTCCCTAAAGCCTTCCACCAACACATCCCTGGATTCGAACAATGCCATTATGCTGCCGCCGGAAATCTCCAGCCTGTCGTTTTCACCTTTCCATACAAGCTGGATAAACCCGCTGTTCCCCGTATCAGGCACTTTCTCAATTTGATCATATCTGCTGCCTTCAACAAGCATCCGCCCTTCCAGGGAAATATTTATTGAACTCCCTTCGTAAACCTGTATCTTGGCTTTTCCGGTAAGCTCGTCTATAAGATAGTTTCTCTCATCCCTGAGGTCATTTGCTGTGACACCGTGAGATTCTATCTTGCTTATCTCAAGGTTGAGATTTGCAATTTTTTTTGCTATTTCGTTCACTCTGTCTATGCACTCACTGATTTCCCTGTCCTTACTCCTTCTGAAGTTAATAAGCATATTATCCATATTTTTAACTGTTTCAACAAAAGCAATGCCATTTTCCTTTACCATTGATCTAACGGTCAATCCCCCCGTAGGCTTGGATAGTTGTTCCCATGAGTCCCAAAAGTTATTCATTACAGCCTGTAGCCCATCTTCCGAGTTATCGTTAAATATCGTTTCAAGCTCTTCAATGCTTGAAAATCTTGACCCCCAATAACCTAAACTGGTATTCTCCTTCTTGAATTTCTTATCCAGAAATTCATCTCTATACTGCCTTATTTCCTGCACATCAACGCCATAACCCATCTGCAGCAGTTTGCCGTTGCCTGATTTCCCAATATTATGATAGAAGGAGGATGAATTGGATATTAGCTGCCTGGTATATCCGGGAGTATTCACATTACTTATGTTGTGGCTGGTAACATCCAATGCTCTCTGATTTGCAAAAACTGCAGACATTCCGACGCTCAATCCTCTGAATGACGACATTTAACCTCACTCCTTAAATCCCATACCTATACTTTTGTATCGAAAATGTTCTTTTTGCTTTGCCCTTTTCCTTTTTTGCCAATGTCCTCATATAAAGACCCGGTCTCCATTCCGGAGCCTGCAAAAAGGTTTATTGAATAATCTATATATTCAAGGGATTGCTCCAATAGCTGTCCGTTTATATCATTTGCTGCCTTAAGCTCTGAAAAGACTTCTCTCAGCTTATTCTGGATATTCTCTAAAGCTTCCTTCAATTGAGGCTCAAGCATTTTTGCCAGATCGGATATGGTAACCTGAGCACTTTCGATATCCAATGCGGCACAAATTCTTGCCACCTCTTCCTCTCTCTTTTTTTCCAGCTGGCCGATATTAAAAATCATATTCTGCTCTAATTTGACCATCTTATCCAGTTCTGCAACTTTACCTTCAATAATGATGTTCTTTTTGGATTTCGATAATTCAACCAAATCCTTGTAATATCCGTGTTCTTCCTTTAGTATATCAATAACTGCATTAATCCCTTTATCAACATTCGCCATAGATATATCCCCCTTGTATCTACAGATAAAAATAACCACAGCCAGAGGTAATGGCCTTAAGCTGTGGTTGTTTTTAAATTTTTAAATCAAACTTGCGGGCTAAAAGCTTATCAGCTATATCCTTACTGTCTACCTCATAAGTGCCGTTATCCATCTTTTCTTTTATGGGAGCAATCACTTCCTCCCTTATATCCGGTACTTTCTCGGCTGCCTTTACTGCTTTCATAACCATTTGGAAATCCATAGCCTCCCTGGATATCTGTACTTCGTCCTTTTTCCCGCTGGTTCGGGCTGCCCCCGAAACGTCCTTCTTTGACTCCACCTTCTGATTCTTATAAATCCTGTTTACACCGTCGATTTTATTAATATTGAACCCCATGCTACCACCCCGTTATCATTCTTCATTCAACTACTTTATCGGTATCAACAACACATAAGTTTAGTGTTTTGTGTAAAAAAAACAGCAGCCGATGCTGCTGTATTAGTCGTTCCTTCTTCTTTCGGCCGTATACATTTTTTCTTTTTCAGCCTTATACTGCGGCCTTTGTACAGGTTCTTTCTTCTCCAGCCCGAATTCTCTCTTGAGGCCTTCAGTAATCTGCCCTTTGCAATTCTCGCAGAACCTTCCGGAATTAATTGATCTTCCGCATCTTTCGCATCCTAAAACCAAATTGCTGTTTTCGGATTTTATTTCAAGTCTTTCCTCCCTGAGAAACCTCATGATTTTTTCGACAGAAACCTCTGTTTCCTGTGACACCTCCGATATGGTAGCCCCAGGGTTATCATATATGTATTCCTTTACTACCTTGAACTCATCTTCTTCTGTTTCCATACACCTGCCGCAAATCGGACTCGAAATATAGGTGAATATTCTCCCGCACCTGGGACAGTTTCTGATCTCCGCCATAAATATACCTCCTTTTATTAGTCACCAGCCGCTAATCGCTAGTCACCAGATTTAGCCGGGACTTCGAAGCCATGCTTAAATCCCGCACCTCGTATCCCGTATCTCGTATCTTTTTACGTATTGCTGCCTGTAGCTGCCGTTATTACATATACATATTTCGCTCCGGCCTTTTTCAATACTTTACTGCATTCATTAACAGTACTTCCTGTGGTATAAATATCATCAACCAGCAGAATATTCTCGTATTTACTGATATTATACAATGATTTGACGGAAAATGCATCATTTATATTCAGATATCTCTGCATTTTGTCGAGATTATATTGTTCTTTTGTCTCCTTTGTTCTTTCCAGACAGTCCAAAACAGGTTTTCTTAGCCTTTCCCCTAATTCCTGCGCAATATTATATGACTGATTGAAGCCCCTGATTTTAAGCCTGTTCCGGTGTATGGGCACAGGTACTATGCAACTTATCTCCAAATCCTCATTCCTCAGGGCTTCCTTCATCAGACCTGCAATTACTTTTGCCAGATGCACTTTTCCTTCAAATTTTAGCTTATGTATCAGTTCTTTTCCAATGCCCCCATATTCAAAGCAGGAATAAGCCCTTTCGTAGTGAAACGCCCCTGTTTTGCAGTCGGGACAAGTACTGTCATGGTAGTTCTCGTTAAGCTGCTTGCCGCAGTGAAGGCAGGTAATTCCCTGCAGATAATTCAGAGAAGCCATGCACCTGTCACAGACTATTTTTGCTCCCTGGCTTCCGCAAATGCAACATTTTGGCTTTTCGGGATATAACAAGTCAAGAATGCCCTTAATCATATTCCCACCTGCCAAGTCTCCTTCGCAATCCGGAATTGCGTGCAATAATCCGGTTGTTATTGACCATCTGCTGAAGAAAGCATTCCTTCCCAACCAATACTACCATATTTTTTGCCCTTGTGAGCCCGGTATAAAGGAGGTTCCTTGTCATAAGCATCGGAGGTCCGAAAGTAAGGGGCATAACAAGTATAGGAAACTCAGAACCCTGGCTTTTGTGAACCGTAAGAGCATATGCATGCTCCAGCTCATCCAATATTGAGAAGTCATATTTAACCTTTCTTTCTCTGTCGAACACTACTTCCATATATTGATCTTCATTGTCTATGTGAATAATGACGCCCAGATCACCGTTGAATACGCCCTCCCCTTCTTTTTCGGAGTTATTGATGCTTTGCCATCTCATTTTGTAATTGTTTTTAACCTGCATTACTTTGTCTCCAACCCTGAAAACAGTGTCCCGGTATTGTTTTTCGGCTTTATTGCTTTCCCGGGGATTTAATGCCTTTTGCAGCTCCTGATTAAGGTTAAGTACCCCGCAAAGGCCTTTTTTCATCGGCGACAACACCTGAATTCCCTCATGGAAATCCAATCCCGTATATCTGGGAAGCCGCTCAGTACAAAGTTCGATAATTGTAGAAACAATATCCTCCTGCACCTCCTGCTTTATTAAAAAGAAGTCACTGTTCTTAGTGCTTATTATAGGCGGTTCGCCTCGATTTATCCTATGAGCATTGACGACAATCATACTGCTTTCTGCCTGCCGGAATATTTCATCCAGTCTTACGACAGGCAGCACTCCGCTTTCAATTATGTCCCTGAGAACATTCCCTGGGCCCACGGAGGGAAGCTGGTCCACATCCCCTGCCAATATGACCCGGGTGCCCTCCGCTATAGCCTTAAGAAGATTATTCATAAGTAATATATCAATCATTGATACCTCATCTACTATTATTGCATCACATTCCAGGGGCGTCTCCTCGTTTTTCTGGAAATACGCTTCCTCATCGCTTTCCCCATATCCAAATTCCAGCAGCCTATGTATGGTCTTTGCATCTCTTCCTGTTGCCTCCTGCATCCTTTTGGCCGCCCTTCCGGTGGGTGCGGCTAAAAGCACATTAAGCCCATGTTTTTCAAAAATACTTATTATTGTCTTAATGATTGTAGTTTTACCTGTACCCGGCCCCCCTGTTATTACAAGTATGCTCTTTGCCAAAGCCTCCGTTATGGCACTTCTCTGCTTATCCGCCAGTTCTATCCCTTCCAGCCTTTCGACGGCTGATATCTCGCTGTCTGCATCCAGATTCATCGGGGGAATTTCAAAGTACAATAGCTGCATAAGCCTCCTTGCGGTTCCGGATTCAGCCTTAAAAAAAGGAAATGAATAGACCCCTCTTACACCCCCGACATCTTCCGCTACAAGCTTTTTATCTATAGAAAGCCTTACTATTATATCTTCAATATCTGTCTCGCAAACCTCAAGCATTGCCGCCGCCGATCTCACCAAATCTTCCTGGGGCGCAAAGGTATGTCCGTTTCCGTGATATTGGTTAAGCACATATCTGGTGCCCGATGCTATCCGGTATTCGGAGGATTTTGCTACTCCCATGGACAGTGCTGCCTTATCCGCCATTTTGAATCCGATACCGAATATATCATCCGCAAGCTTATAGGGGTTTCCTTTTATTTCGTTTATTGTATTTGCCCCATAGGCCTTATATATCCTGACTGCATAAGAGGGCCCTATACCGTATCTCTCCAAGAACATCATGATATCCTTCAGTTCCTTCTG
>Ga0116161_1005311_pt1 | contig 10446 bp, 10 predicted proteins | sample AD_JPNAS3_MetaG_FD_89877 | JGI IMG/M metagenome (GOLD analysis project Ga0116161, IMG submission 89877) | Active sludge microbial communities of municipal wastewater-treating anaerobic digesters from Japan - AD_JPNAS3_MetaG | ecosystem: Engineered > Bioreactor > Anaerobic > Digestate | place... | reverse complement strand
TTGGGGGAAAACTGAAGCAGAGATAATACCGATCTTATTCATTTTTTCAGGAGCCGCTGGGGCGGCGTAACTATATATTGTACGGACAGCATAGGAGCCCTCCTGAGAAAATATATATGTATTGGCACCTATTTCAAGGGGCGTTAAAATCCCGAAATACCCATTTGCTGATCTGTTTTCTATGGGATTACCGTTAAGCAGCAAGGGTTTATCAGGGTCAGAAGAACCGCAAAGATAAAAGCTTTCAAACTTTGTCCTGATGTTTTCCGATGGTCTTGAAACATTTACCGGAATCCCGCTGGACAATCCGTCCTTTTTCTGATATGCCGCCTTAATTGCCGCACTTAATGCCGGATTATCCACCAAAGACCTGTTGCTGAAAAAAATGCTCCCTTTGACTTCGTTTTTTTGTGAATTCAGCTGAAGCTGCCTCTCAATCTCTGAAACACCGTACCAAGGGTTTGAGGGATCTGTATTTCCGCAGCGGTATGCCGCCTGCCCTATATATAAATCAACGCCGGTACCGGCTGCAGTTTCTGTCCACCAATCCAACAGCTTGCTGTAATCCGCAGCTTCATAGCCTATATTCCAATATAACTGGGGAGCTATATAATCTATAAACCCTTCCTTTACCCATCTTCTTGTATCTGCATATTGATCATAGTAGGATTGCATTCCCTTGGTATCACTTCCGGATGTGTTTGAACTCTTGTTTGCCCATATCCCGAAGGGGCTGATTCCAAAACGCACATCCGGCCGGGCTGCTTTTATGGCTTTTGATAAATCCCTGATAAGCGTATTTACGTTTTCCCTTCGCCAATCGTGTATGTTTCCATAGCTTGTCCCATATTTCTCATAGGCAGCTTTATCGTTGAAATCTTTGCCGGGATAAAAATAATCATCAAAATGAATCCCGTCTATATCATAATTCTGAACAATTTCAAGTACACCCTCTGTTACCATAGCCCTTACTTCAGGAATCCCCGGATTATAATAAAGGTTCCCGTCTTTGTGCTTTACTACCCAATCAGGCCTTTTGGCAGCAGGATTTAAAGCATCCAGTGAAGCAAAATCATGCTTGGGTTCACCGGCAGCTTTCTTAGTTATTCTATAAGGATTAATCCACGCATGCAGTTCAATCCCGCGTTTATGAGCTTCGGATATCCAAAATTCCAATGGGTCAAAATTGTCTGCAGGCGCAAGACCCTGGCTTCCGGTCAGATATTTGGACCATGGAAAAATCTTTGATTTATAAATTGCGTCCGAAGCGGGGCGAACTTGGAGAAAGACAGCATTAAATCCAATATCCTCCGCATCATCCAGTATTTTTAGAGCTTCATTTTTTAATGTATCCGAATCATCGGCAGGTTTTGAAGGGTAGTCAATGTTCAGCACAGTAGCAACCCATACTCCCCTAAGTTCCTTCTCCTCTGTGGAATCCGGAGAAGCAGATATCGTAAATGCCGGCAATGCCAATGAAAGAATAAGCAGAAAACTGACGAATTTTGAAAAGCGCTTCATATTATACTCCTTTAAAGCTGAATTTTGAATGATATGCTGTTTTTATGATATTTCTGCATATTCAACTGAAAGCCCTGCCATTTAGCCTTTATTTAATAAGATTGTAACATGGGGGGGAAATTTTTACCCCTATACTGACAGTATAAGGGTGATATGATAAAAACCGGTCTAGAATCTGGATGAAGAACCTCCTCCCCCGGAACGGCCCCCGCCTCCTGAATTTCTTCTGCCTCCCCCGCCGCCTCTTCTTGAAGAAGCTGCAAGCATTCTCAAAATGATGAAAGTCACCCGGCCCCGGGTTAATATAATATCCAGAATAAGCAGCACCAGCACAATGATTACCAATACGGCAGCTGCAACAGGGTTTTCCAGAAAAAAGCTTCCGCCTGTGATTGAATATCGCCTTGACTTACCCATCTCCGGGTATTGAACTGCATCTTCATTTCCGCTGACAATACTGCAAATATCCGTATAAATGGTCATAACCGCTTCATCTATACCTTTTTCTTCGTTAAGTTCAGAAAACTTTACCAGAAGCTTATTGCTTTCAATATCAGTCAGTACGCCTTCATATCCATAGCCTACTTCAATTCTGGATTCCCTTTCTTTCATACTGAGTAAAAATAGAACGCCCTTATCTTCAGTACCTATTTTCCACTTGTTAAAAAGGGCATTGGAATATTCTTCAATAGTGCTGCCGCCTAATGTGCTGATGCTGACAAATACGACCTGGCCTCCATTTGTTGATTTATAGGTACTTTCTCCAAGTCTTGCGATATAGCTGCCTGAATCCGTATCCAGCACCCTGGCAAAGTCATTGAAGTAAAATGCCGATGTCGGATTCGGCATTTCCGGTTCTGATGCCTGAACACCGATTATCCCAATGCATGCTGCGGCTAAAAACAATGTTATAAGAAACGCCGCTGACAGTCTCAGTTTTTTCACTTATATGCCCCCTTGCCTAAAACTTCACTTCAGGAGCCTTCTCTGCACCTTCTTCTGCTTGTATATATGGGAATTCATCCTTATAACCCAGTATACCTGCTGCTATATTGGTCGGAAATACCTTAATCTTTTTATTATATGATTTTACACTGTCATTGTAATATTTCCTGGCAACCGCAATCCGGTTTTCTGTACCTTCGAGCTGTATTCTCAAATCTTGGAAACCTTGATTCTGTTTCAATTCGGGATAGCTTTCCGCAATGGCTAAAAGTCTTCCGAGCACCGAAGTCACCTCGGCATTTGCATCAATTTTATCCTGTATGTTTGCCGCACCCGAAAGCCTTGCACGGGCTTCCGCAATCTGTGTAAAAATCTCCTGCTCTTTTATAGCCTGTGCCTTTACTGTTTCAACAATGTTTGGTATCAGGTCAGCCCTTCTCTGATATTGTATTTCCACGTCACCCCAGGAAGCATTTATTTCTTCACTTAGATTTACAAGGCTTCTCTGCACGCCTATTACATAAACAGCCAGCAAAACAACAATACCAATAATAATTATCCATGTTTTATTTTTCATTTTACTACCTCACTTAATTTTTTATTTATATCTTGATTTCCTTATTATCCTCGAACTGTGCGTTATACAGGGACGCATATATTCCGTTACTGCTTATGAGCTCCCGGTGGCTCCCTTTTTCTTCTATTCCATTATCGGTAAGCACCAGTATCGTCTTCGCTCTTCTTATTGTCGAGAGCCTATGAGCTATAACAAAGGTGGTCCTGTCGCAGGACAGATCCTCCAGAGACTGCTGCACTATTCTCTCACTTTGGTTATCCAATGAAGAGGTTGCCTCATCAAGTATAAGTATAGGAGGGTTTTTCAAGAAAACCCTTGCAATGCTTATTCTCTGCTTCTGTCCTCCGGAAAGCTTGACCCCTCTCTCTCCAACATAAGTATCATAGCCTTTTTCCAGTTCAACAATAAAACCATGTGCATTTGCCCTCTTGGCGGCTTCAACAACTTCCTCTTCCGAAGCTTCGGGCCTGCCATACTTAATATTTTCCAAAACTGTCCCAGCAAAAAGATATACATCCTGTTGGACAATTCCTATGTTTTTTCTAAGAGATTCCAGTTTAATTTCTCTAATATCCCTCCCATCAATCTTTATTGTTCCCCCGGTTACTTCGTAAAACCTGGGTATAAGGCTGCAGAGCGTTGACTTTCCTCCTCCTGAGGGTCCGACAAGAGCAACTGTCTCCCCAGGTTCCAAGCTCAAATTTATACCTTTAAGAACATTATTTCCATCGCCGTATTTGAAAGAAACATTTTCGAATTCAACCCTGCCCTTGACTTGCTCCAGAACAATACTATCCTTGCTGTCTTTAATATCCGGCTCTGTATCCATAATCTCCAGAAATCTTTCAAACCCTGTCATCCCTTTCTGAAATTGCTCTGTGAAATCAATCAGGGATCTTATTGGCACAAGAAAGGTGTTTATGTAAAGCAAATATGCCACAAGATCCGAAGTCGAAACGGTACCGAGCTTTATAAAATATGCACCGGCGATTACTGCAGAGATGTAAATTACGCCGTCGAACAACCTTATGCCGCTGAAAAAGCGTCCCATATAAGAGTAGCTTTCTTTTTTCGTGTCGAAGAAACCCATGTTCCCCTGTGCAAATTTATCCTGTTCCGCTTTTTCGTTGGAAAAGGACTGCACAACCCTGATCCCTGAAATACTGTCCTCTATTTGCGCATTTATTTCCGCAAGCTTCTGCCTGTTTCTCCCGAATACCGAACGCATTTTATTATTGTAGAAAAATGCAAAAATCATCATAAATGGGATAAATGCAAAGGTTATTAAGGTCAGCTTCATATTGATACTGAGAAGTATGAAGAAAGAGCCGATTATTTTTATCAGAGAAATAAATATTTCTTCGGGGCCGTGGTGTGCAAGCTCGGTAATATCAAATAAATCATTCACTATCCTTGACATTATCTGCCCCGTCTTATTATTGTCATAGAATGAGAAGGACAGTTTCTGAAGATGTGCAAATATATCTTCCCTCATGTCATATTCCATCCGTGCTCCCATTATGTGACCCCATGCCGTAATTATATATTGGCAGAAATATTTGAGTATATACATGGCAAGCATTAATGCGCCTATTTTTGCTATGATGCCAAACGCCACACCCGCTTCTTCGCTCAAGCCTTGCTCAAGCAGGTACTTCACAAGCACGGGGAAGAGCAAGTCTATCCCGGCAGCTGTGAAGGAACATAGCATATCAAGAAAGAACAGCCCTTTATAAGGCTTGTAATATGCAATGAACCTCCTTATTTTATTCATTTGTTAACCCCCGCATCAATCTGAATTACTCCGGCAGATTTGCATGCTTCTGCTTGCAGCCGGCTTATTTAGCTTAGTTTATATTATATATTCTGCTGTAAATAAATTCTACATAAAAAGCGCACCTCCTAATGTCAAATTTTTTGTCTAACATTTGGGGTGCACTTCACCTGCCGCATTCGCTATCTTTTCTCACCCCTGTTATCTTTCTTGGCAATAATAGCTATTCCTATTGCTATCAATATAATGGGTACAAGGAAATTCTTTATATCAAACCTGATATAAGTCCTCAAAAAAGCCGACAGCCCTATGCTTCCCAGAATACCCACAGGTATCAGCAGCCCCTTATCGCGATTTCCAAAAATATATAATTCAAAAAGTCCCACCGCGATACCTATGAGAAATAGAGGCCACAGTTCGGACATAATATGCCATCCGAAAAACACATTGGCATAGAACAGAGCTCCATAAGTAGTAAGTATACCTCCCGGTACAAGTATTCCGGGGTTTTTATCTATTCCGGTAAAAAAAGCAAAATGCATATATATTCCCGGAACCAGCAAGGCTAACGGCCATATATAGTTCCAGCTGAAGTTCAGATAACCCAGGTTCGACATAAGAAACAATGTTCCCATAGCTATTAGAATTACTCCAATCGCTATATTTGAATTTCTATTCATATTATTCCTCCTTGTATTGCTCTTCCTTTATAATCTTCTACAATATTATACGTATACCTGCAATTAAAGTCTGATAATTATTGTTTTATATATGACTTTCCATTTAAAACGGGTAAGAAGGATATTCCGTATAAATTCTTGTTTGCCCTGCAATATAAGAAATGGTACTATTATTTATATGGGTAAATACTACTGCCTGAATACGGAGGAAAAAATGAAAGATGCAATAAGAAAGAAAATGCTGGAAGTCAGGAATAGACTATCGGATGATGAAGTATACCGTCTCAGCGAAAACATTTTCCTCAAATTAAGGGAAAACAATTTTTTTAATAACTCAACCAATATAATGGTATATTTGGATTTCAGGAATGAAGTGAAAACTGATCTTATAATTAATTATTGCCTTAAGGATGGCAAGAAAATATATATACCTGTATGCATACCTGAAACCCGTGAGATTTGCATTTCAAGAATTGAAAGTCTGAATGAACTGCAATCAGGTCATTATGGAATACGTGAGCCAGTTGAAGAACACATAAGGCTCGCCGACAGCAGTCTTATCAACCTTGCACTTATTCCCGGAGTAGTTTTTGACAGTTCGGGAAACAGAATAGGCTTCGGAGCAGGCTATTATGACAGGTTCATAAAGCGTCTGCAGCCCTGCACTGTTAAAGCCGCTCTTGCGTATTCTTTTCAGGTAATAGACAGTGTGCCTTCAGATGATCATGATGTCCCAATGGATTATATTATAACTGAAAAAGGTACGATAAACTGCAGGCATGATAATGGGAGAAGGTGATAATATGCCGCTTGACATTTTCATTACTTTTTTCAAGATAGGTTCCTTCACAATAGGCGGAGGATATGCAATGCTGCCTGTAATACAAAAGGAAATCGTAGAAAGCAAAAAGTGGCTGAGCGATAAGGAATTTCTTGATTCAATTGCCGTTACCAACAGCCTGCCCGGCCCTTTGGCTATAAACTGTGCAACATTTGTAGGCTATAGAATTGCCGGCTTTGCCGGAGCAATATCGGCAGCTCTCGGAGCAGTATTGCCCTCTTTTATCATAATTTTAGCCATAGCTTTGTTTTTTACATCCATACAGGAAAATCCCGTGGTAAAATATATATTTGAGGGAATAAGACCGGCAGTAACAGCTTTAATTGCTTATGCTCTAATAAAGCTGATAAGGTCCATGGGAGTGAACATTGTTAACATGTCAATCTCCTTGGCAGTGCTGCTTCTAATCCTTCTGCTGAATTTCCATCCCGCGGTAACTATTGTTATCTGCGGGAGCCTGGGATTTTTCTTCTTCAGGAAGGAGGAAAAGGCATGATTGCTCTTATAAAGCTTTTTCTGACATTTCTCAAAGTAGGGGCCTTCAGTTTTGGAGGCGGCTATGCCGTACTGTCTCTTATACAGAAGGAGGTAATCGAAGGCAATGGCTGGATTTCAGCAAAGGATTTTATTGATATAGTTGCCATAGCGGAAATGACTCCCGGACCTATTGCTGTCAACTCATCAACCTACGTTGGCTACAAGGTAGGTTCCCTGGCGGGCTCAGCTGTTGCTACCTTTGGAGTAGTACTTGCGCCTATAACAATTTCGTTGCTTGTATCTGTTTACTACAACAAGTTCAAGCATCTGGAGCAGGTTACCTGGATCATAAGAGGAATACGACCTGCCGTATTGGGGCTGATAGCTGCAGCCTGTATAAAGATAGGGAAGGCATCAATAGCGGATATAAGAGGTGCACTCATAGCGCTGCTGGCCTTTGCAGGGGTTTATAAGCTTAAATTGAATCCAATAATTGTGATACTTATCTCGGGAGCCCTTGGGGTAATACTATATGGAATAATGTGATAGGAAAGTTATGCTTTCTTATACAATATAAAATTAATGAGTCATGCTTTGCATGACTCATTAATTTTTTGTCAATAATACTACATGGAATGAGGTGATTTGGTGGCTGTAAAAGTTGGTATTCCCCGGGGAATGTATTTTTACAAGTATTATCCGTTTATAAAGACTTTCCTCACTGAACTGGGAGCCGAAGTCGTACCATCTCCTGAAACTACCAGGGAAATACTTGATAAAGGCGTGCTGTATTGCATTGACGATGCATGCCTCCCGGTAAAGGTATTCCATGGCCATGCATATACTCTGAGGGACAAGGTGGATTTCATCCTTATACCACGCCTAACGAGTATATCAAAAAGCGAATATATATGCCCCAAATTCGGGGGACTTCCTGAAATGGTCAAATATTCCGTTCCGGATCTGCCTCCCCTGGTCGATACGGAAATTAATCTTATTAAGAATCAAAAAGGGCTTGCAAAAGCGCTGTATAAAATGGCTTTTTTGCTGAAATTCAAAAACCCTCTTCTCATAGGCAGGAGTATAAATACCGCAATCAGAGCCCATAATAATTTTATGGCTGCAGTTCATGAAGGCAATACTCCGGACTGTGTGATTGCTTCCGTACCCCGCAGGCAGTATAAAAGCAAAATTAGGATAGGACTCGTCGGGCATCCGTATCTTCTCTACGATAACTTTACCAACATGGATCTGATAAAAAAGCTCAGAAGCAGGGGTGCAGAAATAACAACCCCCGACATGATTGACCCGCATATAATAAACGAATTATGCATGGAGCTTCCGAAAAGGATGTTCTGGAGCAGCGGCAAAAGTCTTATAGGAAGTGCGCTATTTATAATGGACAGAAGATCCTTTGACGGGCTGCTGCTGCTTTCTGCCTTTGGCTGCGGAGTCGATTCTCTGGCGGGGGAGTATATTGAAAAACAAGCAAGAATGTATTACAAAAAGCCCTACATGGTGTTGAATATTGATGAGCATACGGGAGATGCAAGCTTCAATACCAGGATAGAAGCATTTTTTGATTTATTGAACCGGAGGAATTCAGATGCAGCTAACTTATCCGCACATGGGCGAAGCATATATAGCAGTTAAGAGTCTTTTAGACGATGTAGGAGTAAAAAGCATAATACCCGCATTTACTACCAGTTCTACCCTGAAGCTTGGTTCTTCAATATCGCCGGAAACCATTTGCCTGCCGTACAAGATAATGCTTGGGAATTATATAAACAGCATTAAAGCAGGGGCAGACAGCATACTTATCACCGGAAGCTGCGGGCCTTGCAGGTTCGGCTATTATGGCCCTTTGCAGCGGCAAGCCTTAAGGGATGCCGGATACAAAGATATAGACATCATTATTCTTGACCCTCCCAGGGAAGGGTATAAGAAATTTTACGAAGCATTAAAAAAAGTTGCGGGGGGACAGCATTCTAAAATACTGCCTGCCTTCATGAATGCATATAAGGTGTGCTGCGAAGTTGACAGCTTGAATGAGTTGGTTTATTTTATAAGACCAAGAGCTGTAAACAAGGCAAAAATACGGACAATTGTGAATGAGTTTAAAAAGAACGTGATAAATACCAAAGGCTCTGTTCAAATGCTGGAGTTAATCAATGAGACTAAAAACCTGATAAGAAAAATAGATATAGACAACAGCTTAAATCCGATAAGAATTGGAATCATCGGTGAGATATATACAGTTATTGAGCCTTTCACCAATCTGAACGCCGAAGAAAGGCTTGGGGAATTGGGTGCTGAGGTGCACAGGTCATTGACCGTCAGGGATTGGGTACGCAACACTGTTATTCTTCCCGCAACGGGAAGAAAAGGCTTCAAGCTTGAGAAGAAGCTCTCCAGACCATACCTGCCCACCCTCATAGGAGGGCATTCCCAGGAATGTATCGGTCATGCCGTGCATTATGCAAATTTAGGCTACGACGGCCTTGTTCAAATTTACCCTATGACCTGTATGCCTGAAATTGTTTCCCGCTCAATATTGCCGCAGGTTGAAAAGGATTACGGTATACCTATACTGTATCTAATAGTAGATGAACATACCGGGGAAGCGGGCTATCAAACCAGGCTTGAGGCCTTCGTGGATTATATAGAGAATAATAAGCCGGCAAGCTGCCCTCAGGCTCGAAACGGGCGGAAGCATGCAACGTTTAATACAGGCCTGCCCCATTGATAAGCAGGTCTGTTTACATTACAGTATTGTCCTGCCGCGCGCTCAGTGAATTTCATTATCTTTAGGGGTGTCCATATCCTCCCCGTTCTTGAATGGTGAAAACTCCACCAGCTCATCTACATGTCTGAGGCCTCTCTTCCAAAGGTACAGCATATAAGGTATAAAAAGTGCAAGTAAATATAATCTCCCATATAGGAGTATAAAATCATATATCCCGTGAAGCAGCACTGGAGAAATAAACCCAAGCCATATATATTTCCGTCTGTATTGGAGTTTTGCAAACCTGGCAATGCCCAGATAGTACCCCATTACAGCAGCAAAAAGTGCATGGGCTGGTACGGCAGTAAAGGACCTTATGATTGCAGCCCCAAATCCGGCCGAAAGCACATATGCAAGGTTTTCGACAGTCGCAAAGCCCAATGAAATAAATACCGAATAGACAATACCGTCGTACATTTCGTTAAACTCTCTCTGCTTCCATATATACATGAAGAAAAGCAAAAACTTTGCGGATTCCTCTACAAGTCCTGCCACTATAAAGGCAGTATAACCGGCTGCAATCAGGCTTTTATTCGCAGCATCGAATATATTTAGTGTTGTCTCAATAAAAAGCACAGGTATGACAAGACTTCCTCCCAGTAAGAACGCTTTAAACAGCAGTTGTCTGGGTTCTTTTTCATATTTGTCCCTAGTGTAGAAATAGTACAATAAAGCGGCAGACGGGGCAATAGCTGCAGCCAGCAACAACATCCTGATCCCTCCTTTTTGAGTTTAATGTATAAGTCGCAGTAGGAGAATAATGCGACATAGTTTGTGAATTACTCCGGCTGTAGGGGAAGTATGTTCTCCTCACCTTCCAAAGCCAGCAAAATCATTGGCGAGGGT
>Ga0116161_1005306_pt1 | contig 10452 bp, 12 predicted proteins | sample AD_JPNAS3_MetaG_FD_89877 | JGI IMG/M metagenome (GOLD analysis project Ga0116161, IMG submission 89877) | Active sludge microbial communities of municipal wastewater-treating anaerobic digesters from Japan - AD_JPNAS3_MetaG | ecosystem: Engineered > Bioreactor > Anaerobic > Digestate | place... | reverse complement strand
TTAAATAAAAACAAAAAAAAGCGATATATCAATATGATAAAAAATAAATTATGGATTATTATTTTATGTTTATGCTATGGCAATACCTCTTTATTGGCACAACAAAAAGACAGCATAAAAAATGCGGATTATCCTGTTGAACAAGTTGATGCCAGTTATAAAGGAGGATTATGTGCAATGGTTTTATTTATAGATAAAAACATTCAACTACCAGCAGCAAAAAAAAGGATTGAAAAAAACTGTTTTGATAAATATAGAAATTGATGAAGAAGGAAATATAATCAATGCAAGCATGTTGTCGGGCGTAAATAAAGTTATAGACCAATCTATCATTGATGTCATAAAGAAAATGCCCCCGTGGCAGCCGGCAAGCGCAAATGGAATTCCAATTCCTTCTCGACAAGTAATAGGATATAATATTAGTTATTAAACAACTATATGGTAGATGTACAATCGATAAAACAACGATACGGAATCATTGGCAACTCTCCATTGATAGATAGAGCCATTACTATTGCCATTCAAGTAGCTCCGACAGACCTTACGGTTCTTATAACAGGCGAAAGTGGTGTAGGAAAAGAAAATTTCCCGAAAATCATTCACGACAATAGTGCCGAACGAAAATTTAAAACCTACACCGCCATTAATTGCGGTGCTATTCCCGAAGGAACCATTGATTCGGAATTATTCGGACACGAAAAAGGCTCTTTTACAGGAGCTAACGAAGCACGAAAAGGATATTTTGAGCAATCGGACGGAGGAACTATTTTCTTAGACGAAGTGGCAGAACTACCTCATGCAACGCAAGTTCGTTTATTACGCGTTTTAGAAACAGGCGATTTTATGAGAGTAGGCTCTTCAAAAGTACAAAAAACCGACGTAAGAGTGGTAGCTGCTACCAATGTCAATATTCCGGAAGCTATTAGCAGAGGAAAATTTAGAGAAGACCTTTATTATCGTTTAAATACCGTCCCTATACATATTCCGCCTTTAAGAGAAAGAAAAGAAGACATATTCTTATTGTTCATGAAATTTTCTCTCGATTTTGCAGAAAAATACCGAGTTCCCGAATTGGAATTAACGGAAGAAGCCAAACATGCTCTCAGCAATTATTGTTGGCCCGGTAATGTCAGACAACTAAAAAATATTACGGAACAAATCTCTATTTTAGAAAAAGACAGATTAATCACTCCCGACATTTTGAAAAAATACATTAATTTTGATAAAAATGAATTCCTTCCCGTTATCTATAAACACAAAACGGATTTCCCGCCGGAAGGAACCGCTTTTGAAAGAGAATTGATTTTTAAATTCTTGGGAGATATGCAAAAAGACATTAATGATTTAAAGCAGTTTGTAGCACATTTATCGAGAAATCAAGCTCAACCTATAACTACACCCGATAAAAAAACATTGTTTTTTGACCCCAACGAAAATAAAACAACTTCCATTGCCAATCCGGATAATACCATTGAACTGACTGAATATTACGATGATTTTGACAAAACAGAAGATTCCGACGATAACTTATTATTACAGAAACAAGAAAAAGAATTAATAATAAAAGCCCTCGCTAAAAATAATGGAAAACGAAAAGATACGGCGAAAGATTTAGGTATCTCGGAAAGAACACTTTATCGAAAATTAAAAACATACAATTTAGATGACGTATAAAAATATTTTTTCTTACCTCATTATATTAGCCACTATTACAGCATGTAGTGGATTAAAATATTCGGCAATAGGTGTTGATATTCCACCCGATGCTAAAACCGTATCCATAAAAACATTTCAAAACAATGCGAGCTTAGTCAATTTAAAATTAAGTAACGAAATTACTACCCTACTCAAAGATAAATTCCAATCGCAAACAAAACTAGATATCATTGACTCACGCGGCGATTTACAATTCGAAGGAGAAATTACCAATTATTCGGTATCGGCAACTGCTATCGGAGAAGATAAAGCTGCAATGAATCGCCTAACAATAACGGTAAGAGTTACTTATATCAATAAATTAGACGAAAAAAAGAATTTTGAACAAAGTTTTGCACGCTATGCCGACTACGATAGCTCAAAAAACTTATCCGAAGTCGAAGATAATCTAGTAACGCAAATATGCGAAGTCTTAATAGACGATATTTTTAACAAAGCGGTAGGAAATTGGTAGAAAGTAAAAAAAGAAGTAAAAATAATTTGCATTATCTTAAAAAAATAGTATCTTTGCATTCTGTTTTCGAATGCGAACGTACTTGGATGAAAAAATAAAAAAATCTTTAAATAACAGATGAATAGAGAAGTTTTTTATGATGAAATAAAACAAATTCATAGTTCGACCGACTCTGCTGTCGATATGAAAGAAACCATCGTTTTATATCCCTATTTTATGTTAGCACAACTCATACAAGCAAAAAAAGACAACACCCATTTGTTTCATCTAAATGTTTTATTCCCCGACCGAAACTATTTGTATGAATTATTAAACAAAAATCAAAAGCCGGAAACAATATTAAGCAAGGATAATTTACAAACAACTTCCCCGACAGCAACGACAGAAGAAAGCCCTTTGACCAATGAAGAAGATGATGAAAATGACAGTTGTCGTTTTGATGAAGAAAGTGTTTCTTTGGATGAATTAATTGAAAAATTTAATAAAAATTGTCCGAAAATTGTCTGTACTTGCGAAGAATTAGAAGAAGAACATGCCTATGAAGACCTATGTAAAAGTAGCGTTTCGGAAAAAATGAATATTGTAAGTGAAACATTAGCAGAAGTTTACGTAACGCAAAAAAACTATGATAAAGCAATTAAAATTTATAGAACATTAATGGCTAGATATCCCGAAAAAAGTAGTACTTTTGCAGACTTAATAGAAAAATTAAAAGACATAAAAAGTAGTCAACAAAATTAAGAGAAAATAAAAATGTATACAGCGGTTATTATCATTATCATTATAGCATCCATTTTATTAGGATTAGTAATATTAATGCAAAATTCGAAAGGTGGAGGATTGGCTTCCGAATTTTCATCATCGAATCAAATATTAGGAGTAAAAAGAACGACAGATTTTCTAGAAAAAGCAACATGGACTTTAGCCATCATTATTGTAGTGCTTTCTTTTATTTCCGGCTTTTTAGCGAAAAGTGTCAATAAAGATAAAGCCAATGAAATGCAAAAAAGTAAAGCTCAATCGGCTCAAACAACTACAGCTCCTATTCAACAATCGGCTCCTATTGCTACACCTGTCGAAGAAGGGATGTAATTTTTTGTAATCATGTATATCTTAGGAATCGAATCTTCTTGTGACGATACCTCTGCTTCTGTATTACGCAACAATCAATTAGTTTCTAATGTAATAGCAAGTCAGCTTGTGCATGCACAATACGGAGGTGTAGTGCCCGAATTAGCTTCACGTGCTCACCAGCAAAATATTATACCGGTAGTTGATATCGCTTTAAAAAAAGCAAATATCAGCATGTCAAAACTTTCGGCTATTTCCTTCACAAGAGGTCCCGGATTATTAGGTTCTTTGTTAGTCGGCAATTCTTTTGCCAAAGCTGCGGCATACGCACTGAAAATTCCACTCATAGCAGTCGACCATTTAGAAGGACATGTCTTAGCACATTTCATCAAAAATGAAACAGACAGTTATCCTTCTTTTCCTTTTCTATGCTTACTTGTATCGGGAGGACATACACAAATAATGCTTGTAAAAGATTTTTTTGAAACGGAAATAATCGGAACCACTATTGATGATGCCGCCGGCGAAGCATTTGATAAAGCCGCTAAAATTTTGGGGTTCCCCTATCCCGGCGGACCTCATATTGATAAATTAGCACAAACAGGCAATCCCGATGCTTTTACATTTAATCAAGCAAACATTCAAGGTTATGATTACAGTTTTAGCGGATTGAAAACATCTTTTCTCTATGTTTTACGCGATTATCTGAAAACCAATCCTTCTTTTATAGAAGAAAACAAAGCCGATATTTGTGCTTCCATTCAAAAAGCCATTATCGAATCCTTAATGAAAAAACTGAAAAAAGCAGCCGACGATTTACAAATTAAAGAAATTGCAATAGCAGGAGGCGTGTCTGCCAATTTAGGATTGCAAAACACATTGAAAAAGACTGCAAATGAAAAAAAATGGAATATTTATATCCCTCCATTAGAATTAACTACCGATAATGCCGCCATGATAGGCATTGCAGGTTATTACAAATATTTACGCAAAGATTTTGCCGATATCTATACCGTTCCTTACACAAAAGCCATTTATTAATATGAACATAGAATTAGTTATTTTCGACCTCGACGGAACCTTATTAAATACCATAGACGACTTAGGTGATAGCGGAAATTATATATTGAAAAAATACAATTTTAAAACGCACCCCATTGACACATATCGCTATTTCGTGGGCAATGGTATTCGTAAATTAGTAGAGCGTATGCTCCCCGAAAACAAAAGAGATGAAGCTTTTATTGATGAAGTAAAAAAAGAATTTATTACTTATTACGACCTACACAAAGCGGATAAAACAGCTCCTTATGAAGGAATTACCGAATTATTAGCAACACTACAAGAAAACAATATCAAAATAGCCGTTGCCTCCAACAAAATACACGATGTAATGGACGAACTAATGCAGTATTACTTTCCAAACATTCGATTCAATGCTGTTTTTGGTCAACGAAAAGGTGTTCCTATAAAGCCCGACCCTACTATTGTCGGCGATATTTTAAAGAAAACAGAAGTTGCCAAAGAAAAAACATTGTATGTAGGCGATACTTCTATTGATATGCTCACAGCAAAAAACGCTCATATAAAGAGCGTTGGTGCTTTATGGGGATTCCGGACAAAAGATGAATTGTTGCAAGCCGGTGCCCACATCATCATCGAACATCCTAAAGAACTATTAGCCTATTGTTGGTAATAGCACAATGCAACGACAATGTTTAATATTTTTGTTTATCATACTTCTTTTTTTATACTATAAAATAGATGAAAGTCAAGAGGTAAAAAATTTATGAATGATGAATTACTTTTTTATAATTACCTGAAAACCAAAAAACACTCCCTTTATTCTTGGCTTTGCATACCGAAGAAAGTCGAATGATTAGATTTTAATTTCATTAATAAAGCATGGTCTAAATCCATATAATTGATTATAGGGTCAGGATGATTTAATGATAAGCCCATCTGTTCAGCAGCTGCTCTACATCCGGCTTTGCAACTATCATAAGCTTTACAATCCATACAGAAATCAGGTACTGTATTTTTCCATTCTTGCACTTTTCGAGAATTAAATATGTTTTCTAAACTATGCTGAAAAATATTGCCTAATTCTATGGGCGAATGATTACAAAATCGAATATTTCCCTTATAATCAAGTGTTATAGGACGGTTTTTCATATCAAACGAGCAGGATGTAAATCTTATCCCTTTGAAATTTTTCGGGTTTAAAATACAAATCGGTGTACAAACATTAGAAGTAACCGACAGTTTCAATTCTTTTGAAATTAAAGCCGCTGTTTCAAAAGCCTTATTTAATTCATCTCTTGTCATCAGCAAGTCTTCTGTGTTTTTAATCGCTTCTCCTCCAATATTTACACGATTAATCATTACTCTTTTAATACCTATAGAATGAATAAAATTCAAGGTATCGCCAATATCATTGCAATCTTCTTTCGTCAAAACAATAACAGCAACAACCTCAGCATTTTTTGCTAAGAGTTTTTTTATCGTTGTTATTGATTTATTCCAGCTACCGCTATGCTGTGAAAGACTGTCATGGACAGTTGCATTGTAGGAATGTATCGGCAATTCAAATAATGCAACTCCCAAATCAACTAATTTTTCGTAATCATGTAATTCTCCATAAGTTCCATTTGAAATAATGGAAACCGTTGCTCCTTTCATTCTTGCATAAAGCACTAATTCTAAAAAACGTTCCGCCATTAATGGCTCACCTCCTGTAAAGTTCAGATAATTGACATCTGCTACTCTAAAAAGTTTTCTTAACGTTTTTTTCGCTATTGTATAATTGCTAAAATTAGAAATTTGGTTATTATCGCATTTCCAATGATTATAACAATACTTGCAATGTAAATTGCATAAATTTGTTACTTCAAAACTAATACTTGGTATATTAATTTTCATTCCTGACAGACGCTAAGTCTATAAGTAGATATAGGATAAAGTTGCTCGGTTTGTCTCGTGTCATACAGATTTAACAGATATTCATCGGCAGGTAAATTTTTGTCAAGTTGAATATAAATAGACTCCGTACTTTCATCAAATTTACCGTCGGAAGGGACAATATTTCCAACTTGAAGAGTATCTTTGTTTAATAGGTCCGTAATATTAAATGAAAATTCCTTACTTTTTCTATCATATATGGTTCCGGTAAGTTTAGTGTTTTCATTAATATTAATTACGATAGTTGAAGAATAATCGGGATTATCTAACTCAATTTGATTAGGGGATGCAGGATCATAACAGCTTACAATACAAGACTGATTGACGATAGAAGTTAGCGAAAGCAAGAGAGACCCAAGAAGCATTTTTTTAGAAATCCAAAATTTTGACTTTCCCCTTGTCATATATACGCCAACAACAACAATAGCAAATGCAACGGATAATCCTATAATTACAAGGGGGGTGCTTATGTTTTTTATACTCATATTATCATAGTTTAAATTGTTTCTAACATTTGTATTTACTTTTTGCAAAAGTAGTCTTTTATTTGTTTCAATCAATAAAAAATAAATATTTACCTCTCTTTTATTTTTTTACCGCAGAGTTCCCAAAGGATTCCCAAAGGTCGCAGAGTTTCTTTGCGTCCTTTGCGGTTAAATATTACATCAACAATTGTAATTTTTATCTCTTTTTCTTCCAAAAAAATGCTCTTTTTTTATGCCTTTTTTTATTGTTTTTTCTAAAACACTGATTCTCTTGTTTTTAAATTTTCGTTTTTTTTTATTTTAATAGATATATGTATTAAAAAATAATTATAATTTTACAATATAATAATAACCTAATTTGATAAAAAATGCTACAAAAAATTTTAATTTTTAATTCCGTTAATAATTTTTTTATTCCTTTTCTTTTTTTTTTCTGTGTTGTGTTGCTATATAGTGTAGCAAAAAATAAAGAACCCAAAAACAATTTAAAATTTATTTATAGAATAAGTAGTTTTAATCGGAAATACGTACTTATGAAATTTATTGCGGTGAGCTACTGCAATAAAATGTCCCGATTGCAGTAGCGAGGACTCGGAAGGACAGGAATAAGCACAATCAATTTCCATCAGAGAAGTGCTTATTCCTCAACCACTTCCAAGGAGGGAATAAACCCTAAAGTTTATATCTGTCTTTGACAAATTTTGTGCCTGCAAAGGTATAAAAAAAACAGATAGAAAAACATGCAAAGGATATTTTTTAACCAAAATAAATACTTAATTAAGAATTTAAATTTATAAAAAAATGAAAATACTTCGAAAAATAACATTTGCAGTAATTCTTTTAGAATTAGCAGCAATTATAAAATTAAATGCACAAGTGCCTATGCAACGGGAAGTGAGATGTTCAACGGTAACTAAAACTTACTATTCCGTAACAGAAAATACAATAATAGATGAAATCTCCGATTTTGATTTAGTTCAGTTAGTATCTAATGATTTACACAAAATTACAGAATATATTATAAATGAAAATCAACTGAGTATTATCTATACTTATCCTCAACTGCCAAGATATGTAAACGATTATCAATATGAAGTTGGAAAATATATTGCAAACATGTACGGTTCAACACTATATGATCATGATAATAATATTCTTTATCAAGATTTGTATGATGAATTGGATGATAGTTTTATCCTTTCTAATGAAGAAGTTATCGAATATGGAAATTATTTTAACTATTTTAATATGGATCCTTCTATTGCTGTTGACAATTTTAATCAAATTGGTTTTTTTGCTGAAGATATTGGAGGAATCGTAACAGCAGTTAATAATGAAATGGAAATTGAAATTAATTTCAATGAATTGACCGATGAATTTCGTTATTATGACATTGAAAATGGAAATGTATTACTTTTCTGCAAAAAAACTCATTATGCTATGTCTGATAATGCTACTATTACTTATCTAATAGTAGAAGATGATACTATTATTATAACAACAAATAATAGTATTATTTATCCAATAAAAGAAATTGAAATACATTACGATACACTTCCTAAAAGCCAAATTCGTTATCAAATAAAAGAGATAACAAATTATTATTATTATACTATTATAGAAGACGGAAACGTACTTATTGATGTTTATCCCGAAATTCCGGAAGAAGCCGAAATTGAAAACAGTGTAAGTATTTCTCTATATCAAGAATTTGAAAAAAGAGAAGTTGATTTAAAAATACATCCGAATCCTGCCACTAATGAAATCATTATTACATTACCATTCTATATGAATCAAAATGTAGATATAGAACTTATGAATCCATTGGGTAGAGTCTTAATAAGTAAAAACAACTTTTCAGGAGATGAAGCAAAAATGGATATTTCGTCTTTAACGAAAGGCATTTATTTTATCCGATGTAAAAAGAACAATAAAACAGTGAACGCAAAGTTCATAAAAAATTAAAGTAGTATTAATTCAAAAAAATAACGAATATGAAAAAGATAATATTTTTTATAGCGCTTATATATCTAAGCATAGAAACATTCGGTCAATTACCACCGATAGTAGAGTTTGACAAAGTAATTACTGTAGGGAATAATATCATAGAAATACCCTTAGATGATTTTACAATTATTGAAACACCCCAAACACCTGCTGGTACTATTAATAGGAGAGTATACTTTATACATGGTTTGGGGGGGGATGCCTCAGCATGGGTAAAAGTTGCAAATGCATTTGAAAATCCCAATCTTAATATAAGTGGATTCCCTGCTCGAAAAGTGGAAACTTCTCTAATTAACTATTCTTATTATGCAGAAGGGGATTTACGTTTCTCTGCGAACAAAGTAAGAAATGATATTAGAAATCAAGCATCTCATGATTTCCTTGATTATGGTATGATTCCTAGTGATGCTTTTATAATTGCCCATAGTCAGGGAGGATTAGTAAGTCGAACTTTATTACATATAGATTTTATAGAAGATATAAATAATCGACCTCCTTTTGGAGTAGGTTATGGTGGATTGGTAACGGTAGCTTCGCCTTTACAAGGAGCTATGATATTGAATAAAAGAGACGATATACTTATTATGGCTGAAAAAGCATGTGTTTCATTGATTGCGGGTCCTACATCAGAAAATCCCATTGCACTAAATCTTATTGAGAATATAATAAACAAAATAGGCAAAACAAATGACGGAATTGATGGTGCTTGTCATATTGTAACTCATGGTCTATTACCTATCTTTTTTGCAGATTATTATGATGCTATTACAGAGTATTATAAAGTGGGAGCACCATGGATTAATACATTAAATGAAGATGCAAACGATGCTACTTATTGTAATATGCCAAAAGTGGCTTTTTATGGAGTAGAACCGAAAGAAAATATATTTTGGCGTACGGTAAATTGGTTTACAACAGATCCAAATAGTGTAGACTATTTCGCTGCTAATAATGATCTCGATTTTTATTATTCATTCATTCTGCCTGAGTATAATCGCTACGTCAAAAAAACCAATGATTATCAAGCAAAAGCTGACAAAGCAATGAAAGCATATAAATGTCAAATATGGTGGAATCGGATTGGTGCACTAATTTCATTAGGATGTTATAATAATTATTACAAAAAAAGAACGGCATGGTATAAAGGTGTCCAATTTTTTTGGACAGTCAACGAGGAGTGGGAAACGATAATTGGAGCAAGAGTTTATGATAAATATCCTAACAATCCTAGTGTTCCAAGTTACACTTACTATCCGAATGATGGTGTTGTGCTTCAAAAAAGTGCCGCTGATTTACCTTGTGCAACTAACGAGCCTGTCGAACTTTATAATTCTTCTCATATGCAGATTAGAAATGATGAAAATATAAAGATACATATGAAGAAACTATTAGATGGTCAATATGGAGATTTTTTTGAAACAAAAATAAAATAAATCATAATGAAATATATCTTATTTTTATCAATGCTGTTATTGCTTCCCTGTTATGCTTGTGATGAAGAGCCTCTTCCTCCGCCTATAAAACCAAGCCCAACAACTACAAATTTAGAAATTGTATGGCATGTACCGTTTTATTCGGATTCTTTTCCCGACTTCTTTTGGGACCCTGTTTTTTCCAATGATTATGTGATATTTACCAATGTATATGATGTAGTACAAGGACATGAACGTGGAGTAGGAATATATCATAAAACTACGGGCAAACGGCATGCTGCCTGGCAAAGAGACCCCGGAGGAATAATAGATGTGGAAGAATTGT
>Ga0116161_1005305_pt1 | contig 10452 bp, 9 predicted proteins | sample AD_JPNAS3_MetaG_FD_89877 | JGI IMG/M metagenome (GOLD analysis project Ga0116161, IMG submission 89877) | Active sludge microbial communities of municipal wastewater-treating anaerobic digesters from Japan - AD_JPNAS3_MetaG | ecosystem: Engineered > Bioreactor > Anaerobic > Digestate | place... | reverse complement strand
TTCGTGAGATCCTGCTTATCTTCCTCTGTTAGTTCATTGTTTTTTAAAATGATATCAACAAATTCTTGCGGGACTTCTTTTTTCTCAGTTTGTGTGTTCACATCAACAATATTGAAATCCGCTTCGCGTACAAAATCTAATAAATAAGATTTAATATCTTGATCTTTCAACATTTGTCTTTCTGCATATTGGAACATAAATGTTTTAGGTTCAACAATGGGCAAGATCTGATTTTTAATCCAATCTTTAGCTACATCTATGATGGGGATAGAAACATTTACCTTATCCCTTGCTGCAAAGAATGACATGTTTTTTAAACATTCAACAGCTATCTTTTCTTTTGCTATAGAACTGATTTTTACGGCAGTGGGATTAAATGTAATAACCGATTGTGAGTCTTTTAACTCCCGTTCAAACAACAAGGTAGGTTGAACACTTTTATAGTAAAATAGTTTTTCACAAAAAACCTGTTTTTCATCCAACTTCAATTGATACCAATATTTAGTACTTCCAACATAAAAGATTAATTCAAAACAAGAAGGCTCATTAGGAGTAAGACTATCCAATTTAAATGGAATCACTCCGGTTTCTTCATCGATACCATCAGGTTTTTCAAACCAAAAATTATGAAGGAAATCAAATGCTTTCAATAAATTTGACTTTCCTGAAGCATTGGCTCCATATACCATTGCAAAACGAAGCAATCGTACTCCTTCGGCTACTTCAACTACTTGAAAATCTTCGGCAAAAGTATCTTTGGTCGCTTCAAAACTAAATGTAACTTCTTCTTTGAAAGAAAGAAAATTCTTTATCTTAAGTTCTTGTATCATATCTTCAATATTAAATTTTGGACTGCAAAAGTACACATAAAAACGATAGATATGCTAATTTATTTTTATTAATTGAGATAATTATGTGAAAAGAAGAAATAAAATAATTAAAAACCCCACCAAGGGAACTTTCTTGGGAGCATAAATGTATTCGTAACCGAGCTTTTCAAATAACTCGATGGAGAAGGATTCTATAGTATTTTCGGTGATTCGGGTCATTGGAATATGGAAAGTTGTTTGATGTTTTGATTTTTGATTTTAGGTGGGTGAAAAGTTCCAATAATAAGAAATGGATTAGGAGCAATATTATGAAATCTAAAGGTTGTTCCTAAAAAGAAATATAAGTCACATTGATATACCATTTCATCAAAATACTTCTCTTTTACCTTTTTACAAGCTAATTCTTCATCCCCATTCGCTTTTTCCAAACAATTCCAATATAACATCCCCAATTCCCAGTCTTCAATCATCAGCTTGCGTTCTTTTCCATCGTCGGTTGTAAAAATGTAAGAGAATTCATACGGGACTTTTGAAACGACTTTAAAAAACTTTTTTGTGTATTCCGTATCGAAAAGAGAGCCTTGAGCCTGATTTGCGTAAACGGCATCCAACTTCTTTTTCGACCACTCTCTATCGCATTCTTTCCATATAAAATCAATTACTTTTTTAGGTTTTAATACCGCCAAGGATGTACCTATTTCTTGATTTTTTGCTTCATTTATCAATGAGGATAAATTGGAATATACTTTTGTTAACGCAATTTTTTTTCTTTCGTTCCAATGTTGAGATGTATCTACACTATCTAATATAACTATTTCTTTATCAATGTCGGCAGGTCTATAACTTTCGGGACGAAAATCAGCGTTATTTTTCACTAAATCCATTTCAATCCATTGCCATTTTTTATAGCGTTTATGATAATCGAGTTTACGAAAAGGTACGGGAAAAATACGTATCCAGGAACCGTCCTCTAAAAAACCTGCAGTGCAAACCAATTCATCGTATTTCGTGGATAAAGTGGGATAAGTTTTAACTGATATAAGGACTTTTTTCAAAGACATTTAAAATGGTTTTAATGTATAATTTATATTGGGTAATTGCATAAGTGCGTTTGCTATGCGGCTACGATGACATTGCAAAGGATTTTTTTCAAAACATGTCAGTGCCACACGTTTTTCTTTATGGAGTATTTCTTTTATTCGAAGTAAAGCATTGGAATTGTTTTGCAAAGTATTCTTTTCATAATCTTCAAACAATAAGTCGTAATCGCTTTGCGATATCAGGTGTTGCCGTTTATCGGAGTTTATTCCTAATTCCGGCATATGGATATAGGATATACCAACCCCTTCACAAGCTTTTTGTAATTGACTTTTTGAAAAGCCGTACTTTTGACTATAGGCGTTTTTTCTTACATCGCATAACACATGTACATCGTTTATTATTAGCTTGTTTATATAAGTTTCAAGTGTAATCCCTTCATAGCCTATAGTGAATAATTGCGGTTCATTATATTTTTTCTTTTGTCTTACCACCGTTTCTAATTCTGCCGTATTTAAAAGTTCATGCGCAATCGTACTGTTTATGGCATAATACGGATATTTCTGATACGTATAACGAATCAACTCATTTTGACTATAATGTCCGAATTCTTCTTTTATGGATATCAAAGCTTGTCTGTCGAACAAATCCAATAGGGACAAATAATTTCCTGACTCTTTTAACTGAATATATCGACCGTGCTCCTGTTCCACAATATCAAGATAGCCGTATTTTTGCATCGTTGATAAATCCTGATTAGCCTGAAAAGAAAAACAACCGTAACGATAAGGAATAAAGTCATATACTTTAAGGCTTTGTTTACGTGTAAATAAAAATAAATATTTTTGTAAACGCTTTGCGGTTAACTGTCCACCAAAGAGTTCTATTAAGGCTAATAATATTTTTCTTCTGTAATACATGGTATGCAAAAATATAAAATTTATTCTACATAGAGATTTTGTTTATTTAATAACTCGATGGAGAAGGATTCGATGGTGTTTTTGGTGATTTTAGTCATAATCACAATTCGATTTCTTATTATTATATTTTATATTTCTGGATTCCTTCAAACTGCTCATTTTCTTTATAATCATATACAATCGCAACACTATGTCTTGCTCTTGTTAATGCCACATAAAATTTTTCTTTAGCATCTTTAATTTTTTTCTTTTTACCATTTTCAAATTTAGTAAAATCGAAAGTATTGTCTTTTATCCATTTTTTTATATTTGAAGTTGGATAAATAAGAACTCTTTCGTATGTTTTTCCCTTTGATTTGCCAAAAGTTAAGGCAGGATAATTATTGTTTATTTCTGTTCGTTTATCCCAAATTAATTGAATTGGATTATACTCTTCTAAATAATAGTCTAAATTCTCCTTTTTAATTAAAAAAACTCCTTCGTGTTCTGAAACATTACTTCTACATATATTACAATCGCAAGGCTCTGATTTTTCATATTCAGGATACAGCTTTGAAGAGTATTCACAAATTGCTTTATTATTTCTATGGGATTTTTTTAAAGAATTTTCATCAATAGAATTTTCATCAATTAAACTTTTACATTCATTTTGAATAAATTCTTTAATATTCCCGTCTTTATATTTAGTGTATTTCTTGTAATGATTTGTTAAATAAGTAACTTGCCTTGGATCTCCAACTAAAATTATTTCAACATTGGAGTTAAATAACAACTTAATTATTTCTAAGTCATAACCTGCCAAATCCTGAACTTCATCAATGAAAATATGAGAATAAATGCGGGACATTCGAGATATTATTTCTCCATTTACTTTTTCATTACACCCTACAATGAATTTTGAAATTTTATCTGAATAGATTTTCCAGTTTTTTGTGAAGTAGAAATTTTTAAAATCATTCTCTCCATAAGTTAACGGACGACCTTGATAGTAAATTGGTTTCCCTTGTTCATCATTTTTAATGCTTGAATTTCCTTCACTTAAAAACATCCCTTTAATATCATTTTCAAAAAGCATTTCATTTATTGAACCTTGATATGGTCTTACTCCGTGTTGTAGTAAAAAAGAAAACCAACCTTGAACTGTGATATTTGAAGGAATAGATGATCTTTTTTTTAAAATTTTTTTTCTTATTTCTTCTTCGTTATCAACTGTATATGTTGTTATCAATATTTGTTTTGTTTTGTCAAGTTCTAATGCTTTATTAACAAGAAAAGTTGTTTTTCCTGAGCCAGCTGCTGATATGTAAAGTTTATTATTCTTCATCGCACCAATCAATCAACTTTTGAATGTATTTAGGATATTTTACTTTTTCAGAAGTTTCAAAAAGACTTAAAGCCCATTTAGTTTTATTAGCTTCCATAAAGTCAATAATCTTGTCACCCGAGTTGTAAATAGTGCAATCTATCCCAATTGCTTTACAAAGGATTTCTAAATTATCTTTATTTGCATTAACAAATTGCGGTTCAAGAGTATTGAGATTTTTATTTTCATCAGCAAAAATTTCAATGCATTTTACTTTCTCATAGTCTTTGTACTTATTAGTGACTTTTTCTTTATAGTTTCCATCATTGTCTGTAACAACTGCTGTTGGCTGATTTAGTTCTTTTGCAATATCAAGAAATCTTTTAAATGCCAAGCTTCTAACAGAAATAACATCAATATTATTTTCAATGGGTAGTTTTCTTTCATGATTATCCATGTATGCTTTCTGTACCACTAACTCATCAGAATCCCCTTCAACCAATATTGCTTTTTTGCACAATATTAACCTAAGAGTATCATAACCAGATAGCTTTTCAAAATATTTATATGTTGTATCTTCTAATTTTTTAAAATAAAATTTCTCTCTTTTTCCGGATACTTTATTTGCATTTAATAGAATTAAATTTTCAAGTCCTAGTTTATTGGCAACAAAGCTGCTATGGGTTGAAATAATAATTTGTTTTTGATTTCTGTTACTAGTAATAGCTTTTATAAATTCATTTAGTTTTGAGTGGGTCAAATGGTTTTCCGGTTCTTCAAGCAAAATGAGGTTTGCTTCTTCACTTTTTTTATGAGATAAAGATAGATTAGTCTTTACAATGCATTGTTCCCCTTTGCCAATTTGATGAAAAGGAACATTATCAAGATATGTTATCAATGTTGTTTCCCAAGCATCTCTTGTTGATAAATCAACTGAAATTTCCACTTTCTTGCTTGTTGATATTTTCGCATTATTCTCTACCTGTTCATTAATTGCTTTTATGGAATCATCCCCCATAAAAGTTTCTTTGAGTTTTCTAAAAGCTTGTGAAATATCAGCTCGTTGCTCCTCATTAAGATTGTTTTTTATGATTCTTGATATATAAATATCCGAACCATTATAGTACCTGTGAGAAGAAGAATCTATCAATACTGATTTTAATGGAATATTCCGTGAAGTAATACCATCTCTTGCAAAAGATTTCCAACATATTTTGTAATACTCAATTGGAATAGTTTCAAATTTCTTTTTTAGTAGTTCCTCATAGGCTAATTTATACGTATCTTTATCAAATTCAATTTTAAAAGAAACACCTGTCGCTTTGCTTCTATCAGAATTACCATCACCTTCAAATTTCGGAAAATTATTTTCTTTAAAAAAGACTTCAATTAAAATATGTGGTAAATCAGGATTATTACCAGCTCTAATATCTAAAAAATATTTACTTATAACATCGTTATTGAAAAGGTATTGAGAAAGTTCATCTCTTAAGTAATGACCATTTAATACGCCTGTTAAAGCTAAATGTATTGCTTCCAAAATTGTTGATTTACCTGTTTCATTGTTTCCGACAAGAATATTCACATCATCTGTGAAGTCAATAGTAAATGCACCATTAAAGCATTTGAAGTTTTCAATGTATAATTTACTAATTTTCATGATTTCTATTTTAAATTTTTACCCTTACCTCTCCACTCATTAACTTCTGTAACAGCATATCTCGTAATTGTGTGCGGATTTTGGATTGATTATTTTTTACTCTTTTGCTCATGAATTTATGCCTTATTTGTTTTTTTTATAAAGTCATTGATTCTTGAAAAATTCTCCCAATCCTTTGCTTCAAATTTGCAGGATGAAATTTCAATTTTATTTTTTAAATGTAGAAGCATAGTTGTTTTCCATTCATCTCTTATTTCATAAGGCAAATACCATTTATTTATATAATACAACTGCTCATTAAACAAGCCGAGGTAATCAAGTTTCAATACTTTTTCATCATCGAATTTTTTCATCTGATCTTCACGGACTATTCTTCTATACTCAGCAATACATTTGTGCATCACCATTAGATAATTCGTTCTAATATTGAAAAATAGTCCTATTAATGCTAAAAACACTCCAACAGCAGTAATTATATCTATTATTCTGTCAAACGTAAGGGAACAATTTAATATCATCATGATTTTATTATTTATTAATTTTTCACTCTCACCTCCCCACTCATCAACTTTGGCAACAAGGTATCGCGCAAAGCGGTGAGTGTGCGGATTTTGGATTGATTAAAAATAATTTTTTTAAATAGAGGCTCAATTTCCTTTCCTAAAGAATTTGTTCTTTCGGCTTCATATGGAATGAAGCTCATTTCTTCAATTCCAGTTGAACTAATATTTTCCTGAGCACTTCCAGCACAAGCATTTATTATATGGTCTTGTCCTTCTCTGGACTTCAAAGCTAAATATCCAATTAAATCACCGAATGGAACTTTTGCCTCTAATTTACCAACTCGTTGATTAACCCATATTTCTTTTTCTGTTTTTTCTACAATGCCTATTTTCCCAATTTCAGCACCAGTCATTGCAATTAAAAAATCACCACTTTTTATTTTGAACCTTTTATCAATATTTTTGACAACATCTTTTTCTACATAATCACAATGTGAAATATCAATCATTCCCATTGTTATATTTCGGATCTTGATTACACCAGCATATCCAATTTCTTTAAAATCTTTGCTCTTAAAAGCATAACCTCCTTGTATTTTTAAATATTCAGCAAGAGTTCCATTTAAATCTCTCTCCACAAACCACTGCCTAAAAAGCGTTTCGGCCATTTTTTCGAGGGTGGCGTTTTGGCGGTGGAGCAGGTCTATTTTATCATCGAGGCCGGAAAGGATGGAGGCGATGGTGATTTGTTCAGGTAAAGAAGGAATATTCCAAGCAGTATGTTTTAAAAAATTCCAGTCTGCTCTTGGCATTCGCGTTCCACCTTCTCCACCATCAGCAAGATTGACAAAATCCCAATTTGCTAAAAAATAGAATAAAAAATCTTGGCTAAATCCTTCTTTAGCCCTAAACACCCAAATATCTGTTGAACAAATACCATTAAACTTAGGCTTAACTACTTTTCTGAAATATACTCTCAACTTGCCAAAAAGCACATCATTTGATTTGAAAAGAAACTTATTACTTGTTACATCTGTCGATTTTCCAATACCATTTAATCTGAGTGTTGTCTGTTCAATGTGTTCTAAGCCAATATATAGTAAATTTTCAGAGCCATTAGGAATATATGTTTCCTTTATTGGTTCTGTAATGTCAATAAGCTTATATTCTTTCCACTCAGTCATATCAAAACTTTTTAAGTTCAAAAAAGAGATTATCCAAGTGGTCGAAATCTCCATCGGTTGTAAGCAGTACCGCATCCAAAGCATGGGCTGTGGCAGCAATCCACAAGTCGTTTTTCTTCATGCCAATAGCACCTTTGGGTATTAGTTTTCCGTCTGGCCCCTTAATTTTTCGTTTACTGTAACAATCTATTTTTACATAGGCATCCAAAAGAGTCGAATTGTTTTGTTCTAAATCAATGCAAACAAATTTATTCATATTTTCTCTTAGCCTATTTACAGCTTCTTCCGGCATTTTCCATTGCACAACCAGACTTTCTGCTTCAGCGATATTAACTACAGAGATAAAAACCTGTGGTTCAGATAAGGTATTAACAAAATCACGAACCTTTTTTGCAATCTCTTTACCCCTATTGAGATGTATTAATATGTTGGTATCTAAAAGTATGTTTTTCATTAATCAAGGTCTTTAAGCATTTCTTCAAATTCTGCATCCGTTTCCTTCCCAGGCCATGTTCCGAAAATATCATCAATCGGGTTTCGTTTTTTGCCTTCTCTGATTTGGAAAGCAATCTCCTGTTGCATTGTAATTTTATCAGGTTTTCTAGAGAGCATTTTAGCTGCCTTGCCTACTTCGCCAAAACCTTCCATTTTAACATATGATAATTGACCACCTGGTTTAAAATGTGCTAATCCGTTAATAGCTATTTCTAGTCCGAAATATTCTTTTAAATCTTGAAAAAGTTCTTTCGCTACAATTACAACAATTTTTTTATTATCAGTTGTCGTAACGACAACTTGTTCTCTTGAAAACTTCATTTCATCAATAACTCCGGCAACAACAGTTTTTTGTGGTTTTGGAATAGCTTTATACAATCTTTCGATTTTGTCTATTTCCTTTCTTGAAAATTCAACTTCAGGAATAGTACTCCTGTTGGTTAATAGTACTCTTTCGGTATCTGTATTAAAAAATTTCTTAAATCGCAATAACTCATCAATCAACGGCTCGTCAATCAGGTTTTTATCTTCATCATCAGTCAATGCAGCTGTGAAAGATTGAATTACAAGTGCCATTGGTGTTAGCGAGTTTAACGCTTGTTTTTCTTTAAATAAATCCAATTGTACCGGAATATTTTTAAAACTATCTGCATCCAATGTCAGCATTGTATCTCCATCTATTCCTTGAGTTTGAGTTAAAAAAACATTCAAATATTTATTCAAGGTTTTAGGCATAGATACTTTGCTATAGCCATACAATTGCAGTAATAAGGCCTTTTGGGCAATACTCTTTACATGCTTTGCCAAAAATTCCATTCGGCCAAGCTCTATACGGCCTTTTCCCTCAAAATTGTTAATTAATTTTATATCGTAGTTCATTGTATTTAAGGTTCATTAGTTTTTATTTTCTGCAAATTTCTCAAAATTTGTTCATTTAATAATTCTTCTTCCTTTAGCTGTTCTTCCAGTTCAGCTTTCAGGGCAGTAAAACGTTCGTTAAAATTAAAGTCGTCCTCATCATCGGGCAAGCCTACGTAACGGCCGGGAGTAAGTACATAGTCCAGCTCGGCCACTTTGCTTATGGGAGTAGAAGCACAAAAACCGGGGATGTCTTCATAATCGGGGGCTGAGCCTGTCGAAGCCCGCCAATTGTGGTAAGTTTCAGCAATTTTCTGTATATCTTTTTGCGAAAGTTCTTTGGTTCGGCGGTTTATTAAATAACCTAAATTTCGGGCATCAATAAAGAGAATCTCGTTACTACGGTCATGTGTAGCGGTGCCTTCGAGAGCCTCAGGCACCGCTGCTTCGAATGTTCTGCCATCGGGAGCCTCAGGATATTTTTGTGTTACGGTGCCTTCGAGAACCTCAGGCACCGTTGCTTCGAATGTTCTGCCTTCGGTGGTTGAGGTTCTCGAAACCACCGATGATCTATTTCTTCTCATAAACCAAAGCGAAGCAGGAATTTGTGTATTCAAGAAAAGCTTTGCAGGCAGGTTTACAATGCAATCAATCAAATTGTTTTCAACCAATGCTTTTCTAATATCACCTTCGCCCGATGTTTTAGTTGTGAGCGAACCTTTAGCCAATACAAAACCGGCTTGTCCGTTGGGTGCTAAGTGATAAAGGAAATGTTGAATCCAAGCGTAATTGGCGTTGCCAACTGGTGGTACGCCATACTGCCAACGTCCGTCTTTGCGCAATAAATCACCGCCCCAGTCGCTCACGTTAAACGGTGGATTGGCAATAATATAATCGGCTTTCAGGTCTTTGTGTGCATCGTTCAAAAATGAGCCTTCGTTGTTCCATTTTACCTGTGAACTGTCAATACCACGAATGGCAAGGTTCATTTTGCACAATCGCCACGTTGTTTGGTTGCTTTCCTGTCCGTAAATGGAAATGTCGTTCACCTTTCCTTGGCGTTCGGTAACAAATTTTTCGCTTTGCACAAACATACCACCCGAACCACAGCACGGGTCAAATACCCGTCCCTGGTAGGGCTCTAACATTTCAACCAACAGTTCAACAACACTCCGTGGGGTGTAGAATTGTCCGCCTTTCTTGCCTTCGGCAAGGGCAAACTCGCCCAAAAAATATTCAAAAACGTGTCCAAGAACATCGGCACTTCTTGCTTTAGCATCGCCTAAGGCAATGTTTCCCACCAAGTCAATCAATTCGCCCAAGCTGATAGGGTCAAGATTCTGTCGGGCATATACTTTGGGCAATACACCTTTTAAGGATGGGTTTTCCGCTTCAATGGCATCCATGGCCGCATCAATCGTAATCCCGATAGAGGGTTGTTTGGCATAGGAAAGCAATAGACTCCAACGTGCTACCGGTGGAACAAAAAATACATTTTCAGCTTTGTATTCGTCTTTGTCTTCGGGATCGGCTCCCTGTGCTTCTTCGGCTTTCAGCTTAGCAAATAATTCTTCAAAAGCATCGGAGATGTATTTTAGAAAAATCAATCCCAAAACCACATGCTTATATTCGGCAGCATCAATGTTTTTTCTCAATTTATC
>Ga0116161_1005304_pt1 | contig 10453 bp, 4 predicted proteins | sample AD_JPNAS3_MetaG_FD_89877 | JGI IMG/M metagenome (GOLD analysis project Ga0116161, IMG submission 89877) | Active sludge microbial communities of municipal wastewater-treating anaerobic digesters from Japan - AD_JPNAS3_MetaG | ecosystem: Engineered > Bioreactor > Anaerobic > Digestate | place... | reverse complement strand
GGAGAAAGTCAACTATATATTGGCTCAGTGGCCGGTACCGCGACTGGTAAAAACCCCGATATTGTCTGCCCCACAGCTACGCCCGGCAGGGAAACCCAGCGCATGCAGGGCATGCCACGGGGGGATCAATCCCTACATGTAATAATGGATCTTTGTGTATTGTATGGCGCGTTTCCCCGAACACGCCGATCATTTCCGAATTTGTAGGGCGCACTCCCGAACACTCCGATCTTTTCAGAGTTTGTAGGGCGCATTCCCCGAATGCGCCGTTAATCTCGCGGATTGATCGGGGGGATCAATCCCTACATGTAATAATGAATCTTTGTGTATTGTATGGCGCGTTTCCCAAACACGCGCCGTTACCTTTTTTGTTTAAACGAAATGTCAAGAATAAAGATGCGACCCCGATTACAAAACCAAAGCTTCCATAATGTGAACAATATCATAAAATGCTTTATCACTAGTTACTAAATAAGCGGGAAAATTTGTTAAAACATACTAATATCATCAAACACTTTTATTGCAAAAGAATCAGTCATGCCTGCAATAAAGTCAATTACCGCTTGGTAATAATCCTTTTCGTTTTCCAAATCATACAGTGCTTCATTTTCGTATTTTTTTATTCTTGTAAAAATAGATGAGTTTTTGCAATATTTTTTAATCCATTCTGAAAATAAAGGCAAAGTTATCAAGTACATGTCATTTTCTTTGTATCTTTCTAGCTCTTTTATAGTATCAATTCCTTTATAAAATGATCTAAGTTTATTATATATAGATTTCAGAATTAACTCTGAATATTTTTTGAAGTTATCTAACCTGGAATGATTATATATATTATCGTAATTAAACTTTCTTAGTGCACGCATTATTTCGAGTCTATCCGGACTGATTTTTATACCTTTTTTTAGACTGCTATGCTGACAAAGGTTTATAATGAAATCATGAATGAGTATGGTGTTATTAATTTTTCTGCTGATGTTTTTTGATTTTATGAGATTTTTTAATGTATCTATTAGCATTACAAGATCTGATCGTTCTATTATTTTCAGAGTACGGGCATCTTCAATATCACGACCTAAATAAGCAATTTTATCGGCTATCTTAACAACACAAGCTTCCCAAGTATATGGTTGTGTTTTCCCAGGTTCTTCAATGCTTTCAAGGTCAATGACCGTTTTACGTGGAAAGATGGCTAAATCATCCACTTCTCCACAGTGACATATTATTCCATCCCTAACTGCGTAAGTTAAATTTAAATTTTTATCTTTGCCGTTTGGGTCTTCCAATGTTTCACATTTATCAACAAAACGCAGGCTATTTTTTTCGTGCCAGAATGATTTTCCTAATTCTTTCTGCGAAATTTCTTTAAGTATTGTTTCTCCTTGATGACCAAATGGTGCATGACCTATGTCATGACCCATAGCCATAGCCATAGTTAATTCAGTATTTAAGCCCAAATAAGTTGCTATTGTTTGACTAATTGACGTTACATGATTAACATGTTCAATCCTCGTACATATATGATCATTTGATGTTGCAAAAAATACTTGCGTTTTATGTTTTAGGCGTCGATATGCTGTGCAATGAATAATCCTATTGTAATCGCGAGAAAAGGCAGACCTAATATCTGATTCTCTTTCATAGAGTGGTTTTTGACGAGAAATAGCAACATCCCACTTTTGATGTCCTGGATGTATCTTTTCTTTGGTAAATATTCCACCTTCCAATTTTATTTACCTCAAAATAATATTTTTATAGTTATTTTTCCTGCCTAGAAGATTTTTCCTCTACGATGGCGATTTCTTCCGGTGTTAGGTTGTAAAGCTGGTAAACCATCTGATCAATTTCTGCTTCGAGCATGGGAACGTTTGAGCTGTCAGGGGCAGAAAGGATTTTTTGGACAACAGTTAAGATTGAATCTTTTTGCTCTTCGGTTGCGGTTGCTATCGGCATTTGTTGCATATACTGGCTTATATATCTTACAAACCCGCCACGTATTGAAGAACTTAAGTTACGATAAAACCACCATAATAATTTTGAATTCAAAATGCCAATAAGCCATTTTTCACTGGTGGGAATGATGTAACCTGTATTGCCTAGAAACGAACGACTTTCATCCCAAGTGAATTTGGGATGCTGTGAAATATCCGGATAAATAATTTTTGTATTTTCAAATTCTTGATAGTAATCAGCAGCGTATCTTTGTAATGCATACCACTCATATCTATCACGTTCTTCAACATTTCTGTTTTCCAGTTTATTTTTAAATCTTTTCAAATGCTGCAAAACTGACGGATGTTTTTTAATTTCAAAATGCCACGGTATAAATAAAAAGTATAAATTTGATCGCTCCGCCATCCATTTCCGTATATCTTTGCCACGCAACCAGGGCTTAATGATTTCTTCACATGACGGATCTTCAGATATTAAACTGTTTTTAACTTCTTCCGTAATAACAAATGCTTCATTAAGGCCTGTTGTAACGCCTCGATAAAATTTATCGTTAACATACTCACCTAAAGGCTTACCGGCTTTGCGCAATTTATCCATTAAGGCTAATACTTCCGGCCTCTCCAGCGTCCAGCCTTCTTCTTTCAGGTCATCCGGCGACAGTCTAAATCCAATTGCTTGAATTGTTTGTTCCGGGTTTTCAATCTGTGAAATATCGGTGAAGGTGGCAACTTGTAGGAATCGTTCCCCGAACGATCGGCAATCGGACAAACGGCGCGGGGAACGCGCCCTACATTTTTGGACAAGGATAATGGACGGATAAGTTGTGGCGTCAAAGATGGGCAAGTCGCCGAAATCAATCACCTGCTTTGGCGCTACTTCTTTGGCGAGAAGTCGGCGGGTGTTTTTTCCGTAAGAAGCGCGCATGAATTTGTTGGGCGCAATGAAGCACAGATGGCCGTCATTGGTGAGCAGGTCGATACCCCGCTTATAAAAGTAGGTGTATAAATCGGCGGTGCCGCAATAAAATTTGGCAAAGGCTTTCGCCAGATCTGGCTTTAATGCTTTGATGGATTCCTGCCGGACATACGGCGGATTGGCGATCACCACATCAAAACCATTTTTCTCATGAAATACTTCGGAAAAATGGGTATGGAAATCAAATTTTACATCAGAAATAGAAGGATCATACTTTTTGATATTTTCCATTAATTGGGAAAATAAGTCATTGATTATTGCGCGAATTTTATTTTTCTCGGATGGGCTGATCGTACTAAAATATTGCTTTTTCTTTTCTTCCAGCTCTTTGGTGATTTTATCGTCGGGAAGAATATTTACAGGCAAGCCAAGCAGTGAATCACCGCAGACAATTTTATAATCAAGGTTAGGCAAAGGCTTGATTTGTTTTATGTCGTCTTCATCAACAACCAGCGAAAGCCATAACCGCAGCTTGGCGATTTCCACTGCGCCGGGATCGATATCCACGCCATAGAGGCATTTTTCAATGCATTGCCGCTTGAAAGCATAAGGCGTGCGGTTGCCGCCCTGAACAAAGTTGGAGAGCACATTGCGCACTTTGACAATTTCACTCATCATGCCAACGGGAAATGCGCCGCTGCCGATGGCGGGATCGCAGACTTTTATGTTAGATAACTTTTCGTCAATCTCTCTGGCATTTTTACGAATGCTTTCCGGTAGTTGCAATTTGTAATCTGATGTTTTCTGATGACCTTCATTAATTTTTTGTTGCTTGATTAAAGCTAACTCCTCATTTTCACCAAGTCTCTCGCCCATATGAATCAGTTTTTCAATAGCATCTTTCAAAATAACCGGACTTTCAGTGTGTTCAATCGTCAAATCAAGTTGTCCTTTCTTGCCTGTGTTACCCACCAAATCAGTCTGCTTTTCACCGGCCTTTTCATAAATAACTGCCCCACCATTAAAGTGTTGTGTCAGATAGCTGATCAGGCTTTGCCGGCACATGTAATGAACGATTTCCCGTGGCGTGTAGTAGGTGCCCTTCGATTTGCGGTCTTTAACTTCCAACAAATTCTCGAAGACCTTGCCCAGCATCTCCGGGTCAATAGCAACTTCTTTTTCTAGAGGCTCGTCCTCCTTGACAGTAAAGTTATATCGGTCGAACACATCAATAATGCCATCGCCTGTATCACCTTCTTTTGTTTTGTGCTTGTTGGAAAAAAGTTCATTAGCGATCAAGATATCCGTCTTTACCCAATCGTAGTTGTTCATCGGATCGAAGAGGCCGCCATTAAGAAAAGGAATTTTGCAGTTGAAGCGGCTGTAATAATGATCTTCATGGCTGCGGTCTAAACGTAATGCCTCGTAAAAAAGCGGTTCCAGAATATCATTAAAAAAATTTTTGTATTCGCCATGTTTTTTCTCAAATAATTCTCTCAAAAATTGTTTTGAGCCTGTACCCCAAGCCTCGTTTTTAGCAACGCCGAACCATCCTTTCTTTTGCAAAAAATAGAGGAAGACAATCTGACCCAGTAGCTTCTTGGCAAAGTCGACGGTATTGACACCCTTGGCTGTAAAGTCGGTTTTAATTTTTGCATCTTTTTCCACCACTGCATCGAGTTCTTCTTTGGCCCATAAAAAAAGTTCGCGGTATTTTTCAAAAAATTCCTTGGTGACAGTTTCAATATTGAAGACTTCTTCGAGTTCTGCCAGCGTTGGGTCATGACCGTCGTTAGCCATAATCGGCAACAAACGGGTTTGCGCCGTATGGCTGTTTTCATTAAGCCCTACCAGAAAAGACCAGCGACGAGCTGGAGTGAATTCTTCCTTAACCTTTATTTTTCCTTTTTTGCCTTCTTCAAAACGATAATCCATCTTGACCAGCGAAAAGCGCCAATCTTCCTGATCCGGCGAGACAAAGGCGACCAGCGCCGCGTCTTTGAGTTCGCCGCCCCGACTGCCGTTGAGATAGCGGGCAATAAAATTTCGCTGCATGGTGCGTGCTCGCTCAATCGACGTTTCTTTTTTCAGTTTTACGATGAGGATATCAAGTTTATGGTCGCCCGAAGCGTATTTGCCAATTCGCTCCAGGGAGTTTACGTATTGTTTATAAGCGTCAGGAATATAGTTGCCCTGATTGACAAAGCAGGCTTTATCAGACGTATCGAGGTTATTCAGCAAGTTCTTGATAAAATACGTGAAACTGCCTTTATCAAAAGATTTTTCAAGTGTTTCCTTTACGATATCTCTTGCTTGTTGTTTATCCATTATCCCGTTTTAAGAAAATTCTTGATTTTTGATCTATACTTGATTATTATAGCTTCACAATCACGATATGAGGCTATCCAAAGGGTTCCGTCCCGCGGCAATGCCTCTTTTTTTTTACCCTTTTTTGTATTCGAGCTTTTCCCTCAAATTATTCATAAAAACAATGTAGTTCGTCATCTTGGCATATAACGCCGAATATTTATATCTGTTTGGAACCATTAGCTTTAACAATTTATCTTTCTTCTTCAAATAATCAACTAAACAGAAAAAGTCGCCGTCGCCCGTAACAATTAAAGCTTTCTCATAATTAACCCATTCTATCATCGCGTGAAGCACGAGTTCGGCATCCGTATTTCCTTTAACTTTGCCGTCTGAAAGAACCAATACCGGCTTAAAAATTAGTACGTACCTGTCTTCCTGTAATTTTGTATAAAGAGACTGATTCTGCGGCAAATACCCGATAAAAAGAAATGCCTTTACAACGCCATACTTATCTTCAAGATACCTTCTGAATCTCTCGAAATCCATGACCCAGCCCTGATCTCGGATAGAAAGATTCAGATTCTGACTGTCTATAAATGCAAAATTTTTCTCTTTGTTTTTCATTTTTCTTCGCCTGCCAGATACATAGACAAAATAACTTCACGCTTTCCGGAAACTTGGGGGTTTTGTTCCGCATAATGAGCTTCTAGAAGCCTATGCGGTATATTCATCTGCAATACTGCCAGTATTTTAAAAGGATTTGTCCATTCTGCCTTTATTTTATTCAGCGCCGCTAAAGTTTCTTTTGTGGTCTGCTTAGGCAAACCACCTTCTTGAAGATGGGTGAGCACTTTTTTAATATATAATTCCTGATCTTCAGTAAATTGTTTAATATTCTTCAGTGTTGCTTTTATAATTGATATTATCTGAGTAGCACTGTCTTTACCTTTCTTTTTTTGCATCTCCATCATTTCTTCAGTTGTGGCAAAAATAAAAGCTTCCTTGTTTTTATCTAGTAAGTCAAAAAATATTTCCGTCAATTTTTGTTTCTTCTCATTAATTCCAGACTCAACAATGGCAGCCGCAGATAAAAAATCTAATTCCTGCGCATCTCCTTTTTGCTTAGCAACAAAGAATTTCTGCAGCTTTCCCTTACGGAAATACGTTATCAGCATATCTTTGTTCTTATCATCAGCTTTTACCGTGCGCGCTTTTTTAGGCAATTTTTTTATTGCTTCGAATAAGTCCGGTTCCTTTTCGCGAATTTCTTTAATGATTTGCAAATATTTAAGTTCGCTTTCCTCTTTATCATCTTCACCAATAATTGTTGTTTTGGAAATTAAGCGATTAAATAATTCGTGTGAGCCAACAGGTTCACCTTCTGTTAAAAGCGCTGAATCGCCACCAAGCAGTGTTAAAAAAGCATTGATTTTAGCTTCCGCCGACTCTTTTAGTTTTATTTGGTCATTACTTTGTTTTGTGGGGAAAAAATTAAGAGTATATATTTTGTCAAATTTTGTATCCAAGCGATTAATGCGACCAACACGTTGCATCATGCGCGTGGGATTCCACGGAATATCATAGTTTATAACCACATTAGAGCGGTGAAGGTTAACACCCTCAGAAAGAACTTCAGTGGAAACAAGAATACGATAATCATCTTCACGATGTCTTGATTTATCATCGAAATTTCTAATAACTTTGTCTCTTATCAATTCACTCGTTTCTCCTGTATAGCAGAGAGTGGATTCAGGGATTTTCTCATTAATATTTTTTGACAAGTATTCAGCAGTTTCTTTTGATTCAGTAAAAATAATAAGTTTATTTTCTTTAAGAATATTATTTTGCGCAAGTTGTTGAATAAATTTTATTAACTTCGGGTCTCTATTTACCTTTTGCCACAACAATTTGATTTTTCTTAATATTTCCAGATCAGTATTTAAATCAACGATAAATTCATCTGTAAAGTCAGCGCTTGCATACTTTACCGCTTTTTCCTCATCAATTAATTTTTGAATTGCTTCATCATCATCATTTTCTAGTAATTCAAATATTTTGTTTGTATGCTTTTTACTGACATAGACATTGCCTTTTTGAAATTCTTTGATAAACATTTCATAAGAAGAGATGAATCTATCCACCGAGTTCTTAAAGGCGAAGAAACTGCTCTCCAGTCTTTTTACCAGTAATATTTTCATAAACTTTCCCATGTTCTTTTGGGATTGTTCTTCCAGTTGATCAATTTTACCGGTGTAATAAAGCAGCGGCATATAACGCGTGTACTTGAACTTTTGCGAGATGAGCTCGATAGTTTTGTTGAATACTTCATCTTCTGTTTCGTCTAGTTCGTAAAAAAGAGGTATAGGATTTTCTACATCAGGGAATTTTAGATTTTGTTTCTCTAAATCAGCGGCAAAATATTTAGAAATCTCTGCTCTTGTGCGTCGCACCATTAAATACTTTAATACCTTTTCCCTAATTTCAAAGGCATTATCTTTAACTGTTTTGATATACTTTTCGTGATCTCGCTGCCGATCAAGATTCTTTAATTTTTTGTCTAATCCATTAAAAAATCCTTCCAAATCGGGCAAGTTGGGAATAGTGCTTTTTTTAGATTTTTGAAACAATTTTATCTGACTTAAAACATCTTTAGGCGAATTATTATAAGGTGTGGCTGTAACAAGAATGACTCTTTTCCCTCGGCATATTTCCGCTAACTTTTCATAAGTGATATTTGTTTCAGTTCGAAAACGGTGTGCTTCATCAATTATCACATTCTTATATTTTTCAATGCCTCTATCTAATATATCATCTAGCTTGCCGATAGATTCAAAATCAGCATGTATTCTAAAGTCTGAAAAAGCGTTTTTCCACGAACCGGGTATGTCTTTGCGCAAAAGTATTGGTGGAGCTATTACCAAAGTGCGCCCATCTATTTGCCCTGCCAATAATGTCGCAACATAGGTTTTACCAAGACCGACCACATCAGATATAAACACACCGCCATATTCTAGAAGTATTTTTTTAGCATTTAAAACTGCCTGCTCCTGATATTCAAGCTTCATAAATTCTTCAGGCAAATAATCTACAAATACCTCATCAGTATGACTTAACTCATCTTTAAAATATTCATAAAGCAATTTTAAATAAAGCTGATAAGGCGTTATATTTTGATTAAGCCATGTTTTTTCTTCTATTGTTTGAATATATTTTTCACTAACATCAACAGAATATTTCCAAAGTTTTTCAAATTTATCCTTTGCAAATTTATGGTCAGCGCTATTCTTTAATTCAACGTTAAATTCAAGATTATCAATAAGCCCTGACTTGGTGAAGTTACTAGACCCCGTAATAACTCGACCAATATCTCTATCGCCCTCTTTAAAACTCATAATATATAATTTTGCATGAATGTTTTGTGAAGGAAAAGCTCTAATTTCCAATTTTTTGTTACGTATCCATTCGATAAATTTCTCTACACCTTGTTCCACATTGCGATTATCCTCGGATTCTTCCATTTCGTTTTCAATTAATTGTTCGACTTCACTTTTTGTTTCCGCGTGGGAATATTGAAAAGATCGTTGCTGTTCTTGATTTGCTTCTTTTATTAAATCTTGGGTTTGTTTATCGGTACTAATGCCTATTAGAATTCTAATTTTTTCGGTATTTTCTAAAGCCGGATGGACTGCATGAAAGCCACTGGTGTAAAAATAACCAACAAGACAATCAAATAATTTAGAGTCTTTAATAAGAACTTCGAATCTATCTTTTAAATATTTACCCTTTTCGTTTGTGATAAATGTAAGATCTGTCGTCATGATATACCTTGTCAATAATCATGGATTTTATCGACATTTAAATTTAGCAAACTTTGTTTAACGGTTTGGCCACAATATTATTTAACTGTTTCCAGTAATGATTTTCTATATTTGGAGCTTTTAACTACGGGAAAAGATTATACCCGCCGGTTTTGGATGTGTCAACCCCAATAAGGCCGAAGGGAAAAGATGAAATATTGGAGGCTGAAGTCATAAGGTCGAAGGCTCTCAGCCAAACAACCTTTCAAGTGTCCCGCTTTTTACTTTCGGCATAATTATTTCTTCATCGGTATCATCCGCTGTTTTTTTTCGGCGGTTTTCTTTTTCCTTTTCCGCTTTTTTAACGGCTTTGCCGTCTTTTGCTTTTTGCGCCGCTTTCATATACCAGCCAATCTCCCAATCAGATAAACTTGTAAGTATTCCGAAAGCCCGAAGCGCGTCTTTGTATGCATCTGTGCAATCTTCTCCCTTATTAACCTTTTCCAGGCACATCGCTTTGAGCGTCAGGTAAGGGCCTTGCTCGCCTCCCTTTATGATGGCCTTTTTAACCGTATCAAGCCCCGGCTGATAAATACCGCGATTATAATAACTCAACGCAAGATTAAAAAGCGGCCCGCCCCAATTATCAGTGGCATCGTTCGCGGCATGGTAAAATTTTGCTTCTCTTTCGTAGTCTCCCAGTTCTCCATAAAGAGTAGCTTGCTGGTTTAAAATAACCATGTCAGCGCGTCCCAGTTTATTAAGCGCTGTTTTAAGCCAGTTGAGCGCCCTTTCTTTCTGATTGAGTTGATCATACCAGCGGGCAAGCTGAAGATAATCATCGAGGTTTTTCTCCGAACCGCCGCTTACTTTCCTGAGTTCCTCTTCCTTTTCTTCAATAAGCAATCGAGTGTTGCCGGGATTAACAACATTAACCAGCGGGTTTTCCACGCTCTGTTCAAAAACAATATCTGGATCATCCTTGAGATACGCGTGGCATTGCAGTTCTTTACCTTCGGTTATGCGGTAATCCATGACAATCTCTTCTCCCGCCATAACATATTCCGGAATATCCCATATCTCATGAAATATTGTCTGTTTATCTTTGGCGCTGACCACCTTGAATAAAATCCGGTCAATGAATGCCTTTTTCCTGCTGGGCACTTCCAGCTCCACGCGCGCCCATTTGTTATCTGACGGATACGGTAGAGACGCCTGCGCGGGCACTAATGTATGCAAATACTTTCCCTCTGTGACCAAAGACAGGCCTTCATGAAGCACAGGACAAATGAGATTTTTACCTGTTATCGCCCGATATAGGCTGTTCCACGCCGCGCCGCGCGCCACGGTAAGTTGCGCGCGCATGGGGTCTTTATAACATCCGACAAAACTCTTGCTAAAATAACTTTTAACCGCATCTCGCACTTGAGGAATCAGCGAACTACCACCTACCATCAAACAGAAATCAATATCTTCCG
>Ga0116161_1005282_pt1 | contig 10472 bp, 9 predicted proteins | sample AD_JPNAS3_MetaG_FD_89877 | JGI IMG/M metagenome (GOLD analysis project Ga0116161, IMG submission 89877) | Active sludge microbial communities of municipal wastewater-treating anaerobic digesters from Japan - AD_JPNAS3_MetaG | ecosystem: Engineered > Bioreactor > Anaerobic > Digestate | place... | reverse complement strand
AGTTTGAAGATCGGTTCACGGTTCCTGTCGCCCGTGCCTTCATCGAGGGGAAGACCACGGTCCTTGAGAACTTCGCCGAGATTGCGGGCATCCTCCGGCGCGATCAGGACCACCTGATGAAACACCTCCTCGGCGAGCTCGGCACCGCCGGCAAGATCGAGGGGACGCGGGCCGTCTTCTCCGGGAAGTTCGAGCAGGAGCAGATCAATGCAATCATCCGGGGCTACGTCGAGGACTACGTCATCTGCTCGGAGTGCGGTAAGCCCGACACTCGTCTCGTGAAGAGCGACCGGATCCTGACGCTCCGGTGCGACGCCTGCGGCGGCCACCGGCCGGTCAGGAAGCGGAGATCGACCGTTGACCCCTCTGCGGCGGCGAAACCGACCGAAGGCGCCATCATGGACGTCACCCCGCAGTTCCTCTCGAAGCGCGGCGACGGTGTGGTGAAGATCGACCGCTACACGATGTATGTCGCGAATGCAAAACCGGGCCAGACAGTGAAGGTGAAGATCACCCGGATCGCCGGGACGATCATCTTCACCGAGCGTGCCGACTAAAAGGGGATCAGACCTTCCTGATCTCTACCCACAACCCTGCTTCTTCTTCCCGGACGCGGGAGGAGACGACCCCGCTCGCCGCAAGTTCCCGGCGGAGCGCCCCGGGGGTCGCCCACCCGCTCCTCCTGGCGACATCGCGGTCCCAGTCCGGGTTTCGCCGCCGCATCTCGCGAAAGATCTCGTCCCGGAGTGCGGAGGTTCCAAAGCTCCCGCCGACGAATGCGGCGCCACCGGGCCGGAGGACCCGCTCGATCTCGCGGAACGCCTGCGGCCGGTCTCTCCAGAAGTAGATCGATCCGCGGCTGACGATGAGGGAGACGGAGCTGTCTCTGATCGGCATACAGTGGACATCGCCGGTGACCGGGATTATCCGATCTGTGTAACCGGCGGCAGTCTCCCGGGCGATCCGGGCCATCGCCGGATCGGTATCAAGCGCGATGACAGAGAGACTGCTCTTCTCGGCAAGTGCGGCGGCAAGGAGGCCGGGGCCGCTGCCGAGGTCCAGCGCGAAACCTTCCTGTATCCCCGACCACGCGAGCACCTGCTCTGCGATGACAGGATAGATGGGGGCAAAGACTTCCCGGGCGATCCGGGTGAAGCCTTCGGCGCTCTTTGTCATGGCTGCCCCGTGCGGGTCCCCGCCTTGTGCGGATTCCCGCCTATGCGGCCTCGAGGGCTTCCATCTGCCGGAGGAGTTCGCTCGCTGTGCCGGAGAGCCGCTTTGCCGCGTCGGTGATTGCAAGAAGAGGATGCCGGCCGCCGATCGTGGTGACGACCAGTTCGGGGTCTGCGAACCGGAATACCTGCCTGTGCTGCGCCACGTCCACCCCGGGATCGTTGAGGAGTTCAGCGGCGAGTGCATTGACATAGGTGATGCCTTCACCTTCGAAGAGTATCCGGGCCCTGTCGTCGGTCAGCTCCAGGAGTTTGAGTTTCATGGCCATACGCACCTTATGGTTGGTTTCGGGAGGGGTATATAGGTATGGGTGGAGACCGGACGATCCCGGGCGTTCTTATTCAGGAGCAGGGCGAGAACGACCCGGCAGGGCCGGCCCGTGGCATGGTCGGCAAACTCCCTTTGGGCTCGCGGTAAAGACCCGTTCCGTCGCCACGCGATCCCCCGAAGAGTCCGGTCTGCCCCGAACGGATCTCCGCTCTGGTCTGGTGCAGGTATCTGTAATTATTGCTCATCCTACCGGATGCCCGTCGCAGAGATCCGAAACGCTCCTTCACCCGCCTCCTCCGCGATGAGAGAGATGGATATGGTCTTTGTACCGGCCCGATCCAGGGTGACGGATTCGCTGTACGGCCTGCCCGCGGCGTCCCGGACGGTCAGCGTAAACGAGGCGCGGGCGGGATCGAAGAGGCCGTGGTTCCGGTTGATGCAGGTGATCGTAAACGTGTTTCCGCCAAGCCCGGTCACGACATCCGCGCCGGGAAAAGCAATCGTTTCGTTGAGTACGGAGTCGATCCAGGCCCGCCCCAGAGCATGGGCGCCCGGGGCGGCCTCCTCGCAGAATACGATGCGCCCGCTCGCGGCGTCTATCGTGTGCACCTCTCCGTCCGGCCAGAAAAGGGTGACCGTCATACCGACCGCCGCGACCAGAAGAACTGCCGGGACCACGGCCCTAATATACCTTCCGGGTTCGGACGTCGTGGAATACCTCCCGTGCGAGCATAATCCCGGACGGGCATGGGTGGTCTCTGGCCGGCGTTCACACTCCGGGCAGCACTTATGGATGCGTTCCATCCCGCCGGCACAAAGACGACGCCGGCAATCGGCAGCCCCGCAAAAACGGCGCCGATTCCGGAGAGGTGTTTTAATTTCAGGTTCCAGACCTCCATTCATGCGCATCCCTGGAGACCACGGATAGCCAACAGCACCATCGGTCTCCGGGCACGACGCCGATTGAGTGCCCTGGCCCCCGCGGGATACCGTTCAGGCATCCACGCTCTTTTGTCTGGGAAAAGGGATTTATATCATTTACGGCCACCGCAGTTACATGTCGCGCGAAACATCGCTCCGGTGGCTGTAAAAGGCATATAACTGTTGTATAAACTCATTTGCGAGGCTCTATGAAACTTTCCAGAATCGCAAAACTTATCATGATCGTCGCGACGCTGCTGGTCCCGGCCGCGGCGGCGCAGGGGACCGGAAGTCATAGCTACACCGTAACCCCGGCCGGGGATACGGTGCTCGAAGACAGCCCGGTGTTTATGCCGACGAACGTCGGCAGCATCACGCAGGGCGAGACGGACTGGTACTCGACCAATGTTGCCGCAGGCACAACGGAACTCATCGTCGACCTGAACTGGGGCGACTCGTCCGACTCGCTTCGGCTGACGGTGTACGCACCGGACACCGTGCTCGGACCGTATTACGATGCATACGACGGCGTGAACGGGCGGATATACCTGCGCATAAAGGACTCTGCCGGCCTGTACCCCGGGACATGGTGGTTTGAGGTTTACGGCGCGGATGTGGCCGGGATCGAGGACTACACGATCACCTGGCGGTGAGTATCGAAACGTTGAACACTTCTTCCGGCGACGATCCTGCATGGTGCGGTGGAGCCGGATCTCTTCCCTTCTCCTTGTTGCCGCGGCCTTTGCAGTCCTTGCGATCCCGGGCGCGGCGGCCGCTCGCTACGTCGTCGAACCGGTGACGGAGGAATACTCCGGCGAGACGTACGACTTTGAGGAGAAGACGTCCCGGGACCTGCCGCTCCGGGTGATGCTCCTTCGTGTCATGCTCATGGTCCTCCCCGCATGCTTCTTCCCCGGCGAGCTCCTCTACGTCTTGAGCGTCCTCCTGCCGTTCGGGTTCCGGCGGGTGACCAGGCGCACTGTCCTCGACGACGACTTCCGGCTCGACCTCTACCGGCAGATCGCCGCAAACCCTGGCGCAGGTGCCGGGGAACTCGGCGAGTTGATGGATGCATCGCGCGGAAGGCTCCGCTACCACCTCAATACGCTCATCAGGGAAGGGAAGGTGGTCACTGTGGACTATCGGAACCGCACCGGGCACTTTGCGCGGAACCAGAGGTATACCGATCTCGAACAGCGCATCCTCATCAGCCTGCGGGAAGAACTCTCCCAGACGATTCTCAGGCATCTTCTCGGATCCCCGGATACGACCCGGAGCGATCTTGCAGAACACCTCGGGCTCTTCGGCTCGGCGATCTCCCGGCAGATGCAGGAGCTCAAGGCCGGAGGGATCGTCACCGCAGAGAGGGACGGGCGGTTCGTCCGCTACCGGCTCTCTGAGGGCGCCCGGGATTTTCTCAACCGGTATACGGGAGGCCTTCCCACTCCCGGGCACCCCGGCACGGAGGGTTACCCCGTCGAAAAGGGGCACGAGGTATCGTCGAGTTAGGTCCCGAACTGTTTAGGCACAACATCCCGGACCCAAGCAAGCCCTCCCCAACATACTGTAAGATCCGCGACCTCTCGACCGGGATCGATACTCTCTACAGGGAAGATAGGAGACCGTATCAAAGATCCTGCCATCCCTCACCCAACCCCCACGGTTTATCTCCCGCCGCTCCCTACTACATTAAGAGGCAACATTATGGAGATCGCGTTCACCAAACTGCAGGGAAACGGCAACGACTTTATCCTGATCGACGAATCCCAACAGGAGATCATCCCTGAAGAGATGAAGGGAGGGTTCGCGGCGCTCTACTGCGACCGCAGGTTCGGCATCGGCGCCGACGGGGTCCTCTTCCTCCAGGCGTCCGATAAAGCCGACGTCCGTATGCGGCTCTTCCAGCCCGACGAGAGCGAGGCCGCGATGTGCGGGAACGGCATCCGGTGCCTCGCGAAGTACGCCCACGACGCCGGCTACGTCAAAGAGTCCTGCTCGGTCGAGACCGGGGCCGGGGTCGTCCCGGTGACGATGCGGTACGCGGACGACGAGTTCACCGCGACGATCACCATGCCGACACCCGCGTTCGAGCGGAGCGCCGTCCCCGCCGTCGGGAACGGCGAGTACCGGGAGGAGATCCGCGGGTTCACCGTTTATGCCGCAAACACCGGGGTCCCCCACGCCGTTATCTTCGTCAAAGAGATCGGCGCCGTCGATATCGCCGCCGTCGGCCCGGCCATCCGGAACCACCCCACCTTCCCGGAGGGTGCGAACGTCAACTTCGTCGAAGAGGCCGGCAACGACACCCTCCGGATCCGGACGTTCGAGCGCGGCGTCGAGGCCGAAACGTTCAGTTGCGGCACCGGCGCCACGGCCTCGGCGGCGGTCGCCCACCACCTCGGCAAAACCGGAGATACCGTGAGGGTCGAGACGAAAGGCGGCCCGCTCATCATCCGCTTCGGGGAGGCCGTCACGATGGAAGGCCCCGCCGAGACGGTCTTTTCGGGCGTTATACCGCTTTGATCCCGTCCTCGGTGATCACAAAATCGAACGAGAGCCCTTCCGGCCGGGACCGGTGCTTCCGGAGCATGGCCCGCCGGACGCTATCTCTCTTTTCGAGCCTCACGATGGCCTTTGATATATGCTCAAGCGCCGTCCCCCCAAGGCCCGCGACCCGGTCCCGCTCCACATCCACGTAGATCTGGTTGGTGATCAGGACGGGGATATCGTACTTCTTTGCGAGGCCCAGGAGTTTTATCATGTGGTGCGAGAGTTTCCGCACCGCCTCCCGCCCGAGGTCGAGTTCCGTCCGGTAGAGGGCGGTCGCCGAGTCCATCACCAGGAGGTCGACAGGGGCGCCGTCCTTCTTCCTGAGCAGCCCCTCCGTATCGGCGATCATCGCCCCCTGCTGGGTAAAATCGATCGGTTCAAAGAGGTAGAGCCGGTCCGCGAACTCCGCGGCATGCCCCCCGGCTACCTGGGTGAACCGTTCCACCGAGAATCCTTCGGTATCGATGTAGACGACCGCGTTCCCCGCCCGGAGGCTCGCAACCGCCGCCAGCAGGCAGAGGGTGCTCTTGCCGCTCGCGGGTTCGCCGTAGATCTGGGTGATCGTCCGCCGCTCGAGTCCCCCGCCCAGCAGGTCGTCGAGGGGCCGGTTCCCCGTGCTGACCCGGTCCGGTTTCATGGCGCGAGCACGCCCCGCTCGATGAAGAGGCGGCGTGCCGCCGCTTCGACGGCGCCGGTGACCTCGCGGAGCGGGATGCCGAGGTCCCGGGCGCACGCCGCCGCCTGCTCGTACTCCGCCTTGAACGAGGTGATCTTCCCTCCCGACCAGCCGCATTTGACATCCACGGCGAACTCCCGGCCACGGATGGACGCCGTGACCTGCTCAACCGTCCGTTCGGCGACCGCCCGGTGGACCATCGGTATGCAGCGGATGCCGAGCGTCCCGAGTTCGGCGCCCATCACCCTCACGAGGCGGTCGGTCGCATCGGGGCAGCAGACGACCCGGACGAGGTGGCCGCTCCGCCCCTTCTTCATCACCACCGGGATGGCGCTTGCGTCCCGTGCCCCCTCCTCCATCAGGCGGTTTATCGTGTAGGCGAGAGCCTCCCCGGTCACGTCGTCCACATTCGTCTCGAGGATGTCGACCCGGTCGCCGCCGGCCCGCTCCTCCGCCGCAAGAAGCATCGAGCGGAGGACGTTCGGCCTTCCCCGGGGGTTCCTGCTCCCGGCCCCATAGCCGACCGCCCTGATCGCCGCCGGGCCGAGGTCCTCCGGCCGGACCGTCGAGAACTCGGCGAGGAGAGCGGCCCCCGTCGGGGTGCAGAGTTCCCGCTCCTCGTCTCCGGGAACGGTTCGAAGTTCCGACCCGGCAAGGATCGCGACGGTCGCGGGAGCCGGGATGGGAAAGGTGCCGTGAGCCCCGACGGCAAACCCCCGGCCGAGGGCGACCGGGAGGACGGCCACCCCATCGACGTCGAGGGAGTGGAGGGCGGTGCAGGCGCCGACCACGTCGGCGACGGCGTCGTCCGCACCCACCTCGTGGAAATGCGCCCCGGTCCCGTGGATGCTCTCTTCGGCCCGGTGTATCCGGAGAAAGACCCGCCGGGCCATCTCCCGTGCGCCGGCGGGGGCGTCGCTTTCGGCCACCCGGTCGAGCACCTCGTCAAGCGTGCGGTGGTCGACCGGGGCATGCGCTCTCACCTGGACTGCACGGATCCCGGAGCGGTCTACCCGTTCTATTGTCGGTTCACCGACGACGGAACGCATGGCTGCCCTGACAAGCCCCTCGTCCGCCCCCAGATCGAGAAGCGAACCGATGATCATGTCGCCTGCGGCCCCGTTGAACGGATCGAAGAGAAGTACGTTCATGCGCCTCCAGTACTTATAAATCCCCGAAATATAAGAACTAGAGGTAATGCCCGAGATATACTTGAAGGTAGATAGCGCTTATCCGGAGGATCAGGGGGCGGGCAAGGCACGGCTCGACCCCGACACCATGCTGCAGCTCAGGCTCAGCCCCGGAGATCTTGTCGCTATCGAAGGAAAGCGTCGCACCGTGGCCAAGGTCTGGCGTGCCATGGTGAACGACTGGCACCAGGGGAAGGTCCGGATCGATAATTTTACCCGGCTCAACACCGGCGCCAGCATCGGGGACCGTATAAAGATAAAGACGCTGGACGAGGAGGTTGAGGCGAAACGGGTGGTGCTCGCGCCTCCCGAAGATCTCCCAAAACAGCTCCCCATCAACTACAGCAGCGTCGTCAACAAGCTGATTGACTTTCCTGTCGTGAAGAACGATTCCGTGCCGATCCAGGCGGGGCTCCCGTTCATGCAGCCCCAGCTCGTCGCGTTCAAGGCCGTGGTGGTGGAGCCGGAGAACGCGGTGATCATCACCAAGAATACGAAGATCGAGTTCTCCGAGAAACCCGCCGCCGGGTTTGAGGGCGTCAAACGGATCAGTTACGAGGATATCGGCGGCCTGAAGGGCGAGCTGCAGCGTGTCCGCGAGACGATCGAACTTCCTATGCGCCACCCTGAGATCTTCCGGAAGCTCGGTATCGAGCCGCCGAAGGGCGTCCTCCTTTACGGCCCGCCGGGGACGGGAAAGACCCTGATCGCAAAGGCGGTCGCGAGCGAGAGCGGAGCCCACTTCATATCGATCGCGGGACCCGAGGTGATCTCGAAGTACTACGGCGAGAGCGAACAGCGGCTCCGCGAGGTCTTCGAGGACGCCCGGCAGCATGCGCCGGCCATCATCTTCATCGACGAACTCGACTCGATCGCCCCCCGGCGCGAGGAGGTGACCGGGGAGGTCGAGCGGCGTGTGGTGGCCCAGCTCCTGACGATGATGGACGGGCTCGAGGAGCGGGGGCAGGTCGTGGTGATCGGGGCCACGAACCGGCTCGACGCCATCGACCCCGCCCTCCGCCGTCCCGGCCGGTTCGACCGGGAGATCGAGATCGGGGTCCCGCCGGAGGACGACCGGGTCCAGGTGCTCCACATCCACACCCGGGGTATGCCGCTTGGGGAAGGCGTGGACATCGCCTCCATCGCCCAGCAGACCCACGGATTTGTCGGGGCGGACCTCGCCGCTCTCGCCCGTGAGGCGGCGATCAAGGCGCTCCGGCGTTATCTCCCCGAGATCGACCTCGAGGCCGAGGAGATCCCGCCGGAGATCCTCGAGAAGATGGAGGTGCAGGGCAAGGACTTCCGCGACGCCCTCCGCGACGTGGGCCCGAGCGCCATGCGGGAGATCCTCCTCGAGGTGCCGCACACCACCTGGGAGGACGTGGGCGGCCTTACCGAGGCGAAACAGGATATCCGCGAGGCGGTCGAGTACCCGCTCACCCGGCGGGAGCAGTTCGAGGACCTGGGTATCGAGCCCCCGAAGGGTGTCCTTCTCTACGGCCCGCCGGGGACCGGAAAGACCCTGATCGCAAAGGCGGTTGCGAGCGAGAGCGGGGCGAACTTCGTGCCCGTCAAAGGCCCCCAGCTCCTCTCGAAGTGGGTCGGCGAGAGCGAGCGGGCTGTCCGCGAGGTCTTCAAGAAGGCCCGGCAGGTGGCGCCGTCCATCATCTTCTTCGACGAACTGGATGCTCTTGCCCCCGCCCGCGGCGGCGGCACCGAGTCGCACGTGATCGAGAGCGTCTTAAACCAGATCCTCACCGAGATCGACGGGCTTGAGGAACTCCGGGGCGTGGTGGTGATGGGAGCGACGAACCGGCCGGATATGGTCGATCCGGCGCTGCTCCGGCCCGGGCGGTTTGACCGGCTTGTCTACATAGGCGAGCCCGGGCGGGACGACCGGGAGAAGATCCTCAAGATCCACACCCGCTACATGCCGATCGAGGGTTCTGCGATCGAAGACCTCGTGGACGTGACCGAGGGGCTCTCGGAGAACGAGATCGAGGACCTGGTGCTCGCGGTCGGTGCCGGCCGCCGTGCGAGCGTTGAGGATGTGCGGAGCCATCGCGCCGCGGTTGCTGCGAGCGACGACGAGGGGCTCCGGCGCTCTCTCCGGAGGAGGAAGATCGTCGACCTCTTCTCCCAGCAGAATATCGACCTCGACGATCCCACACGGGACCGGCTCCTCCATAAGATCGCAGCCGATACCGAGGGGTTCGTCGGCTCAGACCTCGAAGCGCTCGGCCGGGAGGCGGCCATGCTCGCGATGCGGGAAGGCGCTACCCACGTGAACGCGTCGCACTTCGACCGGGCGCAGGAGAAGGTGCACGCGACGATGAACGAACGGCTGCGGCAGTACTACGGGAAGGTGCAGCAGCACTTCAAAGGCGGGCTGCCAAAAGAGATCCAGCCGCCGGAATACCAGTAGACGGGCATCCGGGGAAGGCCCCCGGAGAACTGTTTTTGCACGGTTGTTCGTCTCCATCCGGAAAATCCCTATCTCTTCCGGCCTGGAGTAATCTCACGCGAAGGCGCGAAAGGGGTTACAGGTAACGAGTCCCGAACTTCGCGCCTTCGCGGCAACGCGAGAGATCTCCCCCACCCTCACCGCCGGCCGAACCAGACTACGAGGCCCACAATCACCACGAGCGGGACCACCCACCCGGGCGCCGCCTTCTGCGTCGGGATGCTGGAAGGCTCCGCAGTCCCGTTCTCCACCTGCGCTTCGATCCACTCGACCGCATACGTGAGCTGGACGTCCTCTCCGGCCATCGCCCGCGCCAGGGTCTCCTCGTCGAGCGGCACCCGCACCGTCGGGGCGACTCCGCCGACCATCGACGCGTTGCTGTCCACCTGGATCCGGCCGTTCTCGTCGAGCGATGCACCCGCCGGGAAGGCCGTCATGATCCCGGGGGGCAGCACCGGCCCGAGCGACTCGATGCCGAACGCCCCGTTCGTCCCGTACCATGAGACGATCGCGCCCCTCCCTGACTCTGCAAAGACCTTCGGCAGACCCTCGCCCGAGCTGATGGTGTAGGGGCTGACGAGGACCGCGACCGGGCCCTCATAGCGGTCGGGCCGGGGCTCGCTCCAGGACTCCCAGAGGACCGCGGGCTCCCCGGTCCCGGGGTCGTACATGGTGCCGTACTCGTAGAAGACCGGCCGGTCCACGAACCAGGCCGCGAGAGCGGCGGCCAGGTTGTCGTCCCCGCCCCGGTTGAACCGGAGGTCGATGACGATGCCGGGCGCATCCTTCGCGATCGCGTCCTTCACCGCCGCCTTGAAGGGCTGGTAGACATCATAAGCCTCTTCATAGACCGCGATATAGACGATCCCGCCCGGCAGGGTCCGGCAGGTCACGGTATCGTTCGAGATTATCACTTTAAGATTCCCCATCGTCCCGGCCTCCACGTCGTTCACCGGGCGGCCGAGGAAGATGCTCGTCCGGGCGAGCGTGTCGTAGCCGTCCTCCGCTGCGATCAGGTTGACCGTGCGCGGGGCCGAGTCCCCGGGACCGGCTATCCCGACCGCCGCCTCGGTCCCGACCGGCGCCCGGGTCAGGAACCGCTGCTTCTGGAGGAGGATGCCTTCCGCGGTCGAAGGCTTGACCGGGCTCCAGATGATCGATGTCGCGT
>Ga0116161_1005277_pt1 | contig 10476 bp, 16 predicted proteins | sample AD_JPNAS3_MetaG_FD_89877 | JGI IMG/M metagenome (GOLD analysis project Ga0116161, IMG submission 89877) | Active sludge microbial communities of municipal wastewater-treating anaerobic digesters from Japan - AD_JPNAS3_MetaG | ecosystem: Engineered > Bioreactor > Anaerobic > Digestate | place... | reverse complement strand
GGCTTGACAAAGACCTTTATTCCAGAGCAACATATTACTGTAAAAAATAAGCTCGGATACGTGTTGCTATGGCCTTCTTACGAGGGTTCTTGTTCGCTATCCTTTGTTAATGGTTCTCAATGTACAGGTATACATCAAAAAATAGTTCAGGATTGGGCTAATGAAATGTTAGAGTATAACTTAGCTCACCATTTTTATGAAACCATGATTATTCTAGATGTCCCTTCGACACTTATGAGATTTGCGGACCAGAATAAAACAAAATATGCTGTAGCTCGCTTTGAGATTGAAGAGTTAATGAGTGAAAATTTCAAAGCTAAATTCATTCGGGAATTTAAAGGATCCGATATTGCTAAACAAATTGAGGAAAAAGTTGAAGAACGTCTTTATGCGGACAATATTAATAAGATCAAACAAGCTCAGCGAAAAAGTAAAAGAAAAATTAGCGATAAGTATTCTCCTTCGTCAAGAAAAAAAGAAGTTCTTTACATAACCGAAGGGCTTTCCGCTGCTGGTTCTGTTCGCCAAGCGAGAGATTCGGAAACCGAAGGAGTTTATGCACTTAAAGGAAAAATCAAAAATACCAAACGACTGGGGGATCTAACCGAGAATAAGGAGATCATGGAAATTATGTCGGTGCTGGGAATTAATCCCGACAATGACAAAGCCCCTGCTTATGAAAAAATTGTGATTGCCACTGATGAGGACCCCGATGGACAGCACATCTCATCTCTCATTATTAATCTCTTCCATCGGTGGTTCCCTCACATTATTGTTGAAGGGCATCTCTTTAAGCTGGTTACCCCTCTGGTCGTTTGTGATGAAGGAAAAACCCGAAAATATTTTCAGACACTCGAGGAATTTGAAAATTATTCTAGAGGCAAAAAACTTTCGGGTGTAAATTATCTAAAAGGCTTAGGATCTCTTAATCCGGAGGATTGGGAATATGTTATGAAAAACAAAATTCTCTTTCAAATAGTAGATGATAGATCTTCCAATAAATTTTTAGATATTGCATTTGGTGACTCTAGTAATAAGAGAAAGAAATGGCTCGAGGGAGTATAACTAACGAAACTCAAGAAGAAAAAATCGGGAAAGCCCTGGGAAATATTCTTTCTAGATTATCTGCTAAAGAATTTGATGAATTATTAAATGATGACGAAATAACAATTGAAAATATGCCAAACGATCAGAACTACGAATGGAGTGTAGAAGAAGTTGAACAGGATGCAAAATTATTTAACTTTAGCAAAATAAAGGGAATAAAATTTTCGGATCCAAGAATCAAGAAATTGGTTCCTGAAGAAATTTCTAAATACTTTATTTTTTCTGAGATTGCAGAAGCGAGGTTAGAAGCAGAATATGGAACTGCTTTTATAATTTATAAATACACTCAGCTTCATAATGTTTGCCCAGCATGGATATATTTAACTAATGATGTTCTCAAGAAAGATTTTTTTGAAAAATTTATTAAAGAATTAAAGCTTCCAAATAATTCTTTTATAGCTACATATCGTTATAATAATAAGAAATCTGATATTGGCAATTTATGGGTGAATTTCGGAAAAATATTTATTTATTATGATGGTAATGGTTTTTATATTATCTTTCCTCCCGAATACAGGAACTTTGCTGAGAATGAAAATGAATTAAGCATTATGCTTGGACTTGTAAAACAATACAAAGCTCCAAAGATAGTTAAAAATAAGATCTATATTGTTTACAGGGGGCAATACGGATTCGATAAAAAAGATTTCACCCTCAAGAGAATTAAAAGTATTAATATTGATCAAAACTATAATGAAGGTTTTGATAAGGTTTCTCATGATATTATTTCCAAACTTAACAATAAAAAGAAGACAGGACTCGTTATTCTTCACGGGGAGCCTGGTACAGGAAAAACAACTTACATTCGTTATCTTGCAGGAAAGCTCAAGAGAAACATTATTTTCATATCAACAGATATGGTTCAGCATATAACAGAGCCGGATTTTATTCCCTTCCTTATGGATAATAGTGATGCTATATTAATTCTCGAAGATGCTGAATCGGCTGTTCAAAAAAGAGACGGATCAGGAAGAACAGGGGCAGTTTCCAATATCCTTAATCTTACCGACGGATTACTTTCGGACTGTCTTAATATTTCTATTGTTGCCACTTTTAATACTGAAACTAAAAATATTGATGATGCTCTTTTGAGAAAGGGAAGGCTTCTCAAAGCTTATAAATTTGATAAGCTTGCAACAGATAAATCTAAAGCTCTTATGCAGAGATTGGGAAATAATCCAGATGAAGTCACTAAACCTATGACCCTTGCGGATATTTATAACTTCGGCGACGAGGTAAAAGGTAATCCCGAAGCATTTACTACACAAAAAAGAGTTGGATTCGGAAACAATTAATAATTCTAAACATATAAAGAATATGAACTTTCAAATGAACTTCGGCCTTATTGTGGTAGATCCTCTAGATGAGGGAAATATCCTACATTTTTGTGGATACTGGGATAAACCAGGCGAAAGAGATATTGAGCTTTTGAGGCAAGAGCTAAAAGAAGATCCAGAATTCGGTCTTCAAGAAATATGGGACAAAGTAAAAATACTAGAAGCTCCGGAAGATATTGTAGCAGGATACCGAAAGATTATTGAACTCTATGATGAAATTGAAATCGAAGAGGGCGAAATAGAAGATGAAAACTAGTAATTTCAAAATATATAAAGGGGATCAAGGAGTTGCTATTTGTTTATATCCTCCTTTGGATTGGTTTGGAGCTCAATTTCCTGCTTTAGAACCTCCTCGTCCTTTATTCTTTGCAAGAAAGGCAGATCAAATTGATGACAAGGAATATGAAAGACAGTACAGAGAACAGGTTCTTAAAAAACTAAATCCTAGGGAGGTTTATGAAACCCTAAGAGGCCAAGTCCTTTTATGCTGGGAAGCTCCGGGCGAATTTTGTCATAGGAGAATCATAGCTTCATGGCTTGAAGAAAATCTTGGCATTGAAGTGCCTGAATGGAAACCAGGTGATGATGATGAAAAGATAAACATACATCCTCTATTTTAAAATTATTTTTAGCTATGAGAGAAACTGAAACCCATATCTATTTTTGGACCAATTGGATGTCTAATTGGACGCCAAGCAACTTGAAAATTTATTATGATGGTGAATTATTTACTAATTCTGAACAAATTTTCATGTACATTAAAGCTAAGTTCTTTGGTGATGAAAATAAAGCCGGGGAAATAGTTAGATTAGGATCCAATCCAGCCATAGCTAAAAAATTAGGTAGAGAAGTTTCTGGATACGATGAAGAAGCTTGGTCGGCATCAAGGTTTGATGCGATGTATGCAGCTGTTAAAGCTAAATTTGAAAGCGATCGAGTTTTATCCAGGCAATTGATGGAAACAGATACCAAGACTCTGGTTGAAGCAAGCCCTGTTGATATTATTTGGGGGGTTGGTATCCATGAAAAAGATGACTCTATCCTTGATGAAAATAATTGGAAAGGGCAAAATCTTCTTGGAAAAGTTTTAATGAAAGTTAGAACCGAAATTCAATCTAAAAATGGATATATGGTTAGTCCTCAAAAATTAAAAGAGATTGAAATAAAAAGGAAGGAAAAAGAGGAAAGAAGAAATAAATTAGAAGAGGTAAAAAGAAAAGAGCAATATAATACACAGGAAGAAAGAGAATTTAAAGAAAAAATAAATAAAAAAGATTAAAAATGGGGCATCCAAAACCAGGAATGATAGGATTAGTAAATGATTTTCAGGAATATGAACCTGATGTCTTTTTTAATGTTCAAAATTTATCTCTTGAGAAAAAGAAAAAGCTTCTTCAAAGTGCTTACAATAAAAGAATAGGATTTCATGTAGACATATTAGATGCTGAAAAATCCTTTGCCCGTAAAGAAATAAATATGTCCTTTGAAGAAATTTTGCAAAAACTAAAAGATAGTTCTCATTTTGTTTTTATTGATAGGAAGGGATTTAGAAAATCTGATGGAAAACCGATGGGAAAAGGAGAATATGTTCTAGAAATTGGGTTTTCGGAAACAGAAGATCGAAAAAATTATTATCTTTTTATTTTTTGTGATCGAAAAGAAATCTCTTATTTTATAAACACGTTTCAATTATCAACAATATGAAAAGAATTTTCATTATTTGTACAGTAAGAGGGGCTTCGGAAGAATACAAGAAGAAGCTTGAAGACTATGTTTCCAAGCTTGAAAGCGAAGGTAATGAAGTTCATCTTCCCCATCGAGACACAAATCAAAATGCTTCAGGATACGACATTTGCATGCAAAATGCAAAAGCTATTGCAATGTGTCATGAGGTTCATATATTCTATAATCCAGATTCTCAGGGAACCCATTTTGATATGGGTGTTGCCTTCGCATACGGAAGAAAAATCGTAGTTGTAGAGAATGTTGAATATGGCCCCGGAAAAAGTTATCCAAGAATGCTTGATGAATGGGCTTCTATATTTAAATCATGAAAATAGTAGATAATTACGAAGCTAAAATCTGGCTAGGTCTTCGGGAAGGATACTCAGAGAACTTATTTACTACTAAGGAAGTTATTGAAGAAATTAAGGCTTATTGTACAAAAGTTGGACAATGCGTTTCTGTTTCGCCAACCCATTTTGTTTATGTACACGGAGAAGAACCCGGATTAGTAATAGGTTTTATAAATTATCCAAGATACCCAGCAAGCCAAGCTGAAATTAGAAACAAAGCTAAAGAATTAGCTGAAAAACTTATGAAAAGATTTAAGCAATATAGGGTATCGATAACATTTTATCCAGTTCACCCAAATGGAACAATGATGCTTGAAAACGAGGAACTCAAAGAATCATAATATGGTAGCATTTTTAAAAGAAAACGGATTTCCCTGCACTCTATTCATTGAAACTCAGGATTATGAAGATAAAGTTGAAGGGTTTAAAGGATACGAAAGTGTCATAACAGACGAGAATGGTAAAATTATCAAGGAGTTTACCCACAAGGATTTGAGAGCTCGGGTTCATTGGGCAGACGGATATTTTACTGCTTTAAGGAGTGATTTCAATAAATTTAAGGAATCCGAAAAACTTCTTCAGGAGATTGATCGAAAGAAAAAAGCTCTTCAAGAAATGAAAGAGACTAATAAAAGTGCTTGGGATATTTATGGTTCCGAACTTTGTGCAGGTAGCATGCTTGCTGAAGAAGAAAAACTTCAAAACGAAATTAATCAGGATATGGAAAAATTCTTAGATACTATTCCTGATTGGCTAAAAAATTACTCTGGAGCTCAACTTTAACAATTCATTGCCAAGAATAAATAAAATAAAAACTTGGTATGGAACTTAAAGATGTAAAAACTGGAGATACCTTATTGGTAAATAATGATTCTTTTTTAAGCAGGACTATTCAAAAAGTAATGAAGCATTGGGGAAAAAAGAAAGGATATGACACCAGTGTTATTTATAGTCATGCAGGCAGATGCGTTTGGATTGCAGGAGAACTTTATGTATTCGAAAGCGTCGATAATGGATATAACCCTAGATTATTTAGAACACATTATCCTTGGAATTATGCTGACTTTGCAATTATGAGAAGGAAAGAACCCCTAACACCTAAAGAAGTAAAACAAACAACAAATTTTTGTTTACATTTGGACACTATTAGTTTGGGGTATCAGTTTTGGAATTTTATCCAGTGGCTTCTTTTAGTTTATGTCGGAATTAATACCTTTAATAAAAGAAAAGAAGATCAAGATAAATTCGAATATTGCTATGAAAGTGAAATGGAAGCGAGAAAGAATTTAAATCCAGATCTTTATGGAAATGTAGATCAAACTGATATTTTTCAATTACTTTTTGATCCAAATTATGAAGTCCTTTACAAATCTAAACAATAAAATTTTTTTATCTGGGGATTTTTTTGTATATTTGTATAATAATATAGTAGTATGGAAGAAATAAAAACACAGTTAGAAGAGAAAAATTCCATTCTCTCAGCTGAACAAAAGAGACAAATAAGTAATAAATTGGTCTTTATTCAACTCTCAGCAGATAAAATGGCTGCTGAAAAAGGGAAATTTACAAATTAGTAAAAGAGATCAAAGACATATTAAATGAAGTCTAAAACAGTTAAACTCCCTATTTCTAAATTTATCGATCAGAAATTCAGGGAATATTCGTTGTATGTTCTAACAAGCAGAGGAATCCCATCCTTCTATGATGCTTTAACTCCAGTTCAGAGGTATATTCTTATGAATTCTCCTCAGAATTTTACAAAGACTTTGTCTGTTGTGGGGGATAGCATTAAAGACGGATACCATCATGGGGATATGAGTTTAGGGAAAGCTATTTCAAAACTCGCCAGGCCATTCGGCTCCTCTCTTCAAATATTGGAAGGATATGGATTCTTTGGAAGCGAAGTTTGTCCGGAACCAGCAGCAGCAAGGTATACATCCATAAAATTATCGAAGGAAGTTTCAGAGATACTTAAGAAATATAAGCATCTTACTACTCGGGAAACTGATGGTCCTTATGATCCATTTTGGCTAGAAGTTCCCCTGGGATTAACAACTTCTATTGTAGGTATAGCTGTTGGATATAAAACAACTATTCTTCCAAGAAAACTTTCTGATATAAAAGAATATCTCGAGGGGAAAAGAGATAAAGTTCCCCCGCATTTTAAGGATTTTAAGGGATCTATACATAAACATCGCGGTTTAGATCGAGCTTGGATTCTCTCTTCAAAAATATCTGTAAATGAAAAACGGATGGAAATAAGGGAGCTTCCCCCAATTCTTAATTATACTAGTGTTCTTAAAAGATTGGATTATCTTTTTAACCGATATGAAGGCCTTGTTAAAGTACTTAATAATTCCAACACAAAGGTAAACATTGATATTATCTATACTGGTAAAAATCAGAAAGAATGGGAAGATATTCAAGCTTATGTTGAGAAATCCTTTTCTATCATCGTAACCGAAAATCCTGTATTTATAAAAGATGGCCAAGTCTTAGTTTATGAATCTGTTGAACAATATTTGGATGATTATAAATGGCAACTAAAAAGGTTAGACTGGAAAAATAAGGAATGGGAAAGAAATTGGACTTCCGCAGAACTTATATTTAATAAAGCTAAGGAACAATTCATTAATTTTATTTTACTAAAGAAGAGAGCAGTTACGGAAATAGACGAATTCCTTAAGCCATTTACCTCTGATATTAAATCTCGTCTGGAATTTCTTACCTCTAAAAAGTTTACTAAGGATGAATTAGTGGCAACCAAGGAAAAGATAAAAGAACTTGAGAAGGAACTAAAACTTAGGGAGAAAGAACTTATTAAAGCAAAGGCCCTATTCGATAAAACTATAGATCCTACCATTGCAAGAGGAGTTGGCTCTAAAAAAACAGATGTAAATCTATTCGATACCGAGGACCTTGAAGAAATCAATGGTATCATGGTTTGGAATGGGGAAGATCCATTTGATAATAAAGACGAAAAAATGGAGGGCGAAGACGAATAAATAAATAAAATTATTGTTCGCTATGCCTTCAAAAAGTAAATCCCAGCAACAAGCAGCTGCAATTGCCTTACAAGTAAAGAAAGGCAATAAGCCCAAATCAGAATTATGGGGTGCTTCCAAGCAGATGGCTAAAATGAGTATGGAAGACCTTGAAAAATTTGCTAAAACAAAGCATAAAGGTCTCCCAAAAAGAAAGCACAAAAAAAGAAAAGTGAATGAAGCCTGGGGTCAAAAATTAGATCTCTATTTAGATATTATATGGAGATGGTTTTCTAAGGAGGGTTATAGCGAAGAAGAAATCGATCTAATCTTAAATGACCCTCAAAACATGGAAACTATTCAAAGCGCTGAAGCTCATGGCATAAATCCTATATTAGCAGCTAGGGAACTTAAAACAGAAAACGAGAGTGAAATAAATGAATCCGCAGAAGTTGATGTGGATATAGATGAAATAAGAGATATTTTCTTTAATGAATATTTACCAGAGAATGGATTCTTTTCACATTATGTAGATTCTACAATAGATTTAAATGATTCTAATGCCGAAGAACAAATTCTAGCTGATTTCTCTAAATATATGGAGCAAGAACATTATGAAATTTGGGATCCTGCTTTAGAAAATTCTATTTATTCAGATCTAGTAGGAGAATTCCTAAGTCCAAAGCCAGTTAAAGAAAACTATGCACCAGAAACATTAGAAGAATTTTTAAAAGATTAAAACTTCTTGTCTTTTATTACATAAAACATACAAAATATTATAGTTACAAAAAAAAATATCTATGGCAAAAGTATTAGAGTTTCAGGCTAAAAATATTAGGCCTTTTACTTCTTGGCTAAAAAGATTTTCCTTGATTGACAATTCTCTTCTTCTTGAAGTCGATGAGAATGCTCAGGAATTCTTAGCAAAGACCTATAATCCGGAAAAAAGTGTGGTAAAATTCTCCAGAATATCTTTTGAAGATGCTGGATTAGAGTTAACAAGTAAACCTTCCCTTAAGGAAAGAGTTAAAGTTGGTATTTATCATATTCCAAGATTAATTAAATCCCTTGAACATTTTGTTTCTGAAGAATTCTACTTCGGGTTCAAATATGAAGAAATAGTTGGAGAAAATGCAGGATTTGCGGGGACAAATATTCTCATAAAGAATTCTAATCTTAAAATGAGTTTAAACTGTACTCCTCTCCATATTTTTAAATACATTTCAGATAATCTGTTTATAACGAATATTGCCAGCATTACTCCTGCAGTTTCATTTGAATTACCAAGTCTTAAAATAGAAAAGATCAACTCCCTTTGTAATCTTGATAATGAATACAAGTTTATCGATTTTAAAACCAAAGAAGGGAAACTAACGGCCAGGGGAAAGACCTTTGAATTCAAATTAGCTGATGCAGCAAAAAATACAGGAATATCTATCTATAAAGAACAATTTGAAAAGGTGGATATGGAAAATTATGATGTAGATCTTTCTGACGATAGAATTGTTTTTAAATCAAAGGAAAGTCGAACGATAACCGTGACCTCTATGGTTGAGAAGGACGAAAAGTATGATGAGTCTTCCACGGATTTTTGATAGATGAATTATTTTTGCAGGGGCTTTTCTAGCCCCTGTTTTTTTGGTTCCTAGAAGAAATATATAGCTAAAGGATCCTTAACCTTAAAATAAAATAAGTATTTTGGCGAGGAAAAAGAATTTAACCCCGGAGGAGATCGAGGATGTAAGCATATATGAAGAGATCTCATCACAAAGAAAAGCATCCTTCTACGAATCAGATAAAATTAGGCTAAACGATTTAAAAATTGAAGTTAAATGTAAAAACAAAAAGCAAAAAGACTTAAAACAAGCTATAGAGGAAAAGGACGTTGTTATTTCAACAGGTCCGGCGGGAACCGGAAAAACCTATATGAGCTTGTTAACCGCTCTCCACTTAATGAAAACGGAACCAAGATTTAAAAAATTGGTTCTTGTGAAATCACTCCAGACAATAAATGGAGAATCTTTAGGTTATCTACCAGGATCTTTATGGGAAAAAATGGAACCCTATATGTTTTCATTTACAGGTAATCTGGATAAGATTTCCCAAATTACTAGAATTACTTAAAGAAGAAGAGAATAAATAAAACAAACAAAAAATGATTGTTCGAGAATCTCTAAATCCCCTAAACGAAGTTGGATCCTTTTTAGTTCAGCCTTATAGTTATAGAAAGGGTAAATGCGAGAAATTAGCTTGCTTTTATTATTTCGAAACTGAGGATGGAGATCAATATGCTGTAAAGTTTATTAATCTAGGGGAAATACATGGGAGAAAAAAGAACATTTATCAAACAGAATTTAGTACTTCTGGCGAAGAAGGAGATACAAAAGTAGTAAATAAAGGAAGAATTTTCAAAATACTTTCAACAGTAATAGAAATAATTAAAGAATTTATATCAGAGAATGAGGTGGACGGATTAAACATGTATCCGTCCGCCAATTTCAAAGGCGATGATAGACGTTACAAAATTTATATGGCTTATCTTAATAAACTCTTGCCGGAGTTCCCCGAATGGAAAAAAATCTGGAGCCCCCTTGATAAGAGAATTATTTTAAGAAAAAAGACATAACGTAAAGAAATTTTTTGTATATTAGCCCCTATGGAAGATCCATCAGAATATACGAGAGCTTCAAAATTAGAGGGCATGACTGAGGTCTTTAGAATTTACTATGATAAGCATTCTACCTGCTTTGATGAAATTCTCTATCTAGAACATGTAGCAATATTAGCTGCTATTCTAGCTAAATGGAAAATATTTAAAGCATTACCTTCTTCTTTAGGCCCGTTAATGGTTTGTAAAAATTAAAACCATTAGATCCCCCCAGCATATAACAATAAAAAGTTATATGGTGGAACTAAAAGTATCCAAAATTGATCCTTATAATTGTTCTCTTGAAGATCTTAAACATGAAATAG
>Ga0116161_1005272_pt1 | contig 10481 bp, 7 predicted proteins | sample AD_JPNAS3_MetaG_FD_89877 | JGI IMG/M metagenome (GOLD analysis project Ga0116161, IMG submission 89877) | Active sludge microbial communities of municipal wastewater-treating anaerobic digesters from Japan - AD_JPNAS3_MetaG | ecosystem: Engineered > Bioreactor > Anaerobic > Digestate | place... | reverse complement strand
TAGTCAATCTATTATAGACAGTGATATAATAGAAGGGAACACTGATATCCCTAAAGGGGAGATTTTATTTTAATAAAATCAGCCCCAGAACCCCCGATGCTTTAGCACGGGGAGTATGTCAGCCTATTGATAATGAAATCGTCAATATGTATGGAGAAAAAGAAAAAGCTTCACATTATTATAATAATGGAGAGCAAAAAACATTAAAAATTAGGACAAAATTAGGATTTGAAATTGAATGTACAGAAAACCATCCATTAAGAGTATTAAATAATTGTAAGTCAGAATGGAGAAAATCCAAAGATATTAAAATTGGGGATAAATTACAAATACAATATGGAATGAATTTATTTGGTGACAGCAATATCATTAATGAGCAGCAGGCTAGATTTATAGGATATTTTGTTTCAGAGGGATATTTATATTATCCTAAATATAAGATTGAAATTTCAACTACATCTAACTATATTTATGAAGATATTAAAAATATTATTTTTGATAATTGGGGATATTCACCAAATTATTATGGTCAGAAAAAAGTAGTAATTTCTAATAAAGAAATATCGGAATGGCTATCTTATAATGTTTTGGATGGAGGTATTACAATATGTTCTCAAGATAAAGATGTCCCTCTTTGTATAAGAACCGCACCGAAAAATATACAATTAGAATTTTTAAAAGGTTTATATGCCGGTGATGGATGTTTTAGATTAAGATCGGACAGAGATTCTTTGCAAGTTATTTATGAGACTGCATCTAAAAATCTAGCCAGGCAAGTCCATATGATGCTATTAAATATGGGATATGTAGCATCGATAAGAGAATATACTCATAATTATAATAATTCTCAACAATTTTCCATTGTTTTAAATGGAGACCAAGCTTTAGAATTTTCTAAAGAAATTAAAATGTTTGAGGAAAAATATTGTTCTTTAAACAACGATCAAGAATTAACACATAAATCTCAATTTAAACTAGTAGATGGTATAAGAGATTTTATTAATACATTAATATGGGATCTCCCATCTAAAATAAGATCAAAATATATCAGATATGGTAACACTTACCAAGAGCAAAATCAAAGAACTTTTAATTTAAAATCATGCAAAGAATTTTTAGAAACAGTTTCTGAAAATATAGATATTAATATAGATGATATTAGTGAAGCATATAATGCTGTAAATGACGCATGTAATAATCATTGTATTTGGTTAGAGGTTGTAGATATCCAAAAAAATGGGATACAATATGTTGCAGATATTACAGTACCTAAGACTCATTCTTTTATTGCCAACGGTATAGTGAGTCATAATAGTCAGGATATCTCAGAGCTTATTGGGTCTATTAATCTTTCAAAACTTGCTGACATTGGAGTCGAATCTGATCCTAGAGCATTCACTTTCGACGGAGAATTAAATATTGCCAATAGAGGTATTATGGAAATGGTTGAAATTCTAAAAGCTGATGAAAAATTCCTTTATATTTTTTTAACATTAGCTCAAGAAAATGTTATTAAAGCTCCAAAATTTCCATTTATTTATGCCGATATGGTTATTCTCTCTCATACAAATGAAACAGAATGGGATAAATTTATGAAAAAACCAGAAAACGAGGCACTAAAAGATAGAATTATTACTGTTCTCTGTCCATACGTTCTGGAAATAGATAATGAAAAGAAAATTTATGAAAAAGAATGGCTTAACTCAAATGATTCAAGAGAAATTTCTATTGCTCCAAGAACTTTTGATTTATGTGCATCTTTTGCAATTCTTTCAAGATTAGAAGAATCTCCAGATAAAAAAGTTGACTTAGTTAAAAAGATGAAGGCTTATAATGGAGAAGAAATTGAAGGCATTAGAAGACAAGACGTTAATGAAATGAAAAGAAACGCCGAAAGAGAAGGGATGTTTGGTATCGGGCCAAGAGCAATTATGAATTCCATCTCTGAGGCGGCAACAAAATCAAAAGAAGAATATATTAATCTATCATTAGATGAAAAAAGAAAAATGTGTTATGGCATTGATAATATTGAAGATTATAAACCTTCAGTTGACGCAATTGATATGATGAGAACTCTTTCTGAAACAATTGATAATGATCCAGAAACAGATAATAAAGAAAAAGAAAATCTAAAGAAACTTCTTGAAATGGCAAGAGAAGAATTAGATAAGAAACTCAAGGAAGATATTCAAAAAGCTTTCTGTTTTGAATTTGAAAATGAGGCAGAAATATTATTTGATAATTATCTAAATAATGTTATTGCTTATATTAACAAAGAAAGAATTAAAGATCCTATCACTGGAAGAGATATTGATCCAGATGAAACATTAATGAGAAGTATTGAATCTATGATTTTAGTTAATGAAGGGTCTAGGGACCAGCATAGACAAACAGTTGTTAACAGATTCTCAAGAGCAAAACAAAAAGGAAAAGAGTTTGACTTTAAAACTCATAACGACCTTAAAGAAGCTATTACTAAAAAAATCTTTGAGGATAGAAAAGATACAATTCAAATTACTACAACTGCATTACATCCTGATAAAGAAAAACTATCTGAACTAAATAGAGTTATTAAGAGATTAGTTGAGCAAGGATATACTCCTTACTCTGCAGCAAAAATGATTAGATATGTTGGAAAATTGCTAAACAGATAAGAGGAAATTAATATGCCGCATAGAGTAATACAAGATCCTCAGATATTCCCTAGAATGAATAGGGATATGGATCGTCATAATAAAAAACTAAGAGAAGCAATTAAAAAGAATCTTTCTGAAATTATTTCAAAACAAGACATTATAACTTCAAAAAGAGATAAAAAAATAAGAGTTCCTATAAAACAATTAAAAACATGGGAATTCTATTATGATCCTGAAAAAAGGCCTCATGTTGCTCATGGAGATGCTGTCCAAAGAATTACCTGTCCAGAATGTAATGGTGCAGGCTGCGGCAATTGTGGAGATTTAGGGACAATAACTCAAAGGCAAGCAAAGAAAATAAAATTCATTAAAGATTTATTAAATAGTCCTCTAGAAATAGAAAATATAGATTTATTATCTAATAGTTTATTTGATGAAATTGAAAAAAGAAAAGGTAAAAGCGGAAAGCCAAGAACATTAAAAAACGATAAAATAGGGATTAAAGATAAAGAAGGTGCTGGTCAAGGTGGCGGCGGAGATGAAATGGGGACTGATGAATATGAGACTGAAATTTCTATTGCAGAATTAGAAGATATAATGTTTGAAGCTTTAGAATTGCCAAATCTAGAAGATAGAGGGGAAAAGAAAATCCAATCAGATGAAGTTATTTTTAATGAAATTAGAAAAACTGGGCCTCTATCTTCTATTGAAAAGAAAAAGACTGTTAAAGCCAACATTATGAGAAATGCAAAAGAAAAAGGGCAGGCTTATTTTGGAGATCTAGAAAAAGATGATTTAAGATTTAGAAGATGGAATATTGAAGAAAAAAATGAATCTGCTGCTGTTATTTTTGCAATTATGGATGTTAGCGGATCTATGACAGAGCATAAAAAATTCATTGCAAGAAGTTTTTATCACTGGATGAAAAAATTTCTTGAAACTCAATATATTTCTGTTGAAATTGTTTTTATAGCTCATCATACAGAAGCAAAAGAAGTCTCTGAAGATGAATTTTTTCATAAAAAAGAAAGCGGCAGCACATTTATGTCATCTGGATGGAAAAAAGCCAATGATATAATTAAGGGAAGATATCCTATTTCAGATTGGAATGTTTATATTTTCCATTTTTCTGATGGAGAAAACTGGTCTCAGGATAACGATATTCTAATCAAAGAAATTCAAGAAAGTCTTTCTCTTCAGGTGAATATGATAGGCTATGGAGAAATTTTAGATACTGCATCTAGTTTTCTCTCATATAAAAATCTACCATTTTGGGCAAATTCTCACAGTATAAAAGATATATTAAAAGAAAAGTTTGAAAAAGAAGAAAAATTTGTTATTTGTGAAATATCAGAAGAAAAAGAAGTGTGGCAAGCACTTAAAAAATTCTTCTCAAAAACTCATGGGAAACAACTTAGGAAACTATCGCAAGAGGAATAATATGACAACAAAAGAGCAAGAAAAAATTGAAAATGCAATAGAAATTATTGATAAAAAAGCTAAAGATATAGGATTAGATTATTATGATACAGAATTTTTAATTGCTGGAGAAGAACTTATGGATCAAATAAGAGCATATGTTCTTCCTGTCAGATACCATCACTGGACTTTTGGACAAGAATATCAAAAACACAAAACATTAAAAAAACATGGCCTATCATCTACAATCTATGAATGTGTTATTAATTCTGATCCAGCATATGCTTTCTTATTAGAGAAAAATAATCTAACAGAGATGAAAGTAGTAATAGCTCATGTTTTAGGGCACGTCGACTTTTTTAAAAATAATCTCCTTTATAATCAAGTAAATAAAAGAATGGCGACAGAATGTGCCTTAAATGCTCAAAAAATATCTGATTATTATTCTAAATATGGAGAAGAAAAAGTTGAAAAATGGATCGATGCTTGTATGTCCATTTCTAAACATTGCGAGCTTTCATTAAATAATAAAAAAGAAAAAAAAGAAAAACAAGATATTGATATTAAAGATGAATTTGATTTCATGTTTAGAAAAGAAAATCTTAAAAAAATGAGAGATTTAGAAGAAGATAAACCTTCTCCTATTATGGAAAAAGATTTACTCCTATTTTTACTAAATAACAGATTTTCAGATTTAGATGGATGGCAAAAAGATGTTATGTCTATAGTAAGGGATGAAATGAGATATTTCATCCCTAATATACAAACAAAGATAATAAACGAGGGTTGGAGTTGTATTACTGGAGATTCATTAGTTGCAACAGACCTTGGATTTATTCCAATTAAAAAAATTTATGATAATAAAATTAAAACAAAATTATTTAATCAAAACGGTTATGTTAAATATAATAATCCTCATATTACAGAAAAAGATAAAATATATAAAGTAACACTTAGAAATGGCATGAGTATTAGCGGATTATCAAGGCATAAACTTCAAACATTAGAAAAGAATGAACAAAAAACTAAAAAAATAGAAGACCTAGATATAAAAGATAAAATTATATGCTCTTTTAATAATAATATATGGTCTCAAGAAAATTATAAAATAGAAAGGAATTATAAATATAATAAATTTAGACAAGATTTAAAAATTCCTCAAGAAATAAACTATGGATTATCAGAATTTATTGGCATGTTTATTTCAGAAGGGCATTATGGTGCAAGATCTATTGTAATAACAAGTAAAAATTTTCAATTATTAGAATATCTTAAAAATATAGTTATAGAAAATTTTAATATAGTCCCAAATAATAAACAAAGAAAATATAAAAAGGAAATACATAAATATGATTTATGTTTACATTCTGTAGAAATTATTGACTTATTTCAAAATCAAATGGGAATTTTAAATGTTAAACCAGGAGATAAAGAAATACCAAGATCAATTCTACAATCTAAAAAAGAAGTAGTTTGTGGTTTTATAAGAGGTTTATACGAGGGAGATGATTGTGTTTATTATAATGAAAAATCTCAGAGATCAATTATATATGTAAGTAAATCTAAAAAACTTATAGAACAACTTTCTATGCTATTAAATAACTTAGGTATTGAAACATCATATTCATTAGAGAAGAAAAAAGGATACCAAGATTGTCATAAAATATATATAAATGGAAAGGAAAATATAGAAAAATTTAAAAATGAAATAGGCTTTATATCAAAAGAAAAAAATAATAAACTATCAGATATAATTAATAGCTACAAACAAAATAAAAAAGCATTATTTAAACATATTAATATAAAAGATACAGAATGGATTATCAGCGATATTTTTTCAATTGAAGAAACAAATGATGAAAATATTTGTTATGATTTAACAGTGCCTAAAAATAATGTATATGTCGCAAATGGGATTTTAAACCATAATACTTTCTTTCATCAAAAAATATTAGAGGAATTAGATAATGAATGCGATTTCTTAAAAGATGATGGAGAAGATTGGTATTTATATTATTCTGCAATGAACTCTTCTGTATTAAGTCCTGGATCTATTGGAAGAATAAACCCTTATTTATTAGGGAATGAAATTTGGAAAAATATTTATGAAAAAACAGAAGGTGACGAAAAAGAAAAAATAGAAACAATGTTGGATATTAGAGCAACGCATACCGATGCTCTTTTTATTAAAAACTATTTAACACAAGAAATTGTAGAAAATCTTGATTTATTTATCTTCAGTTTACTTGATGATACTTGGACTGTTACAGAAACAACAAACTGGACAGAAGTAAGAGACATGTTATATCAACAATTAATAGATGCCCATATTCCTACAATATATGTTGTAGATGATGATTATAATAACAATAGAGAATTATTGTTAATGCATGATTATAATGGAGATGAATTAGAATATGATTCTGCTATTAAAACATTAGGATATGTTTCACAATTATGGAAAAGACCAGTTTCATTAAGAACTGCTGCACATTTAACATATGAAATAGGGATAGATAATCAAAACAACAAAAGACTTTTGAAAGGAGAAAATTTAGTTATTTATTTAAATCACGATGGTAAAAAAGCACAATCAGTTTTAGCTCAAGAAAAAATAAAACCTATCACTGAGACTGCAAAAGATTATTTTGATGCAAAATGGAGAAAAAATAAATTTGAGAGTAAAATTAAAGATGATTTATATGTATAATAAAACTACATGGAGGTTATATAAAAATGAAAAACATAGATGAAATTATCGGCAATATGGATGAGGCTTTTGAAAATTTAGAAAAAGAAAGTCTTATTGAAGAAGAAAAATTAGAGAAAGACGCAGATAATAACCAAATAGAATTTATTAAATGTGGAAGCGAAACAGATCCTGAATCTTTAGCTTTTTTTATCGCAACTCAATTAGAAGATCCTAATAAGCCAGAATATGTTATTATTCAAACAATCGGGCCTAAAGCATTAAGTAGGGCAATTTTAGCTATCATTAGCGTTAAATCAAAAATTGCCCCTTATCTTGACGGGCAAACACTTGTTACAAGATTTAGTATTAGAAAACTTCAAATGCCGGAGAATCAAGAAAGAACAGCAATTAGAATTAGACTATTTGCTGTCCCAGATAGATATATTCAATAAAAAATAGGGGGCTAGAAGCCCCCTATTTTTTGACCTAAATCCTCAATCTCTTTTTCATAAATTTTCTTAGTTAAAATAAAATCTTCACCTCTGACACAATTAGAGGTGTTATTTATTTCTTTACATCTTTCACAAATTTTATTATGTGATGGTATTTTAGATATATTAAAATAATCAAATGATTTTACTACAGCCTTCTGACATTCAGTTAAATTATTCATATCTATTCTATTTTCAATATCATCTTCATAAATATATTCTATAGATTTTGTTTTTTCGCTTTCCATTAAATCAAATTCATCTTTCGTTCTCATCAAGCCAATTGGCGGAGATGGATCTTTAATCGCAATTCCGTAATTAGGGAATTCTTTTTTAAAGAAGTCAAATACTATAGAACTATGTTTAGACCCAACATGTTTGCATAGCTCTTCATTATTATTAAAAACAACATCACAAAACTTACATTTAAAATCATCTTTTTCATTATTGAGAATTTTTAAAATAAAATCGGGATGTTCTTTTAAAATATGAATATTTAATGGGGCAACATTTTTTTCACATAAAGGACATAAAACAGATGGATTTCTCTTATTACAAGATTTTCTTCCCATCTCATTAATAAAATGATTACTTAGAATAGAGAAAAAATAACTATTAAAAGTATCATTGTTAGTTTTTTTATTTTCTCTATATTTATTACAAGCTTTTATAAAACAAAACATATAATCAGATTCAAAATACTCATAACTATTATCAGAAAGATTTCCATATTTATTAAACCAGTATTTTATATACTTTTTTGGCTCGTAAAGGTCCATGATTAAATCAAAGTTTTTTTGACTTTTATCTTTCTGATATTTTTCTACTGCAAAATCAATACATTGATTTAAAATCTTTTTTTGTTCTCTTTCAGACAAATGATTTATCTTTTGTAATAATTTTTTCTTATTAGTCATTTATTGCTCCATTTTTAAATATTCCAGCATTGTGAAGAAAAATCACAATAAGAACAAGGAAAACTTTTTCTATTATATCCTTTAGGGCGATCAGGGTTATTATTATTTATTATTTTATCCCATAACATTTTAGAACCTTTTTTAATTTTAGAAATAATTTTTTCATCTCTTTCTACTTTTGCGTCTATTACAGATTGATTATTTTTATTTTCATACCATAAAATTGAATTATTTAAATCTAAAATCATCATATATATATGTAATTGAATTTTATATTTAAAATCTACATTTACTTCATCTAAATGATTTTTATTCATATGCTCAGATAATTCTTTTGCTTTTTTCATATTTTCCCCGCAAATAAAACAGCAAGAATTAAAACTATCTGGCCATTTTAATTTATATCTTCCATTACTTAGATATTCTTCAGCATTTTCTTTATTATAAAAGATATATGGCCAAGAATAATCATTAATCCCTTTATAGTCTATAACTACCTCTTCATTATTTTCATCTATTACAATTGCATCACAATGCCCACCAAAATGATATTCTGTATTAACAACCGGGACTTCAACCAGCCACCACTCATCTCCCTCTTTTAAATTTTCAACTATATCCCAATTTGGAGCAAGATCTGTCCCAAGATAAAGAAGATTTTCATCTTTTTTATTTTCAACTTTCCACATAAATTCTCCAGGACTATAAAAATATTCCCTCCCAGATTCTCCTTCAATCCTTATTTTATTTCTCTCTTCTAATCCTATTTTAATTGGGATAATATCGTCTTTTTTTACAATTCTATCTTTAGCTAAAACACCAGCTTGTTTTGCATAAACTTGATTTCTAAGATGAATAAAATGGCCATTGTCAAAAATTCTAATTTGAGTAGAATTAAAAGGCACTAATTGCTTGGCTCCAGTCATTTTTAACCATGTCTGCATGGGGCAATTTCCAAATTCACTTGGATGTAAATAACTATAATCTCTATCCTCATCTGCTGTCTTGTCTGTTAAGTATAAGTCTATATCATTTCCAAATTTCGTATTCAAAATAAAAACTCCTTATTTAAACATTTTAGGTTATGGTTATCATTTAAATCTAAATAATTTTTCTTATAATTTTTTCTATTAGATGTTTCTTTTAAAGCATTTAAAAAAACATTCTTGTATTTTTCACTATTAATTGTATCTTCTGGATCTAAACCTTTTCCATTTTCAACAGGGAGATAAATTATATAATGAGATAAAGGGCAATAATATTTTTTATTAATTAGATTTTGTATTTTATATAACCCTTTATTCCCGCCTTCATCTCCATCTAAACAAAGAACTAAATGATTGCAATAACGACTTAATAAAATTGTATGCATATCTGTCATTGCAACACCGCATAAAGCCACTGTATTTTCAAATCCGTTCAACCATAAAGAAATAGCATCAAAATATCCTTCAACTATAATAGCATAACCTTTTTCTAATATTTTTTGTTTTGCTATATTAAGACCATATAAATAATCTTTTTTTGAATATATTTCATTAACCCATTTTCTTTGAGACCAATCATCAACCATATTTTTTATTTTTTCTTCATTGCCATCAATATAAGAAAACAAATCAGTATCTTTTTTTGATACTAAGTCATTATATAACTTCTCTTTGTTTTTTTCAAGCATTCTTCCAGAAAAACTAATAATTCTATTATAATGATCTCGAATCGTTACTGTTAATCTTCCTCTAATCCACCAAATTCTTTGATCAACATATAAAGAATCTGCTGAAGGATAATCATAATCATATGGACAATATCCAACCTCATATTGTTTTATTTTATCAATATTAATATTTCTCGATTTAACAAAATCAAGAGCGTCTTTACCTTTTTCTAAAAAAAGACACTCTTGAAAATATTTTGAAGTTTTTTCTAAATTCTCTATTGTATATTTCATTGATTATTGGTCAGGAAACCCCAATGCTTCAGCGTGGGGAGGAATGACTATCCTTTCATAAATATATTTTTATTTCTTGCAGGTTTTTCACATATTAATAATATATAATAAATATGTGAATATAATATGAAGCAAATTATCACAGCTAAACTCAAACTTATTATTCCAAATCAAGATAAAAACTCTCTTCTTTCAACAATTGTTGCTTTCAAAAATGGAATGAACTTTCTTCTAAAAGAAAACTACAATGATAAATCGTCGAATGTTAAAACTATTCATGAAAAATACTACCAAACATTAAGAAATCAATTCAGTCTTCCATCTCAAATGTCGTGTTCTGTTGAAAGATTATGTGCTGATATTACTAAAACGATGTGG
>Ga0116161_1005240_pt1 | contig 10523 bp, 14 predicted proteins | sample AD_JPNAS3_MetaG_FD_89877 | JGI IMG/M metagenome (GOLD analysis project Ga0116161, IMG submission 89877) | Active sludge microbial communities of municipal wastewater-treating anaerobic digesters from Japan - AD_JPNAS3_MetaG | ecosystem: Engineered > Bioreactor > Anaerobic > Digestate | place... | reverse complement strand
GCTGCATCTATTTTCTCTTTAAGTTCAACAAATGCTTGGCTCCCTATTTCAACTTTTTGTAAGTCTGCTCGCATCTGTTGCAACTGCATACGCATACCCTCTAACGTATTTCCATAGTTACCAACATTCAAATTACCCTGACTAATCCCTGCGTTAAATAACAAAAGGTTTTTCTTTAAATCATCCACAGCTTTGCTCTGGTCATGGTATTCCTGAGTAAGTTCTATAACCCCGTTTTCGTTTGTTTTAAGCACCTGCCATATTTTTTAGCTGTGCCTCTGCTGCCTTCCACTGATTATACAACTCCGTATAGCTGCCTTTATTTGCCTTAGCCGCGTTAGTGTTACTTACAAGTGTTGACTTTAAGTTGTTATATTCCTGCTGTGCAGACTTTATAGCAACATTATTTTTTTCAACCTCAATACGTTGTGCTTGGGTTTCTTTAGTATTTTCCTTGTTCGCAGTTTTTAGCTTATCAATTTCCTGCGTAAGCTGCGCCATCCTGCGCTCGGCATCCGAATTATCAATATCGACTTCAAGTAATATCGTTTTTTTAATATCGCTCATAATATTATCCCCGTTATTTTTGCAGGTATCCTGCGTGAATAATTAAATTCTATTTCCAAAACCAATAAATATACATCATCCACAAACTTAGGTGTAAGGTAGTTCAACTCCGAAATATCTATCTCGTCAAGCATAACAGGTATGTCAACCATGCGCTGCGTGCTGATTAATGAAATAAAATAATACAACTTTTGCTCCGCTATCTTAGTATAAGTCAAATCAAAACCACTTGACCTTGCAAAATACGGAATGTTCAAAGTTGTTACTGTTGTGCTTAACGATTCAGCAGCACTCACAATATCAATACTTACCGTTGTTAATTGACGTATCAATTTTCGCGGTTTCAAAGTGTTGCTTCCGGTTATTTCTATTCGCGGCAAGGTTAAGTTATCGGTAAGATAATTACCCGTAATCGTTGCCCCAAAAATAGATTTGATAAACTCTTTTTGAGCTGGTAGTGCCGCGTTGTCAATCAGTATATTTTTATCCGTTCCAGTTGGCTTTAATACGTTTTCATCATCTAAATATTTAAGCGAGTTAACCTGAGCGAACCCGTTTAGAAACCTTACCCTCTTTCTTGAAAAATCTTTTTTTGCACTCCAATCGGAAGGCAACTCGTTTACAATAGAACTAATCTTTTTTATCGTAACAACTTTTGTAAAGTCATTAACAGAAATCAAAGCAGCGTAATCACTTACATATTGTTTTAAAAATTCATTTTGCTTTATTATCGGCAAATTAAGGGCTGTAATCCATTCATCACCGTAATAAGACAAAGTATTCATGCCTTGCAAAGTGATGTTCATGGTAGCCTCTGAACGGACAAATTGAACGTTATTTGCACCGGCAAGTAATTTGATATACAGCAAGTCACCAGCCTCTAATCGTATCCCGTCATTTTGCCCGATTACATTAGTATTCGCCTGAAATGTAGATAATGAAGTGGTAAACGTTTTACCCTTACTCCATACTTCTTCCTCAGGGTCTGCTCCATGTTTACGGTAAGCCGAAATAATACAGGCGGAAGTCCCGGATGTTGCCTGACCGGTTAGCAATACGTTAAAAATATAATACCCGAATCTCGGGGCAACAAATTCGTAAGTGCCTGTATCCCAATTATCCCCTGTTATTTGTGTGTCATATTGTATTCTCGTATTCGCCCCTGCGGTTATTGTTTGTAAGGTAGAGCCTGTCCCCATGTAAACGTTAGCTGCTTTGAAATATAACGCCAAAGCATCGGCATCGGTTATATACCGTGTCTTACTATTACAATACGGTATCATCTCAGTAAGCAAATCTTCATCAGTAATCAAATCACCTGCTAAAGTATAGCCTGCATCCTCAATTATCTGCGTTAATATATCCGCAGCGTGAACAGCAGGAAATAAACCGTCTGCTTCAATCTCATTACCAGCCCCTAAAATTGGACCGTAATCGATAGCCGGGTAACAAAATCCAGTAGTATTGGTTAAGTTAGCTACTATTGTAGCGTGGTTTCTTGTATGGTCGAGTGCAGATAAATCTAACTCACTTAAATATTTATCCTTTATTAACCCAAAGAACTCAATATTTGACCCGAACAGCCTTACCTTAATTGTTTTGTCAATCTCAACAAGTAAGCATTTGCTCACCTGCATATCAATACCGTTTACGTATAGTTGTGCTTCCAATAACTGAAAAGGCGTAGTAGAACTATTCAGCAGTATATCAGGGTTTCCAAATGCAGATAGATTTTTCGCAGTTAGTGGCAAGTCGATTTCTTCAGTCCGCGTTGCTGCGGGTGAAAAGTCCAATAGGTTAGCAATCGTATATTTACCGATTATATCCTTTTGGATAATATCTACCTCTACTGAGTTAATAATTAAGCGCATTGCACGTTAAGCCTTTCTTTATAATATTGAAAACCAAAATCAAAATACCTGTTCCCGCCGTTGTTATACTTGTCGAATGATTCACGAACTACTTTTATCTGAGTGTCAAAAGCTCCCGTTTCATCGTTGTATAAATAATGCCGTATTGATATTTTTAATTTGCTTACCACATCAATATGCGCCTTTCCAATCAATACGTCAATACTTTCAACCGGGTAAACCTTGCCAATATCGGAAGTCGTTAGTATTAAATCACTTTCAAATACGCCCTCATCTCCTTCGATATTTATTCCCTCAGTTCTTTTTCGTGTAAAGTTCCAATTTTGGAATCCGCCGTATCTGTTAAACCAAGCAATATTTCTGTTATCAGTGCAGCATGTTGAAACGATTTTAAACCGGGTATCAATGCTCACAACATCAAAATACAACTTATAATCCACTCCGTCAATCGTTGCGTAAGTGTATGAATTACTAAACACCCCTAACGTTGTGGAAGTAATCTGAACGCGGAAAAACCCCGCAGAAGGGGTTGCATCTGTTAATGTTATCCCGCTTGGCACTGTTGGCAGTGTAATTGTTGCACTACCGTAATACACATAGTAGGTTAATGTCCCAGCAAGTTCAGCTATTGTTAAATATCTTTTATTCGTTATCATGGTGAAACGTCTATAATGTTATCGGATGTATCAAAAGTTATTTCCACAGCATCGTTATTTATCCTTGCCAATACATTTTTTCCGCAGTCCATTAAGTAAGGGTATGCCTCACCTACTAAATACCTGCCTGTATTAACAAAGTATTCGTTTAGTTCAATATGCTCGATAGCTGAGTTTAAAACGAAAAACGGGTCTTTAAGTGAGCCGTCAAATTTTAATCTGAACCGGTTGAACATTTCATAATTTACACCTGCCGCAGATATAGCAGGAATAGTCGGGAATATCTTTTTTAAATACCCACTTACATCAAATCGTAAATTATAATTAGGAGAGTTTCTCGGCGTAAACGTGCCTATTAATGTTAGAGGCAATTCAGTATCATAAGTTTCTCCCGTGTCATAACCCTTGTAAATTTGTATCTCAGGTATGCGAATAAACTTAACCCCCTGCCCAACAATTATACCTGCTGAATATGATGTGTTTAACGTGAAGTCCGTTGAACTGTTTACAGTCCTTACGGTGTGCACGCCGTAATAAACGGATGCCGTATTGCTAATATACAACCTGTCACCAACGGCAGGAACCTGGCTTGAGTTTTCAGTATAAGCCGCAGCTAATTCAATACGTGCATACCCTCCGTCGTTGCTGTTCGTGGTTGCGCTTTTACTCTCATAAGTATATGTAAACCATACAGGTCTATGCGCTGAACTCCAATAATATGGTTGCTCTGTTAGTGTCATACATTATTCATATTTGTTATGCTTGAAAATCTTTGCACGATCTGAGATGCAATATATGTTAACCTTTCCTGCCCTATCTGTTCGGCAAGGTCATAGGCTAAAGCCTCGTCAATTATACCAGTGAACAATCCCGAACTTTGCCCTTTTGTTTTTCTCCATATAACGGTTCCCTGACGTTGTTGTTTTCGAGCCATTGCCTCGCCTACACTTTGATAGCTACCCTTTACCGATATGCCCTTATTCGCTGCCCATTCAGCTAATGCAGTTGCAAGTGAATTAAAGTTTTCTTGCTGTGCACGTTGGGGGCTTTTACCAAATTCCAAATCATATAGGTAGTCGTTAACAAATATCTGTATCCCGTTTTCTGTTTTAACAATCTCAAAACTGTTTTCGAGTTGCCCGGTAACTTTATGCCCCCGTTCAATTAGACGGTCTTTCACTTCACGAATAATTTGCTTACTCGTTTTATCTAATAACAAACCCTGTGCTATCGTTAGAGGCATTCTGACGTTGAATAAATTGTTAAACGAACCTGATAACCTGAAGTAACATCAAAACCATGCTGAATAAAAAAACCATCATCTTTAAGCAAAACAGCCTCATCGCTGTAATTATCAATGATGTAAGCCTTAACTGTTTTCCACAAGTCATACATATCGGTCATAATATCCTCGCGGCTATCGTTATCGGATTGATTACTTTCTACCGAACTTGCACTATCAATCGTATCGTGTTTTAAAAATGACAGCGTAAATCGCATCTCGAATGAATCGCTATCTTCCGTTACCGCCGAACTCTGAGAATCCATAAAACAGTATCCAGTATCCGTATTAGCGGTTATAATGTCTATTGCGCTGTCAACGGTTTTGCCATAGAAAAATGTTGCTCCGCTTGCTTCTGATGCCGTTTTTATTATTTCTTTTACTCTACTTGGGGTCATTGGAATGTTTTATATCTCGCAAATTACGAGCAATCACATCCCTTTCGTTATCAAATAACAATATCGTATAAACCGTTCTACTATCCATTTCGAGCCAATACTCTAAGGTCTGCCCTTTTGTTTCTATTAGCCCTATAACGGAAGCAAAACCGCCGTATTTTTTTAACCCTTCAATACCGGCTTCAATTAAATCGTTATCAATTTCATTTGAAAATGTGAACTGCTCAAAGAACAGTGTCAATTTTGCAAAAAAAAATCCACTAACGCCTTTATCTTATATATTTTTTTATCTTGTAACCTGTCGAGGTGAGGCTGCCATTTGAAGCGATATACTACCTTTTCAAAAAATAGGTTCGCATACCCGTATGTAGTGTTTACCTTTTCAAAATTCATTGGCTTGAAGTAAATATCAAAACATTGTAACGCTACGGTGAACGGGTGCAGCCCTTTTGCCTCACATTCCTTTATTTTTTGGTTGATTAGTTCGAGCTTCCCGAAAGGCAGCTTGTCAAAATCTAAAGCATCAGCAAACTTTTTATCCACAATGTTAAAAGCATCTAACGCCTCGAAGTCAAACCAAAAAGATATTAACCCGGTCAAAGTGTTTAATGTTTCAATACTGCACTGCTCCAATACATGCTGCTCTATTCCTGTTGTAAATGCAAGTATTTCTATCTCAGTCTTTACATCCGTTTCTTTTGGCATGAAGTTAAGCCAGTCCACAAACTTGGTGAACGTTACATCCTGCCACGAGGTCGGGACTTCGTATTGTTTATCTATTTTTACTTTAAGCATTAGGTGTAAATCTTACGCCGGGTGTATCTGAAATTACGGAAATATCAATACGTCCAACATGAATATGATTAATAAGCAAGTCATACCCCGTTCCGTTATCATTCTTTTTACTTGCGCTCTTATATTGTTTTTTAGTCAGCCTTTCGACTTGGTAGTAATTTTTTAACACTTGCTCAAGTGTCCTATCTTCAGCATCAGAGATAGCCTCTTGCATGCTGTTTTTGATTATCAGTTGTTTGTCGCTCATAAATCAAAGGTAATAAAAAAATATTATGCCGCAGTTGAACCGCTAGACCTGCGAACACCACTTATACTGCCGTCCAACAAATACTCGTTTGCATACCTGCAAGCATCCCAAAAGTGATTATACTTGTCGATAGGTTCGTTTAAAGATACCCCGTCCTTTTCCTTCCATTTGTAATTTTGCTGCTCTTTTTTTGCGTTTACACTATCCACTGTTAAATTCATTTTGTATTTGCCTAATGCTGATATGCCATACTTAACGCTATCCTGCCCTTTTTTTGCCGCCCGGATGTTATACCCTTTGCTTTTTATCTTCGCTATCAATCGAGGGTCTGAACCGTCGGCGATAATTACGTCAGACTTTCTAACGCCTGACGTTTCTAAAGCGCGTATTATATCATCATCGCTCATGCCCGTTTCATAGCACAACTCTTTACCATACCATTCACCTTGATACACCCCGCACTTGGTTAAAACAGTTGGGTCATTCGAGTAGCCAAAGTCTAATCCATAAGCAACCTTTTTACATTCAGGAAAATTAGGCACATATTTTACATGCTTGAAAATTAACCCGTTAACGTTACCTGTCATACCAAGCCTGTAAACATTATATGCTTCCAAGTCTATTTCTTTTTCAGCATCTAACTTTTTTCTCAGCTTTCTTAAGTCTTCGCCGCGCTCGCTATCTTCGTTTATGATCGGGTTATTATCTATTGTCGATATGTAAAACTCAACACCTTCATTACCAACATAGGTATCATGCACCCAAAACGCAGCAGAAGGGTTATAGTCAACTATTGACAGCCTTTTAGTCCTACGGTGCATTTGTTTAAATACGCCCAACTCAAACAAGTTTACCTCATTACAGTAAAGAATATGCCGCTTACCGTGTCGGCTCATCTTATCATCATAGGCTGAAAACACCTCAATAATAGATGAGTTTATTTCGTATGTTAAATTTGTCTTGTTATGCTTGGTTGGTTCGTATATCCCCTCTTCTTTGAGTATGCTCTCTAAAATTCGGATAGCGTCTTTCCGAAGACCTGGCAAAGATGCGCCTGTAATTGATATAACTAAGTCTTTTTCTCGCAGTGCAAGGATTACCAAAGCGTTTAGGATGTCATGCGTTTTAGCCGAACTTGAGCCGCCTTGATGTATAACTATTTCAGTGCCGTTGTAATAGGCGTTTAAAATTGACTTGCATATTGCACCAGCTATCATTCACTTGTCTTAAGGTCTTTTGTTTCACCGTTAAAGGTAATCTTAACTTCAGGCTGAGCCTTTTGTTTATTATCCTTTTCAAAGATACCTATGTGCCTGCCGATTAACTCAGTGGCTTTATTCGCTCCACTTGAATCAAATTTATACTCACCACTTTCAACCATTCCATCCTCAGTTCTAATCATAACTGGTTCGGCTTGCATGCAACGGTCTGATATTTCCTTTAATCGGTTTACAACCCATTCTTGAGTTACTTGGGTTTTTTCTCTTATCTGCTGCTGCCTTGCTGCCAAATATTCTGCAATATGAGGTTTTCTGAGGTTTTCATATCCTATTTCTGCTGCGGCAGCCTCGCTATACCCTGCACGTATAGCAGCTTGTGTTGCGTTCAAATCAATTAGATACTCGTCGCAAAACTTAATTTGTTTGTCCGTTAGCTTTTCCATATAGTAAGCGAAGTTACAAAAATTTAAGTTCACCAAAGAAATAAGATATACCGGTAGCGATGTCGACGAAAACGATATTTGATAAGTTTGACTTACGGACTTGTATGGTTCGGTTTTCGGCTATGATTAGGGCGGTCATGGGTTTAAAGTTAAAAAAGATTCACAATAAGCCTTATCCATTTTATCAATAAGCCAATCAATACCTGACTGCCCTACTAATATTAAATTTCCGCACGTAACTTGGAAGTTGTCAAAGTTTGTTTTATCCTGAGTAAGCACTCGGACAACATTTACTATTTTCATAACTTCGGTATCGGTTAAATCTAAGTTGATTATCACACTTACCCCTTCCTTTACTTCCTTCGGCGGTGTGAGGGAGAAATAGCGAGAGGCGTTAATCTTAGCCATTGGGTGCGATTTGCGCAAGTCATCAATAAAAACTATCGTAAAATCATCGGCATCTTCAATCACATAGCTTTTACCTACTGTTAAAGTGTGCTGACCGCCAAATGTTTCACACGGGTCAATCGCCCATATTTTTTGTCCTACTTTTACTTTCTTCATATTTTCCACTTTTAAAGTTAATAAAAAATTACTTAATTGCCCCTATCAGCCTTAGCGCATCATCAACATTTTCAACAATGCTGACAGTGCCGAACCAAAACTTATGGAACTTTTCCTCATCGGGTGTTAGTTTTTTTCGGCTTGGTGTTTTTTCGCCGTCTTTGACTTCAAATAAGAAGTTCCGCCCTTTCCAACCTACTACTAAGTCGGGGAATCCTTTACCGATTGCGGAAGTTATCGCAACTGAGCATCCTACTTTTCGGAGTGCCGTTACTATTTCGGTTTGGTTGCTGTCTGTTCGTTTTGCCATTTTCCGTAAATCTATCCCTATTTTTTTTATCCGCAAAGATAAAGTAAGGTTTTCAGGGTTCAGGGCTAAAATGGGGCTTCTTCTAAAAATTCACCTTTTACCATTGTCAGCAAAACATCTTCGCCGTTTATAAAAAACCTTCTTTTGTTGCGGATGTATTCCAATTCAATTACCCCTTTTTTTCCTACAATCTTTTGCCGTTTGATTTTTTTAGTATGGACTTCACACTGTGGGGAGTTCGGGTCTTGTTGGTGGTTAGGTCGGTGATAGACTAAAATATTATACATTTTGTTATTCCACATTGCGCCGCCTGACAAATCAAAAACATCAGGGCAAGGGTAATTACCTGTCCCGTCCTTGTGCATCATTTTAGGATGGGCTACGATTAAGAAAAAAACCTGATTCAATGTTGCGAACCTATCAAAATCCCCTAATACAGCCTCTAAATATTTATCATCCCTGCCGCCTACACTACCGTAGTCGTTTGTTAGCTGATTGAAAGGGTCAATAATACAACCGTCGACTTTTTCTTTTATAATCATTTCTAAAAATCGCTCTTTGATGTAATCCGGTGTTGGTGAAACGTCTTTAGGGTAGATATAGAAAAAGTGCTTAGAAATCCAATCATAAGCCATTTCAAACTCTCTGCGAGTATTTCTACCAACTCCGTAAGGTGTTAAGTTGCACCCTAAGTATATTTCTACCAGGTCGAAATAAAACTCCTCAGCCGGATTGTCTTCGGGTGGGAATAGCGCAAACTTTCTTCCATGTTTCACGGCATGAAGTAAAAGATACCACTTTAAAAATGTTGACTTACCATAGTTGCCTATACCGGTAACAAGCGACACCTCGCCCCTTTTGAGTTTAAAGTGTTCGTCAAGTTCCTTATTCCCTACACCTTGCACACTTTCATATCCATTGTCGTAAAGCTGCAAAGCCTGGCTTTTAACATCTTCACCGTAAATAACGTCTTTTGGTTTAATGTCCAGATTATACACATCCGAATTAATAACTACTTCGCCTCGTGTTATCTTATCGACAAGTTTTTCATTTTCAAATACCGCCGTTCCGCTTTTATTTGACTTATACGCGCTTTTTATAGTCCGTTGGCACTCTGACCTTGTAAAAGTATTATCGTTCGCCAGAAAGGAGTTATTGCAGTAATTAAAGGTATCTTCTTCATACACTCCGAACCTGCAACATGCAGAAGCAAATTTATAAATAAATAAATTGCGCTCACCGGACACAAACGCATCCCCCCTGTTTGATAACCACGTTAAGATGTTTTGAATGGTTTTCGTAGTGTCTGCATTTTCAAAAACTTCTATTTTTTCGACTTTTTTTGTTCGGGTGAACGGCTTGCACTTTTCGTTAATGTAAATATCGGGGTCGTAACTTTCGTAACATACCCTACTTTCGTTTATTCCTGACTTATCCGCAGTAGGGAAATCTTCAAGTATCGCTTGGAAGTGTTCGCGGTGTTTGTCGCTTGCAATCTTTACAAGTGCTTTTAACCCGTTTGCACGTGGTGAAATCCAACAAGCATAAACGTAGTCCTTGCTGATTATCTCGGTTTGGAAGTCCCGCAAATCTTCTACATCGTCAAAGTCAAGGACTAAAAAACCTGAGTGTTCTACTAACCCTTCATCGGTTCGCGTTTTGAACTTACCTGAGAAACACACAGACGGAAGATTGAGTTTTATTTTGTTCGCTCGTTCCTTGTCGATGCAGTTTCTTACTTCTTCAATAAGTTTTTTGCTGTGACCGGTTTTAATCCTGTCTAACGCTTTGTCGACTGTGATGTAGTAAGGTTCGTCTTTGGAGAATATATTGCGGTATATGGTTACCATTTGTTAAGGTCGGGGTTTAATTCGGTTACTAATTTTTTCGTTTCTGTAATTTTAACAGTTGGGAGTTCATCATTCCACCTTGCACCATTTAGATAAGTAAGTGGGTTAGGATGCCTGTATGTTGGGAATGGTTTATGTTTTTTGAACGCCTCGACAGTTACAAGGATTTTTTCTTTTTCATGCACTTTTAATGTTGCCCACTTTGCTTCACATTTTTTTCTGTCGGTTTTGTTATCGTATAAATTCCAAAAAACTTCAAACGTATTTTTATCTTTTTCATTATCTGTATCACTATCATTATCATTATCATTATCATTATC
>Ga0116161_1005228_pt1 | contig 10538 bp, 8 predicted proteins | sample AD_JPNAS3_MetaG_FD_89877 | JGI IMG/M metagenome (GOLD analysis project Ga0116161, IMG submission 89877) | Active sludge microbial communities of municipal wastewater-treating anaerobic digesters from Japan - AD_JPNAS3_MetaG | ecosystem: Engineered > Bioreactor > Anaerobic > Digestate | place... | reverse complement strand
GTTTAAATCATCAGCATTAATTCCTCTATTAAGTACAATTAAAGCATTTTTATTATGCTCTTGAATATTGCCCAAGATTAGCTTCGCCTGTGAGCTATAACGGTTTAGATCAAATAGATAAAAGGAATACTCTTGCAGACGATCAACAGAAAAGCTATTAATATCTAAATACTTGAACTCAGCACCATAAAGAAGCAGCATCTTTTGCAAAGGCTTTGGTAAAGATGAATTACTAAACACACCAACTGTAACTTTGGGATCGATATAAAAAGAGAAATAGTGTCGATTATCGAAGGTTAATCTCTCATCTTTAACTTCAATCCAGCCATAATTCCAACCATATTGTGGCGAGGTAATAATAAAACTATCGTTCTTCACTTGACCAGCCTGAATATTTATCATCTTTTCAGAGATATCAGCTGAGTTTAAAGACAGCTTAACAATAGCATTATTATAGTTTTCATCTGAGAAGTTCTTTATTTCAAACTCTAAAGACCTTTGCATTACTTGCTCGGTCAGTGAGCTGAGCACTTTTGTGTTTATACATGCCACATTTTTACGTGATTGTTGATTTGAGCTTGGTATAAAAAACACAGGGATCGACGACTTATTTAGTTTTTCACCTTCGTCTTGGAAGTCGCTAATCACATATATTTCTTTATTAAGATAATGGCTTTCATTAAGCTTTTCTGTTGCCAGAGCGATCAAATCGTTCATCTTATCGCTTTTCCATGCCATTCCCAGAGAGCTCAAGAGTTTTTCATTTATCTTCCCTTGAATTAAGTGGCTATTCATCAGATTCCATGCATTATCACGGCTAATAATAATGCTCATATCCTTATCTGTGAGCATATTATTTATCTTTTTGACAATATCTTTAGCCTTTTGCAGCTCGGTTTCATTATCCACAAGATAATCCATACTGAGCGAGTTATCGAGTATGACCGCCACCGCAGTATCATGGTGTGCCCCTTTATTTTTCATAAATGAGAGCTTTAGAGTGGGTCTTGACAGAGCAAGTATAGTGAGCAGAATGATTAGTGTTCTAATTAATATCAACAGAATATTTCTAAGTTTAATGCTCTTATTGCGCTCTTGTAAGCTCATTTTAACAAACTTTAAAGAGCTAAAGAAGACAACCTTCGGTTTTTGTTTAGCAAAAAGATGAATTAAAAGCGGTATTATTGCTGCTATACTGGCGAGCAAAACACCTGCATTTAAAAAAGATAGATTAAACATCAAGCGCCTATTGACAGAGAGAACATATACTGCGCTGTGTTGATCTTAAGACCTTTTGTTTGCGCTGCTATATCGAGTTTAAAGGTCTTAATCATATACGATGTGCCATAAGTAAACATAATATTATCCGACTTCTTATAATCGACACTTGTCGCTCCAAAACGAAGATCTAATATTTGTGGTTGATTAGGATTGCCAATAACCCTTGTATAATTCAATGCTTGGCTATAAATCGGCGTCTCATGAATATTCCAAAGGCTGGTAACAGACGAGATGAGAGAAGTATTATTCCCCCTTATTTCTGCAGCAAAAGAGCCACGAGTATGAATCTTGGTATTGGGATGCCCTTCCCAATAGATCTTTGAAAAGAGATCGTGCACGACAAAGCCATAATACAAGCCAAACTTTTTGCCATATATACCAAGATCAGTGCCAAAGCCCATTGCTTTTGAATCGATAAATTCATCTTTATAATACAATGTATCTTGCATGACTTCTCTTAAATAAACCAATCTGCCATCCAAATACCTCAAGCTCAAACCTATGTTCACCTTTGCGCTTGTAGTATCGGCAAAAGAGAGTCCAAAACTTCGCAGCTTAAAGTCTTGATAGGTATTAAAAAGGCTATCTGCTTGATCAAAGGAGTCATTTGCCAGCTCATTATACAAAAAACCTACATTTTGCGCCTGTATTCCAAAAGCACGGAATTTGCTATCCCTTGCCAGAACATTAGCATTGAGCAAATCATTCGTCGACTGATTCTTATCTGGCACATTAAAAGAGGCTGCAAATGTCATATTTCTGACTACACTCAAAAGGGCAGGATTATCATAAAAAGCCAGATTATCTTTTGCAGAGACAAGATTTATTCCCCCCAAGCCCGCACTATATGGCGAGATCGTATTGTTTGGCAAGTGATAGTTAAAATCATTGATAGGAAATGATTGCAATAAGACTAAAGTGAAAAAGAATATGAGGATAAGACTAATTTTTTTCATATGCTAAGCTCCTATTTTTGCCATTTAACCTCTCTAATTGAGAGACAAAGAGTCCCAATATCACAATGAGCATTGCGCCCACTTTGATTAAAGAAAATGACTCTTTTAGAATAAAATATGACAGTATTGTTGTGATAATTGGTATTAAATAAGTGAAGACATTTGCTTTTACTACCCCAAGATTTCTCACCATGATGGTCAAAATAATAAAAGCAATTGACGAGGGGAATATTGCTAACAAAGAAAGATTAATATATGCCTTCATTTGAAAGCCTTGTGTTAAGAAAGAGGGCAATTCCCAAATAAGGAAAAATGGTAAAAACAAAAAGGAGCCAATTAGTGTCTGTGCCTTTACTATAGTGAGTGCAGAATACTTTTCAGTTATGGCTTTCAATACTATGCCAAAGCACGATCCACCGATTACCGCTACGAACATCAGCACATAGCCAATAACTTGCCCTTCAAGCTTGAAATCGTTTAAGACCAGCATCAATACGCCTGCAAAAGATACAACTAAACCGAACATTTCATACATGTTTACTCTCTCTTTTATAAAAAACCAGGCAAAGACGGGTGTGGTCAATGGGATTAGTGCTACAATAATCGACGCCAAGCTTGCTGATACATACAACATGCCAAAACTTTCACCCATAAAGTAACAAAATGGTTCAAAAAAAGCGAGCAAGAGAAAGCGTCCATAGTCTTCTTTGGCAATCTTCTCCTTTTTGAAAAAAAGCTTTGCTAGCAAATGCAGAATAAGGCTTGCTATAGCGAGTCTAAATATAACAACAGTTATGGGTTTAAACCCCATCTCATACAATTGTTTGACCCAAATAAAAGAGAAGCTCCAGCAGAGCATTGCGAAGACAGCATAGACATAAACGATAGCGAGATTTGTTTTCTTCATAGTTTGCGCTACTTTTTAACAAATAGGTTTTGTTGAGTTAATTTCTTGCGTGGCGACAGGTAGTTTTCGCTCTCTTCTCTGATAATTTCTTTGATTCTTTTTTCGGATATTTTTAGTTCTTTACCAATCTCAAAGAGTTTTGTTTTTTCTTCTTCTTCCAGTCTTCCGTCGGCTATTACAAGCTTCATCATCAATTGAAATAGTATATATTTATCTTCATTATCGATCTGATTACCATAGAATTTACAGATTGCCTTACTTCTTTTTTCGATTTCTTTCATGTTTTTAAAGACAAGATATTGCTCTGGTTTTGAAGTAAAACGAATGAGATATTCATAGAGCATTTCCCATTCTTGCGAGTTCATTTCGCCGTCTGCATAGGCGATATAAGTGCCCACTGCAGAGATAAACTCAACAGCATTCTTTTCATCATCATCTTTTGGGTGAAATTCTATCAATGAGATCAGGTCATTAAGATCTTTATTGAGGTCTTTCAGTTTTATCAAGCCCTTTTTCCCTTTATTTAGCGGATAGATAGTGGACTTTGAAAAGAGTTCCAAACTCTTTAACCTGATCAAATGCCCTGGATGGCTCGAATAAAAGTCTCCTATTTTGAGTTCTTTTATCGTATCTAATTGCTTCAAGTATTCTTTAATATTAAAGTTTAGGTGTTGTTCAGACAGTCCAGAGGCGAATTTAAAAAAGACATTGCCAATTATCTCAAGATTTGGTTGCACGACGTAGCCAATACGGTCTGAGCTGAGCTCGGCATATTGATTCCATCTGGTAAAGATATTGCTAATATGTGCAGGTATTTCATGTTCTTCCCGATTTGACATCAGGCTATTTACCACATAGAGCTGGCTATGTTTATAGATCAAGTGTCCGATTTCATGCCCAATAACAAAGAGCAGCTCATCATCTGTCAATAGTTTTACCAAAGCAGAAGTGAGGCAAATCATGTGTGGCACATAGGTAAAGCCATTTATTGAAAAGGCATTTACATCAATTGAAGAGATAATAAAAAAGTCAATATCTTCAGTAAAGTGGAGCATTTTCTTTGCCTTTTCGCATATCTGGTAAAGGCGTGGTGCGATGATATCATTCAATTTAACAGAATCAGAAAGCAATTGATTAACAATTTGCTTTAATTCATCTTCATTTTCAAATATATCATAGTAGTTTTTTATAGCGAAATCTTCTTCTAATATTTTTACTAAAACAGTTTCGCTTTCATATCTAAGTTTTGTATAATTTATTTCTGACATTTATCCCTCATTTATTCACGAATTTATCTACAATGCATATTTATTTTCAAGGGCAATTTTGTCAAATTATTATTCAAATTTAAAGCTTAGCACATGGAATACTTAAAATGCTATGTGCTAAACTCTAAATAGCAGAATATAGAGGTTTAACCTCCAAATATTTTCTCCCAAATATCAATTTCTTGGCCAATATGATCCTTGCATTTCTCGCAAAGCGGCATATTCTCACCGGATTTAATCAATTCTTCTTTTGATATAGAAGCATTGCAGTTCAGGCATTGTAAATTTGTGAAATCATCATTATCTTTCATCTCATCGAGTATCGCTTGAAAAACATCATATTTGCTGTTATTACCCTTATCAAGTTTATCAAAGATATCATGAAGATAGCCTGCAAATTTTTCGGAGTTGTATAGTTTGCTATAAAAGCGAAAGGCTAATTTAACCAGAAAATCAACTTTAACTTTTTCTACAACCCTCTCAGGGTTTTGCACTTTAATCATACCAGAATTGACGATTAGCTCATCGATATATTCTTTTAACATTGTTAAATGAGTATTTGTTAGTGCCATCTTAAATCATTATTTCCAGTAGATTATCTGCGATTTCCGCCACAACGTTTTCTTGGTTATAATAACCATTTGCAATTCTTGCTTTAACTTGCTCGATCTTTTCATAATCAATATCGCTTTCTTCACGATCGAATTCTTTGACATCATCGACATATTCTTCTGCTTTAAAACGTATTGAGATATTTCGTCTCATTTGTTCTTCAGGCAAAATTAAATCAGCGACGCCAATTGTCACATCGTCATTATCATCATAGAATTCATTTTTTACTTTATTTGTAAATACTCCGAGTGACTCTTCATTGATTTCGTCCATTTCGTGAAGCTTTTGTAATGCATTTCTTAAGATAACCTCAGTTTCTTGCAACTTTTTTGCGTCTTCCGAGACGACAATCTCGCCTTTTGCTGCTTGGCTTGCATCCCTTGCTTGTGTTTTATCCAATTGATGTATACTGTTCTTCTTCCCTGAAGTAGCCTCTTGCATACGCTCGTTTATTATTTTCTGAGGGTCATTACTTGAGTAAATCTTATTAATTGTCATTTTATCCTCCTTTGGCTACTTTATAAAATATATAAGAAATGTCAAGATATTTTATATTAATTTTCTAATAGAATTTTCGACTTGCTCCTTATTCTTAATTTCTTTTGCTTCAGAATACTCTGGGTTATTTGCTATTTCATCAAATGCATTTTTAAACTTCTCTAAAATGATTATTGCTTTATCGAGCATTTCTGGTTTGCACTGCACATTTGCTTGGGAAAGGTAGCGATTCAAAAACGTATAGATTGATCTCAAGTTCTTTGATATTTCTTGTCCTTTTTCCATATCAAGTGAGTAATTTAGCTCATCAATAATATTTTGTGCTTTGATAATATATTTACCTTTATTCACAAAATCATTATTATTCATATGAATCTTTGCCTTGTTTAAAAAAGTAATTGCGCCAGAAAAAAGCATAACAACAATCTTGCCTCTATTTGTCGTATTAATATCTACTTGTCGATATGCCTGAAATCTGTTATCCATTATATCCTCCTTTATGAGTTTGAAAGAGATTCAATCTGCGACTGTAATCTGTTCATTTGACCTTGAAGCTGCTGCATATTTGCTTCAAGTCGAGCAAATCTATTTGAGAGCCTACTTCTGACTTGTTCAAGCCTCATATTCTCTCGAGCAATCCTTTTATCGATGCTCTTTATTATATTTTCGTAGTTTTTTGTCAAAACTTTAGTAGTTCCTGTATCTTCATCTAAAAGAATATCCATTTCTTTATCAAAAGTCTTGGCTTTACCTTCTCTTATACTCATGGTCGTCTTCTGTGTGCTTGTCCCACCATCAACGGCTGTTATCATCACACCTCGTGCATCACCTCCAAAAATTGTAAAATAAGATTTATCTTCAGATATTTTGATGTCTTTATTTCCTTCTGAGGTATACCATTTATTCTCGCCAACTTTACGGTATTTAACAAACTTTATTTCTCCATTTTCAAACTCAGCTTCCATCTCATAAACACCTGGCTTTGTTGTGCTTAAATGCGATGTATAGTGAAATGTTGAATTGTCGGTCGTACCTATATTATCAGCAGAAAATAGATTTACTACTGCATCTGGGTTTTCATTTAATATCTTAAGAAATTCACTTCTATCAAATTCGACCTTATTATTCTCGCCTGTTTTGATGCCAACTTGAGTTAAAAGGCTCAAATCTTCATTTCCATCAAAACCAACAGCACGCTCACCAATAAATGTCTTCAATTGATTCTTGACAATGTTGACTGCATAGTTACCAACCAAAACACCGCCCTTATCAGAGACGGCTTCATTCTTTTCATTGAGAACAATTTTGGTCATCTCATTGATATAATCAAGCGCTTCATTGTATGCCTGGACAAATGCTTCAACTTTATCTGCCATAGCATTAGTATCATTATTAATAGAAAAAGTTGTTGTGCCGCTTTTATTAATTGTAACAGATGAATTAGGTATTATATCGGAGATTAAATTAGAAGATTTTTGTATCCAAGTATCACTCTCAGCTGGATAATCATCTATTTTAAACATAGCATTACTGGCGACTCTTGTTGTTTCAAATTCTGCACTTGAAATATTAGTTAGTGTTGAGTTAGTGACACGTATTTGATTATCTGCCCCTGAATTTTTACCAGTCAACACCAAGTGATAAGACTGAGCTGTGCCAAGTCCATCATTTACAACAGAAGCAATGACGCCAGGGTTTTTTGCGTCGTCATTGATAATCTTTACCAATCCTTCAAGTGTCGTATTAGCGGGGATTTGAAGTGCTGAAATCTCATTCCCTGCAAAACTATAAGTAAACGTTCCTGCTGTAGATGAGACGATAGTTTTGGCTGAATTAAGACCCTCGTGAGATATTCTTGCTGTTTGAGCCAAACCTGTATTTTGTGCCTGCTGTATATCTGGATGATGCAAGTCTATGGCAAAAACATCATTTTTCTTGAAAGTTCCTTCTCCAATATTTAATTTAAAACCTTGTGTTATATTGACTTCTCCAACACCTGAAACAGTAACAATAGATGATTTATTTGTTGTGAGATCTGTCCACTGTATTCTCATATTTTTGCTGCCAACTTCTCCATCATCAAGTATTTTAAACTCGAGTCTTTTATTTATATTTCCTGTATAGGTGCCTGTTGGATCAATTATTGAAAAAGATGACCCTTGAATTGTTTCAAACTCATTATCATATGATGTTTCTGTAAATTTGAGATTTGTATCATCCTGTAAAAAGGTTATCCTACCACTTGTGCCTGATTTGCCAGATGTAATCACCAGTCGATATGGTTCAGACGCCGATTTGTCATTACTAATAGAAACCTTTGCATTAGAGCCTTGCAGCTGTAATTCTGCATTGATAGCATCATTTAGTTGATCAAGTGTCATTCCATCATTCACATCAACTTGAATAGTATGCCCTTCTCCGTCATTAAAGCGCAATACACCATCTGCATCGGCAATTATCTCACTATTATTAGCGACACCACGCGATCCAATCTTATGTTTTACAGATTCAGCAACTTCTAATTTATATGAGCCTAAAGGGGCTGAGCTGTCAACGGCGATACTTGCAACTGAGCTATCGCTTGCCGAAGCAACTCGATTAACAAAGCTTCTCATATCTTTCAAAGCATTATTTGCAGTGATAATAGATGAAATCTTTGTGTTTAATAGATTTAATGCATCGATCTTATCCAGCCATGTATTTTTCCAACTGTCTAATTTTTTTGCCTGATACTTTTCAGCCTCAACCAATTTAGCTGTCATTTCTTCAAAATCAATACCTGTTGCCAAACCAGTTATCTTTATATCACCTGACATTAAAGCTCCTTTCCATTAATTTCCATTTGTCTCTTCTTCTTTATCGATTTTTTTTCTCATATGATTAATAAAATCCCCTAAATCGGAAATCTTTTCTCATTTAAATAATTCACACTATACTATTAAGCAGGGTGCGTGCCATATGCCAAATATACCAGCAATATTTACTTTTTCTAAAAAATATAGCCAAAAATATTACCTAATTTTACTAATTAAATAGGCACGCCAAATAACAAATAATCCTCTTCTCTGGTCTGTTTTTCTCTCTTCTCACTTGTTTTTTTGTCAATTTTGTATATGACTAATTATCAATGATATGCCTATGTGATTCCCTTTGCATTCCCCTTGCTATCTTGGAGAATGAAAGGTAATCTTATAGGAATAAAAAGGGAGTGTTAGGGAGATTTTATATGAATATTTTGAATGGGAAAAAGGCATATTTTATTATCATTTTTTATGAGCATTAATAATGAATTATTCTGCCCATGAAAATAATTAATTATTTTAATTGACAAATAAACTGATATTTATTTTTTGTATTTATATGTGCATCTATAGCTCAGTTGGTAGAGCAACTGACTCTTAATCAGTGGGTCGTAGGTTCGAGTCCTACTAGGTGTACCATTTTTTTGGAAACAATGGTGAGTAACTCTCACTCCGAGAAAATTGAAGAAAAAACCTATCAAGATTTGTTTAATTGCAGATGTATTTTCATCTTTAATTTTTTTTTACCCGAAAGAAATATATAAAGAATCATCCTTATAACAAACAAAAATCAATTGATTTTTTACCTAACCTTCGACGAAGTCGAAGTACCTAACCCGCAGCGAAGCGAGGACCAAAATAATGTAGGGGCGAGCTTTGCTCGTCAGCCCTTTAAAGCTATCACCCAGTCTGCACCCTAATGTAGGGGCGAGCTTTGCTCGTCAGCCACCGACGAAGTCGCAAGCAACCGTAGGTACAATTAGCCTTAATTGTACCAGATAAAAATTGTAACATTCAATTCAACGGCTTCGCTGCACAACTAAGGATAGTTGTGGGTACGTTTAAAAAAATCTACCGATTTTTTTAAACAATACCCGCAGCTAAGCGAGAACCAAAGAAAAAAAAGCTCGACCGCCTTTCGACAATCGAGCCAATATTTCCACCTAATTGAAAAGTCTATTTCACCAGCATCCCCTTTTTTATCATCACTGTTTTACCAGCTTGTAATCTAAAGAGGTAGATACCTGATGCGCAATCTTGATTATGTGAGTCTTTGCCGTTCCAGATGATATTGTGCATACCTTTATTTAGAGCATTTTCTTTTAATTCTTTTACCAATTGCCCTTTAACATTGAAGATTTTGATATTTACATCACTTTTTTCAGCGAGAGAGAAGTTGACTGTGGTAGTGGGGTTAAATGGGTTTGGATAGATGGAGTTGAAGGCTGTTTCCAAGATTAGATCTGGAAGATCGTCGCCTGCTTGATTGACAGTTGCGACGATTGGTCCGTGCATTTCATAGGTGCCGTTCATTTCCACAGATTGTGAGGGTGTTGTTTTTATTTATGATTTCTCTTTATAATTTTATAAATTATTTTGGTCACTATGCAATACCCTCTATTAGTTGCAATCTCTCATGGAACATAATTGCCAGTGCTTTAAAAAGTGTGTTGTCGTGTGATGTTAATAAAATAATTCAAAAAATAGCTTTACAATATTTGCCATATTAATATATTTGTCAAAAAATAGAAGTTTTTTAAATAAATGTAAAGGAGTCTTATGAAACGCCTGCTATTCACAATCATATTCGCGGCAGTATGTATTTTAAATGCTATTCAAATTGACCTTAATACTGCCAGTTTGCAAGAGATTAAGACCTTGCCAATAAGCGAGCAACAAGCCAAAGACATTTATGAGTATCGTTATTATACTGCTTTTTATAAGAGTATTTATGATTTACGTAAAATACCATCAATTGACCAGGAGACTATGCTCAAACTCAGACCTTTGGTAGAAATATCGCATTATACTGATTTGGATGATACAGAACTACGTCGTGAGGAGATATATTATTTGCTTGAGCGTTTAGGCTCTTCAGAAGGGACTCAAGAGGGTTTTGCAGACGTCTGGGAAGATTATTTAATGACTCCACATAATGTCAATAAAATGTCTTATAATGATATTCTAAACTTGCCAAATGTCTCGCCTATCGATG
>Ga0116161_1005227_pt1 | contig 10541 bp, 2 predicted proteins | sample AD_JPNAS3_MetaG_FD_89877 | JGI IMG/M metagenome (GOLD analysis project Ga0116161, IMG submission 89877) | Active sludge microbial communities of municipal wastewater-treating anaerobic digesters from Japan - AD_JPNAS3_MetaG | ecosystem: Engineered > Bioreactor > Anaerobic > Digestate | place... | reverse complement strand
CTGTTAATCTCTGAAACTTCTATCGGATCGCTTGTTGCAACTATTGTATTTGTTGGCTGACCATTGACATCAACAGTCCTAATTTCAACTTGTAAAAAAGACATTATTACTCACCTTTAGGATGCAAATATAATCCTATTTTTGTTATTTCATTATACACAGGAACAAAAGTTTGAGAAATTAATGTTGTACTAGTAATATAATCAGCATTGCTAACCTCTGTATTGAGTGCAAACCAATCATCTCCATCGTTTACGCTATACCAAACCCCATTATTAGTACCAGCATATAATGTCCCACTTTCATAATTTAAACAATATATATTTGAAACATTAGATATTTTTTGACAGGGCTCTACATCATAACATCCATTATAACTTCTATAAACACCTTTATTTGTTCCAATAAAACATTTATATTTTTTCCACGAGTCAATATCATTATCACTTATAGTCGTGTCAATCCCAGTTGTAAAACAACTGCAAACAACTCTCTTTAGATGATCTTCAGAGCTTGCAATTAAACTATTATCTATATATAAAGGTTTCGCTTCCCATTGTAGATATATAGATAAATCTTCAGGATCAACCCAACGCCAATTTCTCGCGACTCTTAATCCGTCATTTGTCAAGAAAATAATGGGTGTTGTTTTTGGCCTCGAGTCTTGAAAAGCTCCATAAAATCTTAATTTTTCATATACAGCTTCTTCATTATCATCTACCCCAACTTTAATATATCTTTGATCTACAGATAAATCTCCTTCCTGGCCCTGAATAATATTTATTATTTCATCGCCTTCTGAAGTCTTTGTTGTTTCAGTTCTAATGCCTGGGTCTATCGGTTCGACCCCTTTTAAAATAGCAGAATATGGGTTTACACTACCATCTCTTCTATATCTTGTCCCAGTATAGCATAACCATAATCCATTTTCAGTCATTAACCAAACCGAATCAAATGTTTTCTTTTGGCCTGTTTCTTCGTCTATTCTATAAAAAATACCTTGATATAATCCATAAACCTTACTACCATCAACATCGTCGAAATGATCGCTTTTGAAAGATTCTGGATATCCATCATCCCAGCCATAAACTGACATTGATATTCCATTGTTTTTCCCATAAATTTCATATTTTTTAGATGGGCTCCACCAACTTAGTGTCCCTGTTTTAAAAGATAACTGCTCTTCGTATAAAATAGAACTTTTTTGCCAATTCACTCCATCGTCTTGACTAATCCACAATCCATTATCTGCCCCAACAACTAAATATCCTCTTCTATCATATGAAATATAATGAACTATAGAAGCACCATCTAAATCTGATAATTGGTCCCATTTTGTTCCATTATATCTCCAGACACCTCTTTCAGTTCCAACCGTAAAAGAAGAAGTTCCAGCATTTCTCATTGCTGTAATAATTTTCGGTGTTGAAACTTCTATCCTTGATGGAATATCCAAGCCATTCCATAAAGTAGAAATTGAATTTGCTTCATCCATGACGTCTTGGCCTGACACATGAATTAAAGATTGTCTTAACCCTTGATAAGCTGTGCTATCTACCGAAGGCTCTGGTATATGAGGTACCCCGTCAAAAATATCTTCGTAAATATGTTTTTTTGCAATTTGCCCTCTTAACAAATTAGAAACATAAACGCTGAAAATATTATATGTTTGACCAGAATTCATAATAGAAACATAATCATCTAATCCATATTGTCTTTTTACTTCAAGCCAATAAACAATATCTTTTTTTAGATGAGTTTGAGCATTACTCCTTTGTCCAACAACTTCAAATGTGTATTGATCAATTTTTCGAACATATATTTTTTCATCATTTATTTTAATATAATGATAAGAATTAGGAAAATTAGAATTATTTAATACTTTAATTTTATTATCTGTTATTTGTAAATCCTGAGTTAACTCTGTATATATATCTTCATTTATAATAAATGCATCCAAAACTTCTGAGTGAGGGATTGTACCAATATTACTAATATAAGTCCTAGCATCAACTAGGCTTAATGAAACATTTGTACTAATTTCTAAACTATCTGTAAAAGTAATTAATCCTAAATCTTTATTGTATGTAAATGGCCTATAAGAGGCTTTACCATCTAAATAGACAACTAAATCAACATTATCTTGCTCCCACTTCCCATTTGCTGCAAAATATTCTTTAAAATCTTTTTCTATCATAATCTTATCAGAAACGTCTTGTTGAGAATTAAAAACAATTGCTTGTAAATTATGATTTAATGAATACTCAAAAGGATTAACCGCAATATCATTTCTTTCTACATATGGTATAACTTCAAGAGGCCATATTGAAACAGTTCTTCCCCAATTTAAACCTCCGTCAGTCGATTTCCAAATTCCATTTGAACTTGTTGAATAATAATCTGTTGATTGCTGTTGGCTCCCATAAATTGCACTATATTCTACAAATAACTTATCATTAAAATTTAAGTTTTTTGTATCTAACATATCTGTATTTGGGATATACCAAGATAAAGGATTCCATCCATTTCCAATTTCTTTTTCCGCATCTGTTCTTGTTAATTCATCTGCAGCATTAGCTAAAGAAATAACTTTCATGCTAGATTTTAAAACACTAATTCCTAAAGAACTTCCAGATACAGAAATTTTTCCACTTAAACTAGAAATGCCGTGTTCTCCAGAAACATATATTTCCCCAAATAAAAATGGCATATGCCCAAAATTATCAATTTGACTATCTAAGCTACTTATCGCAATATCTGAATCTAATCCTATAAAATATTTATTTCTTCCAAATTCTTGGGATAGCATATTAATATTTTTGCCAGAAATAGTAAAATCATAACTAATATGCAACTCCTCATTTTCCTCTGATAATGCATGTTTCCAATAATCTTCTGCAACAGTTCCATCATCAGTCTGAATATGAGAAAAAGTATGAGTTATATAAGCTTTATTGTCAGTACTTAAACACAATAAAGCAGTATTATTAAATGCCCATAAAATATCTTTTATAATAATAGATGAAGCATTTTTAACTATTTTATTTCCATTATAAAAACCTTGATCTGTTCCTATATATAAGCTTCTATCATACCAATAAGATGAATCGTCTTCTGTAACTCTTGAATGTCCAGTGATTACTTCTTGTAATGATAAAACTTCTTTTGATCCAATATTTGTATTATATATCCAAGGGATTGTAGCTGTAATAATAGGTTCTGTTGAACCACTAACAGTTCCTTTTGCAGCTAAAAATCTTGCACTAAATAGCCCTAAGTTAGTCCCAATATGCATTACTTTATAGTAGTCCCAAGTTTTTCTATTTTTTACAATTCTCTCAACTTTATCAGTGCTAATAGAAAAACAGTTAACAAATAACCCTTGGGTTGCTGGAACTTGCAGTTCGCTCCAAGTCACACCAGAATCTTGAGAATACCAAACTTCTCCTTGATCTGTTAATACATAAACTTCTGGAAATTTATTTCCGCCGCCATGATCTCCTTCAATATTATTATCAAAAATTTTTATAATTCTCCCTCTATCTTCTTGAAAACCTAATTTTTCTAATTTTTGATAATCTTCATCTTTTACTTTATATAACCCATTTGTTAATGACACCAACTGTCCGAGAATAGTAGAGTTAAATATGTAAAATAACTCAGTATCATAACCTAAAATAATGTCTTCAGGAGGAACAAAATAGTAAGTTGTTTGATCTTTAGTTCTTGTTGATGTTCTTGGATCTAAAGAAGCACTTTCTCTAATTCTATTCATACCATAATGATCTATTGGATTTATTCTTGAAATTGGCAAAGTCCCAAAAACTATTTTAGAAGCATCAATATCTCCAACTCTATTTTTAGGCAGTTTATATCTATCATCAACAGCATATTTATCATCAACTGAGACAACAACATTTTTATTAAATGTTGTTATTGGGTCGTCTTGTGGGCCGCGAGCAATTTGTTCTATCGCAACATCTTTAAATTTAACTATCTGAACAATATCGCCTGTATTAACGCTATTTTTAAGATATAATTTCCCTTTTATATTCTCTAAATAATAATCATTTTCTGATATTGTATTTCCATTAACTTTAATTTCTGCCTTTTCATATTTTGGCAAACTGCTGATGGCATTTATAATAGTTCTATCTGTTGTATCGAAATCTTTTGGAAGTGCAAACTTCTGCTTTATAACAAAAATTGGACTTGAAGGAACAACTGTTAGATTTTCAATATCTTCTTGGCCCAAAACTATTTTTGATGGATTCCCTGCTATCGCAGCCTGATATTCTGTATCTGGAGTTCCTATATGAACATGCCTATAAAATTCTTCTCTAATTGCTTCTAATGAAGGGCCTTCCAAATTTTTCAAAACTCTTCTTCTATAATTTTCATCATAAATTCTATAAATATAAGTTTCTCCAAAATCTGGATCGTAATAAGTAATTATTGTTGCTAAATATGTTGCTTGATGAGATGAATCATAATCTGGATCTGTTGTTAATAAAATATCTGCTCTAAATTGAGAAGGGAGGCAATCTGTTCTTACTGCATAAACATAATAAATCCCACTTTGAGGTAAAATTTCAATTGATTTATAAACATCTTCTGGAGTATAAGCTGCATAAACGCCAATAACACCATCGCCAGCAGTTACTTTAAACATCATACAATAACTTGTATGTGAAAGAGTTGCTTTTATTTCATCTGATAATGCTTCTACTTCTTCTTCAGAAACAGCTAAAACTTCCCAGCCACTAACAATACCATTCCCAACAAAAGTATATAATCCATAAAGTTGATTTTCTACTGTTGTCCAGTTGATAAACTCATAATCCCAAAAAATTGGTTCGTTCCAAACATGAATAAAGCTATAATAACTAGTCTGTCCTGGCATAAATCAACCTTCAATTTTGTTTCTTTTTAAAAATTGTTTCCCGCCTGTCCAATCGTCTAAGCGATATCGTAAAATTGGATATATTTGATCCGCTCTTAATTTCGTGGATTTTATAGGATTGAATTTAGATAAATTGATTTGATATGCTTCTCTACCACCCCAATCATTCCTCCTAACTAAAGGATATTTTTTTACTTCTGGAATTGATAAATCATAAATATTTCCTGGGAAAACAGCTGGCATTGCATCTTGATATTTTTTCCCAAAAGAACCTACATCCATAAAATAAATATGATATTTATCATCTTCGTCTGGCACAGATGTTTTTTTAATATGGACTATTGGATTTTTTCCTCCCCATCTTGTTTTTAACTCATATTGAACACCATCATCATCTATAAAATCTGCACCTCTATCTAAAATTTTTGATAAATTTAAAACTCTATCTTTGTCAAATGAATTAAGATGCCATTCACTTCCTCCCGACAATCTATGCATATAAGGCATTATTGCCTCTTCTATTAGCCAGTTTTCTATAATCTCCATTGCATGTTCTATATCTGATCTAAGTCCTCTCCTCGTCTCTCCTATTTCATAACTATTGCCTTGGAGTATATAAATTAAATCTTTTAAATTATCTTCATTTGACATTATTTCATTATATCTTTTTCTGAGCGTCTTTAAAGACTTTAATATTTCATCATCCGAGCATCCAATCATTTTTAATAAAGATATTATTTTATATTGCGTAATTTTATTCATTTTTTCTGTTATTTCTAAGAAATTTTTTACGTTAATATTTGAATCATCAGTTTCATTCAAAGCTTTTTCTAAATCATCTGCGAATTTAAAAAAGTTTTTATTTTCCAGTTTATTCGCTATTTTGTATATTTTTTTTATTAAATTCATTTATTTCACCCTTTTTTTATTTATTATAATCAATTATATTAACCCAAGTTTATCTTAACATCCTTGTCCACATTCAAATAAAATTGCCCATTCATCAATAATCGCAACATCTTGATCTGTTGATGTTAATACTGCTGCGATTCTAAATTGTTTCCCTGGCTCAGAAACTTCGAAAACTTTATTCGGAGTAATAATTTGATAATCTCCCCAATCATAAGATGTTAAATTCTTTGTACTAATACCAAATTCAATATTTCCTCCAGAGGGAACAATCCCATTCCACGTTAAAATACCACGGCTTATATCAAAGTTTCCAGTTTGAGCCCTCTCATTATTCGCAATGCTCTCAAGATCAAATATCGTTGTGTAAAACATTGCTGCATTTGTTGTTATATACTTAATTAATATACTAAAAACCTTTGGTGTCCATCCTCTATTTTGCGTTATTAAAACAAGCTTAAATTGTATCCATTGCCCAGATAAATATGAAATATCTGTACTTGAAGTCTTTATAACCCCCTCGTCTTCTAAATAATAACTATAATCCATGAAATAATAATCATTATAAGATGGGGAATAATAGTACCCATATCTATCATAATAATCATATTCTTCATTTGGATTATCTAATTCAAATGGGCCTTGCCATTCCGCATTTAATAAATTTTCTCGGCTCGAAGCAGTCCTAACATATAACTCCACTTCAGTATTATATGGAAGTTGAGAAATAAACTCTATAACATCCCATCTTGATAAATTGGCAGCAAAGAAAGGCTCGCTTTCATAAATTCCCTTTTGATCAATATTTTTCTTGGCACTATAAATTTTCTGTGTCGGAGAACTCGTACTTGCATAAGAATCTACGATTAAATCTGTGCCATACTCCACTTCAACAATATATTTTGAAATTAAATTATTATAGAAAATCTTATCTGATACAACATTTGAAATATTATCAATTTTATCTTTAAATTGACAATAAACAGTCTTATACCCCGATCCAACATTAGCCCCAACATACTTAATGACAAATCCATTCATAGATGGAACGGCGATACCATTATATATCAAATTAAGCTCTAAATCAGTATACGGTCTTTCTTGACCATAAATATAAATTTGCCCTTTAAATTGAATTATTCCATTAACTCCATTATAAGTACTTAATGTTGGAATTTCACTAATGCTAGTTTTATCATAAACATAAACTTTGCCAGAATCTCCAGAAATCCACATATAATTGGAAACCGAAGTTGGCGGAGCAATATCTGCTTCTTTAATATCATTATTATTAGAATCTTTCCCAATTACTGCTCCAGATAATATATTGTAACTTCCATCATCAACAAAAGTAGTATCTTCGATAATATTAGTCGTATCTACAACTAATAATCTTTCACTATCTTCAATTCCATTCACTAATGGGCATCTATATACCCTATATCCAACAGCATTATCTATTTTTTGCCAAGTAATTGTAAATTTTGAGTTATTTAATACGTTTTCAAATAAATAACTCTCTCCTGCAGAACTCTCATTCCCGCCTTGGTCAATATATGTTATCTTATATCTCCATTTTCCGGCCCCAAGTTGACCTGCTCCACTATTAACGATACTTAATATTTCAGGCCCTGTGTTTGTATAAGTTTGCAAACCAGAAATACTTCTAATTGAAGAATCAAATAGTAAATTCCAAGCACTATTTTCAAACTTATAAATTTTACCATTTCCACAAGCTGCAAATATTGAATTATCAAAAACTTCTAAATCATTAATAGAATCTGCTTTTATACCAGTAGACTGAGTAAAATTACTTCCATTATAAGTAAATATTTCTCCTGTTGGATATAGACCAATATATAATGTTGTTCCATTAACATATAATGAAGAAATTACAGTCGCTACAAACTGCTTGATAAATGTTGTTTCATTTTCTGAATCAAAAGTATATAATTTCCCATCATTTCCTGTTCCGATATATAAAACATCATTATATGCAACTAAACTCATAATCCTTGAAGATATTCCGGTCATAGCTGTTGTTAAATTCCAGTCAAGGCCATCTTCGCTATTCCAAACTTGGCCACTATTTGTCCCTAGATATAACATATCATTCCATTCAGCAAAACAGTTAATTGCAGACGCAAAGTTAGTTGAAGATAAAACAAAATCAGTTCCATTAGATGAGACATAAACTCTTCCAGATCTAGTCCCAACAATAAGCCTGTTGCCAAATTCTATTGCTTTTGTTATTGGCGAGCTAAATACTTCTTCTACAGACCAATTATCAGCATAAGAAATTAAATTCCAATCTATAATAATTGTCCCATCTGTCATTAATATCCAACCATTACTATCTGCCCCCGGCATTAGACTAGAATCTCTAAAATCAGAATAAGAACTAATTCTGTATGAATTAACACCAATCCCTTTATCATATGCAGATATTGTAATATTATTTAAATCTTGTATTGTTTCTGCATCGCCAGTGTAATATATTCTAATTGCTTTTATATCAATTTCATTAGGCAAAACATACTCAAAGAAAATATTAGTATTATTAGCATCGGTTTCCATTTCAACCAAACTAATCCAAGTATCACTTATCATATATTCAACTTTATAAGTTTTTGGCTTTGACGCTTTGCAGCCCCATCTTATTTTTTTAATTTTGGTTATTTCCGTTTCGCTTAATGTATGTTGTAAATATCTAATTTCAGAAGTCCCTATAGAATCATATGTGTTTGGATTCCCATCAGTTGCGTTATTCGCAGCATCTATTTCAACATCTAATGAAGAATATCTTGCTGCAAACCCTTTTGTTATTTGAACATTACTACTATCATAAATTTCTAAAGCATAAACTTGCAATGCTCCAGCAGCAGTATCCTCATTTATAATAATACTTCCTTCAGGAGCCTCTGTATCTTTCAAAATACTGTCATAAGCTTGAGTTTTTCTTCTATAATAAACATTAGCAGTTCTTGTCATTGCAACCGCAGGAGTATTTTCCATAAATTCTTTGAAATTGAAAGGAGTATATGTTAATAAATCATCATCGATATCAGCAATGCTTATCAATATATTGTCATCAACCAAAGAATTAATTAAACTTCCACAATTACTTGAATATCTTGCATCGAAGCTCCATTGAGGAGTTAATCCAGATTCTCGAACATAAGTTCTAGTGATTAAAGTTGTAGGATCATCCGTAATAGAAAATAGAGAAGCTTCTCTTGGTTGAACACCTGCGATAAGTCTATTTACAGCAGTTGTTTGTCCAATCGGAACTTCTGTAACAGATTCTAAAAATCTAATCTCTTCTCCAAAAGGAATTACTTGATCTCTAATAAAATCTCTCTCAACAACTAAAACAGGGGTCATAGTCCCATTAATATAATAATATAAATAATCCCAAATTCCATAGCATTTTGGACTATTAATATCAATTTTTCCAATTAAAATAGACTTGCCTTTAGTTTCTACTAATAAGAAATCTTCAACGTCTATAACTGGGCTATTATCATTATTAACATAAACTTTAACATCTTTCCCAATTACTGCTATTCTAAATCTAAATCTTTGACCAGATGCTGGAATAGTTATATTTTCAGTTTCTTCATTTTCTCCACTAATTAATTTAACTGTTAAATTTGCATAAACTCTAAATTCAAGTTCATATGTCCCGTCAAATATCTTAATCCCTTGATATGATTCATTTATTGATGAATAAGAATCTGTCATATAACCAAAATCTATCATCCAACCAGTAGCATTACTCACTTGTTGCCAAGTTGATGATGAATGTTTATTGACCCATAAACAATATTCTCCAGTTTCACCTTTTATTTTCATATAACTGTCTGTTAAATCACCAGAACTATTATAAGTTGAAACAAATTCTAATTTATCTGTATTATTATGGTCTACATTTCCTTGATTATAAAATTCCCAAGGAATTGGAGAGTCTTGGAATAATTCATCAAAATTATAAATTTCTTTCCATTCACTCATTTTTGGCTGCTCTTGTTCAAGATATTGATAGCTAAATATAGATGAATTATAGTCTACTCCAGCAAAAACTTTATTGTCAAAATTTTTCAAACATAAAACATTCAATCTGAATGAAGGATCATCGTTAAAAAGATCTGAATATAATTGTTTTGGAACGATAGTCTCAACAACAGACCCGTTTGGTAAATATTCTCTTTGATATTTATAAATATGTCCATATGGACCAGCAGAAATAAATAGCATATTTTCATACATTTCAAAAGCAAAAACATCCGTGTCTGGGAACATTGTAGTTGTTATTGTTGTTAACCTATTCCAACCGTAATTTGGATTAGATGCATCTCCACCATATCTATAAACTTGAGCAGAACTATAAGTTCCAATATATAAATAATCTCTATCTTCTCCTTCAAATCTAAATGTTGCCATACAAGAAATTGGAATATAATTACCAAATCCATCATCTACTCTATATAATGACGCAGACGTTCTAATCCCATTATATGCATAAATCTTACCGCTTGCAGTCCCAATATATAATGTATTATTGTAAACAGCCATTGCTCCTATAGCTCTTTCTTGCTCTTGATCAAAAATTTTAACTTGAATTTTTCTACTATTTTCATATTTATATAAAATAGCAACTTCTTCTATAATATCCATTGTAACAACATCAAATTCTGTTAATGAATTATTGAAAATAACCCAGTCATTG
>Ga0116161_1005226_pt1 | contig 10545 bp, 7 predicted proteins | sample AD_JPNAS3_MetaG_FD_89877 | JGI IMG/M metagenome (GOLD analysis project Ga0116161, IMG submission 89877) | Active sludge microbial communities of municipal wastewater-treating anaerobic digesters from Japan - AD_JPNAS3_MetaG | ecosystem: Engineered > Bioreactor > Anaerobic > Digestate | place... | reverse complement strand
TTTATACTATAAAATCAAATTTCAAGTTATGAATAAAGATAAATTATTGGATAAATCTATCAACTTATCTTGTAACAATTGCATACAAAAAAATAATACATTGTATGAGGATAGTTGGGATTTTAAAAATGCGAATACAAAGGAATATACACATTGTTTTCATTCTTATCCAGCTATGATGATACCTCAAGTAGCGCGGCGAATAATTGAAATTTATGGGGAAAACGCAACGCTTCTTTTTGATCCATACTGTGGTACAGGTACTTCTTTAGTTGAAGCCAATTTAAAAGGGATAAATGCTATAGGGACTGACCTCAATCCATTAGCTCGATTAATTGCTCAAGCAAAAACTACCAAAATAGATAGTAAAGTATTGGATAAATATTTGTATGATTTTACAAATTATTTGTTTTCCAAAAGCTTCAAAGAGGAAGACTATAGTACTATAACACTCCCATGCATAACAAATATTGATATATGGTTTTCAAAGTCAGTGCAATATAAGCTGGCAATAATATTCAATTATATTATTCAAAAAATAGACAATGTATTTATCCAAAATTTTTTTAAAGTAGCTTTTAGTGAAACTATTAGAGAAACTTCAAATACCAAGAATGGTGAATTTAAATTAGTACGAGATAAAAAATTAATTAAAACTGAAGATTTAGATGTTTTTGGGATTATATTAGGAAAATTGTCAAGAAACAAGGAAGGACTTATTAACTTTATTAAGGTTTGCCCTCAGAATGTAGTTTCACACATTTATTCATTTGATACTGTGCTGTCTATTCCATATGATTTAGTGCCACAAGAATCTGTTGATATAGTTGTAACATCACCACCCTATGGAGATTCAAGAACTACTGTAGCTTATGGGCAGTTTTCAAGATTTGCAAATGAATGGTTGGGATTCCACAATGCAAATAAAATAGATAATTTGCTCATGGGTGGAAGGAAAAATAATGTAAATAATTTTAAATTTAATAACGATTTGTTGAATGATGTTATTACTGCAATATCAAACAAGGATAACAAACGAGCTATGGAGGTTGTTTCGTTTTTTAAAGATTATGAATCATCTATTGTTAATGTATCTGCTACGATAAAGAAAGGTGGAGTTGTTTGCTATGTTGTTGGCAATAGGACAGTAAAAAATATTAATATTCCAACCAATAAAATAACTGCACAATTGTTTGAGCAGAATAATTTTGTACATATGGAAACCATTGTTAGAAATATTCCTAATAAAAGGATGCCTCTGATGAATAGCCCAACTAATGTTCCTGGGCAAACAGGGCAAACAATGAAAAATGAATACATCGTTATATGTAAAAAGATATAAAGTATGCAACTAAAAAAACTTGTGAAAAATTTAGAAGATATAAAGAGTAAAGGGTTTATTGAGACAATTCGGAAAGGCCCAACCGCTGTTGGTTATTTACTTGAAAAAGAACTAGGGCTTAGAGAAACCAATATAACAATTCCAGATATAGGAGGTAGGATTGAAATTAAAGCAACAAGAAAAAACACCAACTCTTTAATTACTCTCTTTACATTCAATAGAGGTGTATGGAGAATGAAGCAAAAAGACCTTATAAATAAATATGGCTATAGAGATGCACAGGGGAGACAGTCATTATATGCTACTGTTAGTGCAAAAGTTAATAATGTTCAAGGATTCTTTTTAGAAATAGATAATGACAAGCATCTTGTTTTGCTCAAAAATGCAAAGGAAGATGAAACCATTGCAGAATGGAGTACCTATGTTATTGCAGGTAAATTTATGACTAAACTAGATAGATTGCTATTGATATTAGCAGATTCTAAAATGGTTGATGAGAAAGAATTTTTTCATTATAATGAAGCTTATATTTTAGAAAATCCAACACCTGAAAAATTTTTGGAAGGATTTAACAGAAATGAATTGATGATTGATTTGCGAATGCATTTAAAAGATTACGGTGGTGTCAGGAACCATGGAACGGCTTTCAGAATTTCTGAAAAAAATCTTACCGACCTATACACAAAGAAAAGAAGATTGATATAAAATATACTATAAAAATAGAGCTTGACCTTTTTGCCATATCTTTATGTTTTATGGTAATTCTGTATGAGTACGTTATAGAGCACAACACATTGAAGTTTTTATTTCACTGTATAAGGCTATTTGCAACGAGGTTATTAGTATGGAAGGCATGCAACACATTACATGGATACCGTTTGATATAGCTACCCGCTACATGGTTGATGTTTTTACCGGGTTAGGCGTTCCGCATGACGATGCGTTAATATGTGCAGATGTTTTAATTACCGCTGACAAATTTGGTATCGATTCACATGGCGTTAACCGATTAAAACCAATATATTATGACAGGATAAAACAGGGCATCCAGAAACCTGTTACTCAATATGCTGTTGTTAAAGAAGGACCAACAACTGCCGTGATAGATGGCAATGATGGGATGGGGCAGGTCATAGCCTACCGCTCAATGCAGATGGCTATTGATAAGGCAAAAAAATATGGTATGGGTATGGTTGCCGTACGTAATTCCACTCACTATGGCATTGCCGGGTATTATGCCAAAATGGCTGCTGATAATGCTATGATAGGTATAACCGGAACCAATGCAAGGCCTTCGGTGGCACCAACATTTGGCGTTGAAAACATGCTGGGTACCAACCCTCTTACCTTTGGCATCCCTGCTGATGAAGATTTTCCGTTTTTGCTTGATTGCGCCACCAGTGTAAGTCAGCGCGGCAAAATCGAGGTGTATGCCCGCCTAAACAAACCTCTTCCGCCAGGATGGGTTATTGATAACCATGGAAATTCCTGTACCAATCCTCATCAGGTGCTTGATGGGCTTATTAAAGGGAGCATGGCTCTGACCCCATTAGGCGGTATTGGCGAGGATGGCGCAGGGTATAAAGGGTATGGCTATTGTACTGTTGTTGAGATACTGTCGGCGGCACTGCAGGCGGGGAGCTATTTAAAAATGCTCAGCGGATTTGACATGCAGGGTAATAAAGTGCCATACCATTTAGGACATTTCTTTATTGCTATTGCTATTGAGGCGTTTACCGACATTACATCGTTTAAATCAATTACCGGTGATATTCTGCGTCAGTTGCGCACTTCAGCCAGAATGCCAGGTCAAAAGAAAATCTACACGGCAGGCGAAAAGGAATACCTCGCTTACCTGGAGCGCAAAGATAAGGGTGTGCCGGTCAATAACGAAGTAATGAAAGAGCTTGTAGCCATGCGTGACGAGCTGAATATAACAGGATATGAACTGCTTACCTTGCATGCTTCATGAACAGTGTGGTGTGCTATGATGGCAGACGAAAAGCATAGTAGCAATGAATTTCCCCGCGAGATAACGTTTAAGGTTATTTTTTACAACAAGCTCTTTGTGAAAGAGATGCTCATCAATATTTGTGCCGACAATACTATTGATGCACACATTACCGAACGTGAAAGCAGGCAGGGAAAATTTATTTCATATACCATTACTGCTATGTTTGCCGAGGAAAAGCTGTTGCATGCAATTTGCAGCCACATAACACAGCTGGATGGTTTCATCACCATGTTTTAGCACCATTGTTTGGCGATAGTTCCGGTAATCGGTGCACACTCAAGATTATCTGCATGTAGTATATGAGCTTTGCTGCTTTCCATGAAACGGTGTGCACCCTTTACTACAACCCTGCATACAGCAAATTTTAACCGGCAAAAACTGCTGTATGAAAACATTGCAATACATTGACATGAAAACATTTTCCATGGCTATCATTATCATGTATGCACCATGGCAACGAGGCTTAGATGAAAATAGCAACGGGCAGTATAGAAGGTTTTTACCAGAAGATAAAAGTAGTGTGCACCTGACAGATAATAAAAAAATGCTATACATTATACTATTCAATGCAAAGCTGCGAAAATGTTGACATTGGATGTCTTCTGATATATTATTATATAGGTGTCCTGATAAAATTTCAATGGAGCACTTAAAACTTGAACTTGCAAACATTAATTATAAAGTGGTTGAAACTTTTGTTGACATACAAATATACTGTGATTATATGTCACAATTCTCTCCTCTGTATACGTCACTTCATCAAATACTATTGCAGTGAGGTATTTCTATGAGCATCCTTACCACAATTGAATCCAACCTTAAAGACGCAATGAAAAGCAAAAATGAACTGTTAAGCAGTACCTTGCGTATGATGAAATCGGACATACTGTATGAAAAGACTAAGAGTACGCAGGAGCTTACCGATGAAAAAATCATTGAGGTGTTAACACGCAGCGCCAAAAGAAGAAAAGAAGCAATAGCTGAATATGAAAAAGCCGGCAGAGATGACCTTGCTCGTAAAGAAAAGCAGGAACTTGAGATAATCATGCAGTATCTACCTCAGCAGATGAGTGCTGATGAGATAGCCTCTCATGTTGATGCAGTGATTGCTTCAATGGGAACTATCACCAATAAGGATACCGGTAAGGTCATGGGGCAGGTGATGAAAGACCTGAAAGGGAAAGCAGACGGGCAGATTGTAAAACAAATAGTTGCTCAAAAACTTGAAAAATTGTAGATTGCACCATATATTTATAACAAATGGCTATACCCCGCGATACGATTGAACATATACGGCAGAAGGCTGCCATAGAAGATATCATACGGCGTTATGTTCCCACTCTTACAAAAAAGGGTAAGAACTATGTTGGTCTGTGCCCTTTTCATAAGGAAACAAGCCCTTCATTTACTGTCTCGCCTGATAAGCAGATGTTTTATTGCTTTGGCTGCCATGAGGGAGGCAATGTATTCACCTTCATAGCAAAGGTAGAGCATGTAGATTTTGTTCAAAGTGTAAAGATTGTCGGCGAGATTGTCGGCATTCCTGTTCGTAATGAGGAAAAGCAAAACGATGAATATACAACATTACTGGCAATAAATGCAATGATAGCAGAGCGTTACCGTCAGGCGTTGATGTCAGCGGCAGGAAAGCGTGCTCTGGACTATCTCTTGCATCGTGGGGTTACCCAACAGGGTATTGACGAATTCCAATTGGGATATGCACCTGATGAATGGCAGTATGCAACCGATATTTTGCGACAGAAGAATGTTCCGCTTGATATAGCCGTTAAAACCGGTAATATCAATAAATCGGTAAAAAATACTATAACCCATTATTATGACAGGTTCCGGAACAGGGTAATATTTCCAATCTTTGACCAAAAAAATGAAATAATTGGTTTTGGTGGTAGAATTATTGAATCTGGCGAGCCAAAATATATGAATTCTCCCGAATCACTGGTATTTCAGAAGCGGAATATTCTGTATGGATTCAACAAAGCACGGCAGCACATTGCTGAATTGGGCAGGGCTATTGTTGTTGAAGGCTATCTTGATGTTATTGGAGTATATCAGGCTGGGATTCAGAATGTTGTTGCACCGCTTGGCACCGCCCTTACGCAGGAGCAGCTACAACTGCTGTCGCGCCTGAGCAATGAGGTAATTATTGTTTTTGATGCCGATTCAGCGGGGGTAAAGGCATCGTTGCGTTCGCTTGACGTTGCAGCAAACCTTAACATAACTATAAAAATAGCGCAGTTGCCCGAGATGGACCCATTTGATTTTGTCAACAAACGTGGTGCACGGGAATTTATGGCTGTTGTTGATAGTGCTCTCAAGCCGGTTGATTTTCGCATTGAGCGGATTATTGCAGAAAATAAAGGAAAATCACAGGTTAATGTACTGAAGCAGATTTTTGGCATTTTACGTACTATCCCATTTGAGGTTGAACGGCAGCACTATTTTAAAAAGCTAAGTTCAGTGTTTCAGGTTGATGAAAAGGCAATACGAGCTGATTATGAACGTTTTACAAAAGGTAAAACAACTAATGGGGTGATAGTTACCGATAATAATACTGTTGATTTTTATGCAAAAAGCCAGCGGGAATTGGTATTACTTTTATGCAATTATCCCCTGCTTATTGAAAATGCCATTGTTGATTGCCCATTACAGGATTTTACTGATACTGTAGCAAAGAATATCTATCAGACATTGATTGCTTTGTATGAAGACAATGAATCTTTTTCACTGGAAAAGATGTTTGATTTTTATCCTGAAGGTGAAGAAAAAAAATTGCTGACACAGGGCTTTTCAAAACAATTTTCATTTGAAGATCCTCATGTTGCATATTCGGAAATTATACTAAATATGAAGCTTTTCACAATCGACAAAAAAATTAATGAATTTGCAGAAAAAATTGAAAAGGACAATCGTGAGAATATACAATATTATATAACCGAGATTGAAGTATTGCGACGTGAAAAAGAAAAGTTAACTTCGTACATCTACAATAAAGGAAGTATCAAACATTAATGAAATAGTAGTTGTTTATAACATCAATACAGGGATTGTATGAATTCTTGTGATTGTTATCAATGATTTTGTAAGTAATAATAATTTTAATGTAAAGGGTAGAATTAATTATGGCAAAAGGCGATGTACTTTTAGAGAGCATTCCGGAGGTTAAAAAACTTGTGGAATTGGGTATATCAAATGGTGAAATTACCTATGATGAGCTCAATGATATTTTACCCGACAAGATATTAAATTCTGATAAGATTGATGATATTTTTATTCTATTGAACCAATTGGGCATTGATGTTGTTGAAGAACCAACTCGACGAAATGATGCTGCACCATTAAAAAAAGAAAAAACGCATTCCAAAAAATCATCTTCTTCATCATCTGAAACAGGCGTTTCAGATGATCCAATACGGTTATACCTGAAAGAAATAGGGAAGGTGTCGCTTTTATCGGGTGACCAGGAGGTTAAATTAGCAAAACGAATAGAAGAAGGTGAAATATTAATTGAAAATGCTGTTCTGGACTCAACGGTGCTGCTCAATGAACTTGTTAAAAATCACTCAAAAGTAAAAAGCGGTAAGATTAAGTTAACTGATATTTTGCGTATTAACAAGCTGTACTATTTTTCTTCGTTTGATATGCACGATCTTGAAAAACGATATGAAAATAATATGAGCATTATCATTGCTGAAGATAAAAAGATAATGCAAAGTCAAGCCAAACTTAAAAAGTTATCTGAAGATTCAAAAAAAGCATTAGAGTTGAAAGAAAAGATGATGGCATCCCGCAGTAGTATCAGGGAGGCATTGATAAACTTACAGGTGCATGAAAATGAGATAAATAAAACTGCACAGCGAATATTATCAATGGTTGCCCGTATAAAAGAAACCCGTCATTTTTTTAATAATCTGGAAAACAGTTTTAACAAAACTGTCAAAGAGCTGAAGCAGTTTGGGCGTAAATTAGAAAAGAATGAAGATGTAAAAAAGATATTAAAAGAGCTGAAGATTAAAAATAAAGATGAGCTTTTAGAGATAGTTAAGGATATCAGAAACAATGAGCGGAAGATACGCAGGATTGAGCAGGAAGCTGGTTCAACCTGTGACGAAATTATGGAATGGGGAACACAGATTGAAATAGGGCATCGGAAAATATCACTGGCAAAGAAGGAACTTATCAATGCTAATCTGAGACTTGTTGTATCAATAGCCAAAAAATATGCAAATCGTGGCATGCACTTTTTTGACCTTATCCAGGAAGGTAATATTGGACTGATAAAGGCTGTTGATAAATTTGAATATCGAAAAGGATATAAATTTTCCACCTATGCAACATGGTGGATACGTCAGGCAATAACACGAGCTATATCTGATCAGGCGCGTACCATCCGTATTCCGGTACATATGATAGAGCAAATTAATAAGGTTATGCGTGAAACACGGTTGTTTCAACAGGAGTTTGGCCGTGAACCAAGTCCGGATGAATTAGCCGATAGATTAGGCTGGCATGTGAGCAAGGTAAAAGGTGTTAAAAATGTTGCCCGTGAGCCAATATCGCTTGAAACCCCCATTGGCGAAGAAGAAGACTCGCTACTGGGTGATTTTATAGAAGATAAAGAAGTGGATTCACCTGTTAATACAGCAGCATATCGCTTATTGTCAGAACAGATAAATGCTGTTTTAAGCACATTACCAGCACGTGAACAAAAGGTTATCCGTATGCGTTTTGGGCTGGATGATGGCTACTCGCATACGCTGGAAGAGGTTGGTTATGTGTTTAAAGTAACCCGTGAACGTATACGCCAGATAGAAGCAAAGGCTTTAAGGAGGTTGCGCCATCCTACCAGAGCACGAAAATTAAAAGATTACCTTGACTATATGTAATTAGTCTGTAAAATTTTAATAGTCCAATAGATAATTAATAGATAGAAGATGGTATCTTTTATCTATTAAATTAAAGGTACACTAATAAATCATTGTAATGCCCATTGTATAGTGTGAATAATTAATATGCATCATCAGGAAAATACAAATTTAATTAAAACTGTTACCATCGTTGGAGCTGGTTCCTGGGGTACAGCATTAGCTAATGTTATAGGGCACAATCACCCTGAAATGACTGTCAGGATGTGGGCGTATGAAAAGGATGTGGTGCGCACCATTAATAATAATCATATCAACACTGCATATCTTCCCGGTATTATACTGGCTGATTCTATAATTGCGTATCATGATCTCAAAGAATCAGTGAAACAAACTGACGCTATTATCATTGCCACTCCTTCAAAGGTTGTTTATGATATCTGTGTAAAATTACGACGTCATATACAGCCTGATACCTATTGTGGTTATCTTTCAAAAGGATTTTGTAAAATTGGCAGTGGGATATATACAATGTCGCAAACAATAGAACTTGCGTTGCCATTTTTAATGGATACAGTTTGTGCAGTATATGGACCCAGCCATGCCGAAGAGGTTTGTAAAGAATACCATACTGCATTACACATAGCAAGCAAATCCAATAGCTCAATTAATTTTTTTATGAACTTACTATCAAATGAGTACATAGAATGTATACCTATAAACGATATCATTGGTGTTGATTGTGGAAGCACCTTGAAAAATCCTGCTGCAATTGCTGCAGGGCTTATCAGCAACCTGCCACAATGTGGTGACAACCTCATGGGAGCTCTAATTGCACAGGCGCTGAAAGAGATGGTGCAACTGGGTAAATGTTTAGGAGGGCAGGAGGATACAATAACCGGTATAGCAGGTCTGGGTGATCTGGTTGCTACTGCATTAAGCCAGCATAGCAGGAACAGGAGGTTTGGTAAAGAAATAGGAGAGCAGATAACACAAAAAGGTACGACATTAAGTTTGTTCGATAGATTTCTTTTACGGTTTAAACCCGACGATGTTCTGGGAAGAATGGGTGGAAGGGTACATTACCTTGTTGAAGGAGCATATGCTATTGAACCCATTATTGAATTGGCTGATAGATATACCATCACCATGCCTATTTATCGTTCGTTATATGAGGTATTGTTAAATAAAAGAGATCCATGGCTTTTAATTGAGACTATAAAAAATCCCGCAAAATATGAAATTCTTACCCGCAGGGCGCGAATTAAAGCAAAGGAAAGAAAAAAAGGCATAGAGCGGATGAGCGGGCTCATATTCAAAAATATTGTCGTTGAACGAATGATCAAAGAACTATCTGTCCCTGAAAAAAAAAGAGAGGTGCTTGATCAAAAAAATGAATATATACAATTGCTGCACCAGTATAAACATCTAAAAAAACCTAAAAAATTTTTATATGAACTATCGCTCTATAACAATCTGAACGAAAAAAATTATGAAGAGCAGCTTAAAACAATTATAGAATTTTATTATACCAGCATAAGCGATAGATATGTATATTCATTTTCTTTATTAATGCTTAAAGCAGCACGGCTGTTTTTTTATATATATGGATTGCTATACCGGCGTAAAATAGTAGAATTTTTTGAGGAAAGAATTTCTTTAAGTGGTGATATTAAATATTTAAAAAAAATAGCAATGACAGCCAATCCGGTCTATATTTGTAACGCCAACCAGATTGCTGATTCAATTTTTGTTGTTCTGGCGCTCATAAAATTTATAACTATTCCTTTGCCGCGATTTAATATTAACAGCCAGTTATTAAAAAACTCTTTGTTGCGCTACCTTTTCAGGGTGAGTGGTGGTTATATTGTTGATAAAACACGGTATTCTTCTACACTGTATCGTGAGACACTGCTCAATTACATTTTAATCTGTGTTGAACATGGTATTACCATACTGTATTCAAATGATTCAAGTGCACCAAATGACGAAACAACTGACTCCATATCACAAAACGATATTATTCAGGATGTACTTATTGAAAGGCTATCAATTCTTTTACAACAAACATCAGAGGAGATTGCTATTATCCCTGTTGAAGTTGCCCATAAATATTATAACCCTGTTGGTATGCCGGTTTCTTTTCTTAAAATTTTCCGTAATGTAACAAAGGTAAATATTTCACGACCCATAACCATGTCTCATTTTTCAGCCAGCGAAGCGCTTGCTGAAGATACTAAGATGATGTTAAGGCTAAAGTTGCGCCATGATACACCGCTGTATCCCCATTATTTTGTAGCACATTC
>Ga0116161_1005221_pt1 | contig 10550 bp, 11 predicted proteins | sample AD_JPNAS3_MetaG_FD_89877 | JGI IMG/M metagenome (GOLD analysis project Ga0116161, IMG submission 89877) | Active sludge microbial communities of municipal wastewater-treating anaerobic digesters from Japan - AD_JPNAS3_MetaG | ecosystem: Engineered > Bioreactor > Anaerobic > Digestate | place... | reverse complement strand
CAACGCGAGGTCGTGTCGGCCCGGAAACGGGTGCCTCCAACACGGCAGATCGCGTCGGCCGCCCCACGTCACGGGGCACTGATCCATTGGCAAGAAGCCATGTACCACGAAGGACCGGAACGATTCGAACCCGCCAGACTGCTGACCTCTTTGGCCTGGCACTGCTGGCGGCTACTGACCCTGCGTGGCGACTGGAAGGCGATGCCCGACTCGGGGGCTTTCGTCGCTTTGGTCCTGAGCGTCATGGTTCTGGGCGGGCTGACCGAGCAGCTGGTGCGCGGCCACTCCCTGACGTCGGCTCTCGTCAGCACCCTGCTGTGGCTCGGCGTCGTGCTGTCCGTGTCGCGCCATCGCGGCGCTTTCGATCGCCGGATCGTCGCCGCCCTGGCCTTGCTGTCGATCGGCATCGAGGCCCTGCTGATTCTGACCGCCTGGCTCCCCGCAGCCGAGTGGCCGGTGGCGATCTGGTCCGGCCTGGCTGTCCTGCGCCTGCTCTTGCAGGCCAACGGGACGGGTGCCGAGGCCCGTCGCTGACGCGCTGCATCGAGGACGTTTCGATGGCCAGCGCTTCCCCCTACGACTTCGAAGTCCCCTGGCGCCCCAACTTCGAAGCGAAGATGGCGCTGGTCTGGGCCAGCGGATCGGCACTGATCATCGTCTTCTCCCTGGCGGTTCCGCTCTTCTCGCGGTTTGCAGCGCTGCTTGCCGTTGGCTGCGCCCTGGCGGCGGTTTATCGGGGATACCAGGCCTACCGGCGGCTGGTCGATGCCTCGCGGCTGACGCTGTTCGTGAAGGAGTTCATCGATCTCGCCGAATTGCAGAAGAAGGCCCGCCAGTCGGCCGACCAGCAAACCCTCTGGCTCGGGAAAGGTTTCCCCTGGACCGACATCGAGGCCAACAAGCTGCATACCCTGATGGCGCTCGGTGTCGTCCGAACCATAGGCAAAGCCGCGCAAAAGACCGAGGGTGCCTACTGGATTCACGGCCTCGCTCCCGAAGCCGACCTCCATTCCGAACTCTCCCAACTCGTCGGACACACCCTGATCGTCGGCACGACGCGGGTCGGCAAGACGCGGCTCTTCGACCTGCTGATCGCCCAGGCGATCTTCCGCGGCGAGACGGTGATCATCATCGATCCGAAGGGCGACCACGCGCTGGCAAGCAATGCGCGCGCCGCGTGCGAAGCCAGCAGGGCAGGGGAGCGCTTCGTGTATTTTCATCCGGCGCATCCTGAACGATCGGCCTGTATCGATCCCCTGCGCAACTGGAACCGCAAGACCGAACTGGCCAGCCGCGTGGCGGCGCTGATTCCCTCGGAAACCGGTGCCGACCCCTTCACCGCCTTCGGCTGGAAAGTGCTCAACGACATTACGAATGGCATGATCGCCACCGGCCATCGCCCGAATCTCGTGCAGCTTCGACGCTACGTCGAAGGTGGACCCGAAGGACTCCTGCAGCGGGCCTTGAAGGTGCACTTCGCCCGTCACGTGAAGGATTGGGAGAGCCGGGTCGCGTCCTACCTCAAGCGTCACAAGGACCGGATGCTGGAAGCCTACCTCGGCTTCTACCGCGAGGTCGCCGTCCACGAAACCCGGTCGGTCGAACTTGACGGCCTGATCTCGACCTACGAGCACAACCGCGAACATTTCCAGAAGATGGTCGCATCCTTGATCCCGATTCTCTCGATGCTGACCAGCGACCCGTTGCACGAACTCCTGTCACCGGATTTCGAGCCGGGCCATGAGCGGTTGGTGACCGACATGTCGAAGATCATCCACGGCCACAAGGTGGTCTACATCGGCCTCGATGCGCTGGCCGACGCGACCGTCGGCAGTGCCATCGGGTCGATCCTGCTCGCCGATCTCGCCGCCGTGGCGGGCGATCGCTATAACTACGGCATCGACGCGCTGGCGCCGGTCAATCTGTTCATCGACGAAGCCGCCGAGGTTCTCAACCAGCCGGCCATCCAGCTCATGAACAAGGGCGGCGGGGCGGATTTCCGGGTGACCATCGCGACGCAGACCTTTGCCGATTTCGCCAGCCGCCTCGGCGACGAGAACAGGGCGCGCCAGGTGCTCGCCAACACCAACCACAAGATCGCCCTGCGCGTGCTGGACTCCGAAACGCAAAAATACCTGGCGGAGGGCATGCCGCAGATCAAGGCCCGCTCGATGGCGTGGCGCTACGGACACCAGATCGATAGCCACGTCCAAGATGCCTATGCCGCTTCCTACCAGGAACAGATCCTGGAGGAAGCCGCGGAGCTCTTCCCGGCGGCCATGCTTGGGGAACTGCCGCCGCTTCACTTCCTGGCGCGTCTGTCGGGTGGCCGGACGCTCAAGGGACGGATTCCGATCCTGGTGGTGGACCCATGAAGGGGGCGCGTAGGGAAACCAGCGGGAGCACCCTTGTCGCCGTCACGCTTTGCGTGGGGCTGGCGGCGACCTGGGCATGGATTCCGCCGGCGGCGATTCGCAAGGCCTGGGTCGCCGAGCGGGTCGCGGTGTATGCGCTTGCAGGGTCGGGCGAGGGCGCCGTCTTTGGCCGCACGCTGGACGATCTGCAGTCCTCGTGGGCGGCAGACTTCCAAAGAGTCGTCGGCGACGCCCAATCGATCGGGCAGGGGCCTTGGGATCCGGCCGGACTTCGTCGCTGGGCTGGGGAACGGATTGTGGCGACCTGGCTGTGGGTCGGGTTGGTGAGCTATCGGCTGCAGGTGCTGATGGGATGGCTCTTGCCGGGGATGCCACTGGCGATGGCGGCGTATATGGATGGTCATCTCGTCCGGGAAATCCGCAAGTATTCCTTCGTGGCCCAAAGTCCGATCCGGCACAGTCTCGGGGTGCGGGCGCTATGGATCGTCCTCGTGGGGCTCGCGGTCTGGATGATCGTGCCGGTGCCGTTGCCGGCCCTGCTGCCGCCCCTGCTGATCGTGGCGATCGCGTATGCCCTGTGGCTATGGGTGAGCAACTTGCAGAAGAGGCTGTGACGGCATGGGACTCGCGGACCAGGAGCGCAACAGGTGCGGTGAACTCGCTAAGGACGCCCTGGCCGTTGCGTCCGTCCGGCGCGGTCTTGGTTTGCTCTCCGCCGGAAGGGACCTCGTTTCCGGCGCGAAGGCCGTCGCTCGAAGCGCGTGGTCCGGGTCGCGTGCGTTGGCGATGGCCTCACGGTTGACCGGGAACATACGGGATGCAGACCGTCGCGGTGTACCTTCCGACGTCCCACACGCCCCTCTCTTCGGGCTGATGCGCAACCTCCGAAACACGCTGGTACTCGCCACGGCCGGACTGATCGTGGGTACGGTTCGGGCCGACCCCTTGCCCACCGAATGGTGGTGGTACTGGGACCGCCCAGCGCACCAGCTTCCCGTGCCCAGGTCCGGCATCGGCGCCGCCGTGGTGACGACGCACGTCTATTTCTCCGGCAGTCGCGTGATCCGTGTGCCACGGCGTAGTGCGCTGACCCTTCCGCCGGGGACTGTGTCGATTCCGGTCATTCACGTGGAGGTTGATCCAGCGCATCCGTTTGCCGCCACGGACGAGCAACGCGACACGCTTCGCGACCTCGTCGTGGCCGAAGCGGTGGCGCGGCTCCCGCCACTGATCCAGCTCGACTTCGAGGCCAGACCATCGCAGCGGCCTTTCTGGAGGGCTTCGGTACAGGCCATCCGCGAGCGACTGCCTGCGCAAGTGCGGCTCTCCGTGACTGCGCTGGCGAGTTGGTGTTTTGGCGACCGCTGGCTCGCCGAGGTGCCCGCCGACGAGATCGTCCCGATGTACTTCCGCCTCGGCAAGGCGAGAGAGGCCTTTGTCGCACGCAGTGCGGCAGGGATTCCGGAGCCGCGCTGCCGCAACGCGCATGGTGTGGCCGATGACGAGCCGCCTTGGCCGGTGGCCCTGCCGGGGCGCCGCTACGTGTTTCTCGGACAGCATGCGGCCCGGCTCAATCGTCAGCACCCTCCCGTCGGAGCAAGCGATCATGACGCCACACGATAACGTATTTTCCAGGTCACGACTGCCGGGAGTTTGGGCCGTGGCCGTTTTCGCAGCGGCACTGTCCGGGTTCCCGGTGGGAGTGCGCGCCTCCAGCGGTGGCGAAGACCCCGGTGACCCATTCAACTCGTCGTGGGGACCGGTGCTGCCGATCGGCGATCTGGCGACCGGCAGCCTGGGCGTCGTCGAGCGCAGCTGGTGGCGAAGACCCTTGTTGCTCGCCTGGTTCCGTTTCAATGCGTTGCCGTTTCCCCCGGAGGCCGCCGATGCCTTCACCTATCGCGAGCTGGGTGCCATGACCGACACGCGGGCATCGGTTGCGGCGTGGCGTCAAGCGGTGCAGCGAGTGGCGCCAGACCTTGAACCTGCCAAGGAACCCAGCGCCGAGTCCGGGTTGCCGGGGGTGACCTGGGGCTTCTTTGAAAACTGTCCGGCGGGGAGCTGGGATCAGGCCCGTCGGACGCTGATCGCTCGCCGTCAGGTCTGGGGTGCCGAGAGTGCCGCCCTGCGCGACTGGATTGTTGCCCAGCACCGCGTTTTCGCGCGCTGCGGGCTCGGTCCGGAGCTGTTTCGGAGCGATCTGCCGGTGTCAGGGCGCTTCCAGGAGGAGAGGGCGCTGCGCTTCGTGCTGCCGGAGATGTCGCTGTCGGACCCGCTGCCCGGTGCGCCCCGGCTGCTGGTGAAAGACCGCGACTACCAGCGGGCCTGCGCCTTGTTCTATGAGGGTCAGTACGCCGACGCCGAACAAGCCTTCCTGGCGATTGCCCGCGACAGCCGGTCACCGTGGCAGGCCTGGGGACGTTATCTCGCCTTGCGGGCACGCTTGCGCGAACTCCAGGTCATCCCCGGCGCGCTGGAATCGCAGCCGAACAGGGCCAGCCAGCTGCGCCACGACGTGGACACTGCGCTGGCCGATGCCAAGCGGCGCCATGCCAGAGCCGAAGCGACCCGCCTGGAGGCTCTGCAGGGCCTGGTGGGCGCCAGGCTGAATCCGGTCGGGCGTTTTCGGGAACTGGGCGCCCTCTTGTCGCGGCCGCAGACCCATGCCGCCATCTTCCGTAGCGCGGTTGTCGACTACCTCTACCTGCACCGCCAGTGGCCACCAAAGGAACCCCTCGGGGAGTGGCTGGCCGGGCTGATCGATGCCCGCGATCCGGTGAGTGAGTCTTGTCGCGGCAGAGCACTGCCCCTAGGGATGCGCGATCCAACGCCGGAGGACGTCCGGTGCCTGCGCGCACAACTCAGCCAGAAGGCTTTCGCGCGCTACCGCCAACGCCCCAGCGAGCGTGCCTGGCTATTCACGGCGGCGACGCTCGCGGAGCGTACCGATCCGCACCGCGAGGCCCTAATCGCGGCGCTCGCCGAGGTTCCGGAGGCCCATCCGGGCTCGACCACCTTCCTGCTGCACCGCCTGCGGCTCAGCGGCCGCGAGGACGGGCGGCATCTGGCGGAGGTGCTGCTGGCCCGTCCCGAGGTGGCGGCGGACTACTCGGCGCGCAACCGCGTGCGCCAGTACCGGTTGCTCTCGGCTACCCGCCTCGATGAATTCTGGAGCGATGCGCTGCGTGAGCGGGGCACCGGTTTCGACCGTGACACCCTGCTGAAAGGTCCGAGCGAGTTGGCGCAGACGACGCTCGGTTGGGATGCCGACGCGACCTGGATACTGGATTACGAATTGCCTCACGCGGCCCTGCTCGCCACCGCAACGCAGTCGGCGTGGCCCGAGACATCCCGGCGCCAGGTGGCAGGCATGGTCTGGGCCCGCGCCGTGCTGCGCCGCGACATTCGGTCGGCGCGTGAGGTCCTGGCCCTGCCCGACTTTCAGGGGGTACTGCCAGTGGAAGAGTCGGCCCGGCTGGCCTCGATTGGCGACGACACCGTATTTCTGATGGAGAGCACACTGATGCTGTGGAAAAACACCGTACCCCCGCTCGTCGGGAAGGTTTGGTGCCGGCTCCAGCCACCCGTGCTCGAAGGCCCATCGGCCGATGGACAGGGCAGCCGCGACAACCCGCCGCACCCGTTCGGCGAAGCGGCAGCGCGCCTCCTGCCGGTCGAAGCGCTCGAACGTTGGCGACAGGAACGTAAGGTTCTCGACGCTCTGCCGCCCCGCACGAACCTCCTGATGCAGAACACGCTGGATTTCGTCGCACGCTTCCCGTCCGACCCGCGCGCCCCGCGACTGCTCCGGGAAACCGTGCATGCCACGCGTCTCGACACTTGCGCTGATCCCTCGGCGGGCGCGCTTTCGGAACAGGCGTTCAACCTGTTGAAGCGCCGCTATGCCAGTTCGGACGAGGCGAGGCGCACCAAATACTGGTTCAAGCCGGGGTACTGATCCCCTCGGATGATGACTTGGGCGCCACCTTGGAAACGTCGCGCCCGATCTGTTTCTTGTGAGGTCTCCGGATAGACTCGGCGAAGCCCCGGTACGTACGTGCGTGGCACGGGTATCCGGACGGCAGCGGTCCGGTCTTGGTCGAGTCGCGCTGGAGCGTTTGACGCGGACACGCGTGTGGGCGGAAATGGGATCGGGCAGGCCGGCGCCAGGCGCGCTCCTCGCGGTCGAACGGCATCCCTTCGGGAAACGTTGCGGGCAACCGCCGGTCAGCCGAGCGTTCGTTGATACTCCGGGTTCCGGCATGGTGGCAACTCGGATCCGGGCGCTTCGAAAGGAGTCTTTCAGGTCAGGTCTCATCTGCGTCACGGCGCGCCGGATGTGCGCCTGCCGGCCCGATGGCTACGCCATTTGGCGCCCGGCACCTCTCGGCAGTGCACCGTTGCAGCACCGCCCTGAGAGCCCGTGTACCGCTCTCACACCTGGGGCACCACACTCCCGCAAACCGTCAACGACACCCGCACAAGCGCGGATGCCGACCTGCGGCTGTCCGAAATCCATCCCCGATGGTCGCTTTTCGTTCCCGCACGCACCGTCGGGCTTCCTACTATGGCAGCCATGATCCGTGTCGTGCTCGCCATTCTCTTGCTGCTCTCGACCCTCTGTGCGCAAGCCGCCTGTTTCGAACAGGCCGGTCGGCGCTATGGTATCGCGCCCTCGCTGCTCAAAGCCATCTCGGCCGTCGAGTCCGGCTTCAACCCCCGTGCGCGTAACCGCAACCGCGGTGGTTCGGAAGACCTCGGGCACATGCAGATCAACAGTCGCTGGCTGGCGACCCTGTCGTCGCACGGCATCGGCCGGGAGCAACTCTTCGACCCTTGCACCAGCACACACGTCGGCGCCTGGATTCTCGCGCAGAACATCCGGCGCCTTGGCTATGGCTGGGAAGCGGTCGGCGCCTACAACGCGCGCTCCCCCGAGAAGCGCGCCGCCTACGCCCGCAAAGTCGCTGCAAAGGTCGAAGCATGGCGCTCCTGAAATCCTTGACCGGCCTGCTGCTACCCATCGTCTTCGTGTCGGCGTGCGCGCGCGTGTCCTTGCCCCCCAGAAACGCCGCGGTAGCCCCCGACATCGCCTGGATTGACCGTCAGTTCAGGACTTGCGGCGGCAAGGAATGCCCGGTACCGACGCGCAAGACACTGGCGCTCGTTGACGTTGTTACGACACGCCAGGAAGCGAGTCCCGACCTCACGGAAATCCCCCCTGCAGCAACGCCCGCCGCCACGCCAGCCGAACCACCCACCCGAATCGTCCGCTTCGCGTTTGCCCGAAGCATTCCGACCGCCGAAGGCCGCCAGGCACTCGATCGCCTCGTCAAGATCGCCACGCACTACACCCGTATCGAACTGCAGGGCCGGACCGACGACCTGGGCAGCAAGGCCTGGAATGACCGCCTCGCCCGGCGACGCGCCGAATACGTCCGTTCCTGGCTGATCGACCGGGGAATCGAGGCGGAAATCACGGTGCGCGCCGCTGGCCGCTGTTGCTACCTCGATCCGGCATCAACCGAAACCGCGCGCCAGAACAACCGGCGCGTTGAAATCCGTCTCGCCGGCCGGCGGGACGCCATCCCCAACCACATGCGAGCCCACTGAAATGAACTTGCCGCATTCTCCCAGCTTCATCCGCGACGTCGTCATCGCCGGCGGATTCGTCGCCATCGGTATTCTCGCGCCAGGCTCGCCGATCGAAGGGGGCTTCGACGCCCATCTGGGCGGCATTTCGCTCGGCCTCGGCCTTGGATGGCTCATCAAGTCCTGTATCGATCTCAAAGGGAAACGTCATGTCCAATCGTTGTGAATGGATCAGGGGCGCCCTGGCGCTCGTCCTGCTCACCGCCGCCACCGGGGCGCTGGCCGGGACCACCGGCACCGAGTTCCAGAGTCTTTACTCCTGGCTCACCGGCATGGTCCAGGGCTACTTCGGCAAGGCGACCGCCATTGCCGCCATTGGTCTCGGCGCGTTGTTCTCGCTGGCGCGACTGAACCCAATGCCGATCCTCTCGGGTGTCGCGTTCGCGGTCTTCCTGCAATACGCACCGACCATCTCGACCGGCATCCTGACGGCCACGATCTGAGGCCCGGAACGCGCCATGGACGAGACCGGTTACATCCCGAAGTCGCTCGAAGCCCAGGAACGCTTTCTGTGGTGGGACTTTGACCAGGCCATCCTGTTCCTGTTGATCCTCGGGATGGGCGTGATCTCTGGCGGCATGTTCGCCGGTATGGTCTGTGGCGCACTCGTCGCCTGGCAGTATGGCCGGATCAAGACCGGCAAGCACCCCAAGTTCGCCTTGCATGCCTTGTATTGGTGGCTGCCCAGCGGGATGGTCGTCAGGGTGCGCGCGACTCCACCGTCCTACCACCGATTCTTTCTCGGGTGAAGCATGCGGTTCAGTACCTTTACCTCCGAGCGGGACAACCATCGTGCCGAAATCAGTTTCATGCGACTCGCCGTCGGCGGACTCGTCCTGGCCCTGCTGGCCAATGCGGGGGCCTTGCTCCGCGTCGCCGGTTCGGAGCGCACCGTGCTGGTGCCCCCCGAAGTGCACAAAACCTTCTGGGTCAGCGCTCAGAAGGTGTCGGGCGACTACCTCCAGGAGATGGCCTATTGGTACGCCGGGCTGGCGCTCAACATCACGCCGCACGTTGCGGACTACCAGAAGAACCTCTTTCTCAAGTATGCAGCTCCTGGTGAGTACGGGCGTCTTCAGGCCGAGTTCGGAGCCCGCACCGACTTCCTCCGCAAGAACAACGCATCGACCCAGTTCTCCGCGCAATCGGTGATACCGAACGAGTCGGCCATGCGAGTGGCCCTGGCCGGCGTCCTGACCACTTGGGTCGGGGACAAGAAAGCTTCCGAGAAGCAGACCACGTGGCTGGTCGGCTTCCGCTATCTCAATGGGAGACTCCATGTATCCGAGTTCAGGGAAACCAGCGAGCAGGACCCGTTTGGCCCAAGCGCTGCTGCTCGCTAGCCTCTCTTCGCCGGGCTTCGCGGCGCAGCTTCTCGACGGCAGCCCGGACGACGGCTTGCTGGCCACGGTCTCTCGCACCGAGCCCAACCTGATCCGGGTGGACGGACGCAAGATTCGTCGCATCCAGGGCGTCGAGGGAGAGTTCGCCGTCAGCGCCGATCGCGAAACGGGCGCCGCCTACCTCAAACCGACGACCGACAAACCGCAGCTCAGCGTCTTCGTCGCTGACGACGCCGGACGTCACTGGAAGCTGCTGCTGAAGGTCGCCGACATCCCGGCCGAAACGCTGGTCATTCGCGACCGCGGGCGCCTGGCCGATGCGGGCAGGGTGCTGGTCGCCGATGAGCCACGCCATGCCGCCATTCGCCGGGTACTGCTGGCCCTTGCGCGGGACACCACCCCGGAAGACATGAGCGCCAGCGAGCGGCTCGAAATCGTGCCGCTGTGGCATGAAAGCCGCTTCGTCCTGGTGCGCACGCTGGAAGGGCCGCTGCGCGGCGAGAAGTACCAGCTCACCAATGTTTCGAAGACCCGGATGGTCATCGACGAGCGTGAGTTCTACCGCCGGGGCGTGCTGGCGGTGATGGTCGAGTCGCTCGAACTCGAACCCGGAGAAGCCACGCCGGTGATGGTCGTCCTGGAGGGGGACGATGCTTGAGTCGCCGAAGCACCGCGTCGCCGCGACGATCGCCCGGCTGTCGCCGAAACATCGGCAATATCTGGTTCTCGGAATCGGGGTGTCCGTCTTTGCCGTGCTGGTTTTCGGCGGGGTGGCGCTCTGGGATCAGCCGGCGGCGCCACCGGCGGGGGCACTGCCGGTTCGTCCGCAACCGCTGCCGATTACCGCCCCGGGCGCGCAGGCTGATCCCCGCGACGTCTGGATGAGCAAGTCCAGCGAACAAATGCGCCAGATGGAGGAGATGATTCAGGGGCTGCGGCAGCAGGTCGACACTCTCGACAGGACGCCGCAGGTGGTGCCTGCCGCACCGCCGCCCCTTCCGCCCCTTCCGCCCCTTCCGCCCCTTCCGCCCCTTCCGCCCGCCGCACCTGCACCATCCCCGGCACCCGGGAGCCGACCGCTGGCTCTGCCGCCGCTACCCTTGCCGCCGGCGAATTCGGTCATCGACAGCCGGCTGGAGGCCGCGCCCGCCATGCCCCGGCCATCGGGCATCGCCTCCTT
>Ga0116161_1005201_pt1 | contig 10582 bp, 10 predicted proteins | sample AD_JPNAS3_MetaG_FD_89877 | JGI IMG/M metagenome (GOLD analysis project Ga0116161, IMG submission 89877) | Active sludge microbial communities of municipal wastewater-treating anaerobic digesters from Japan - AD_JPNAS3_MetaG | ecosystem: Engineered > Bioreactor > Anaerobic > Digestate | place... | reverse complement strand
TGTATTCGCAAATTGTTGGCCGGCGTCGAAGCACAAAGTTCAGATTCAGCTACCGGCACCTGTGTCGTCCGTTCTGGTACAGTCGAATTATTTATGTAAATTAGCGGATTGGAAAACCGGAGAGTATCGTCGAACTCTTACATGAACTAATTCGTAATAACCAGTTAAACTATGACCAAAATGAAAAACTACTTAAAAATCAGCCTGTTGCTAACCCCTTTTTTGTTTCTTTTTTCTTGCACACCCAAAGAAAAAATGGAGACAGGCCGGTTTGAACCCACTTGGGAATCGTTGAGCCAGTACGAAGTGCCCCAATGGTTCAGAGATGCCAAATTTGGTATCTGGGCGCATTGGGGACCTCAGTGTCAGCCGGAAGCCGGCGACTGGTACGCCAGGAATATGTATTACCAGGGTCACTGGCAATACAGGTATCATGTGGAACACTACGGACATCCTTCCGAGGTGGGATTCAAAGATGTGATCAACCAATGGAAGGCCGAAAACTGGAACCCCGAGGAATTGCTTGCTCTATACAAGCGCGCCGGAGCTAAGTACTTTTTTGCCTTGGGCAATCACCACGACAACCTCGATTTGTGGAACAGTAAATACCAGCCCTGGAATTCCGTGGCCGTAGGTCCTCAAAAAGACATTTTGGCGGGCTGGGCCCAAGCGGCCAGAAACAATGGTCTGCCTTTCGGCGTGAGCATTCATTCGGCCCACGCCTGGCGATGGTATGAAGGAGCTCAGTTGTCCGACAAGGAAGGGCCGCTGGCCGGCGTTCCCTACGACGGCAAGCTGAGCAAAAAAGACGGCAAGGGGAAATGGTGGCAAGGCCTGGATCCTCAGGACTTGTACGCGCAAAACCACGAACTGAGCGAAGAATCGGAAAACATAGGCAGCATCCACCATCAATGGCATTGGGGCAACGGCGCTCTGGTGCCTTCGGAGGAATATTGCCTGAATTTCTACAACCGCACGGTGGATATGATCAATCAGATCCAGCCCGACTTAATTTATTTCGACGACACAGGTTTACCCTTGTGGCCGGTCAGCAACGTGGGATTGGAGGTGGCCGCGCATTACTATAATTCAAATATGCGGCTAAACGAGGGCAAGCTCGAGGCCGTTTTGTTTGGCAAAGTGCTCACCGAGGAACAAAAAGCCTGCATGGTATGGGACGTTGAGCGGGGAGCTCCCGATCAAATTCAGGAACTGCCCTGGCAATCTTGTACTTGCATCGGAGGCTGGCATTACGAACGGGGCATCTACAACAGAAACGGCTACAAGTCGGCCAAAACAGTGATGCAACTCCTGGTAGATATAGTGAGCAAAAACGGAAATATGCTGCTTAGTATTCCCCTGCGCGGAGACGGCTCCATAGACGATAAAGCCTTGAAAATTGTAGAAGATATCGCTCAATGGATGAATATCAACAGCGAGTGCATTTACGAAACCCGTCCCTGGCACATATACGGCGAAGGCCCTAAAGCTGAACAGGCCAATCCTATTAATGCCCAAGGCTTTAACGAGGGCAGGGGCGGGCCTTACACCGCAGACGATATTCGTTTTACCCGCAAAGGGGAGTCGCTTTATGCCGTAATAATGGAGAAACCCGCCCCCAAGCAACGTATTCTGATCAAGTCGCTGGCCGTTGGCAGCCCCTATTTTGAGGCGGAATTTGATAAGGTCGAGCTGCTGGGCGCCGAATCTGTTACGTACAATTTCGGTAAAGCAGGTTTGGAGATCAGACTGCCCGATACGCAGGATTTGCCGGCACCTTTGGTGCTGAAAATTTATTGATAAGGACAGTTCTAACGAAAAGCTTTTTGCGTCTGTTTTAAATTTTCAGCCCGGTGACTTTCGTCGCCGGGCTGAAATATTTGAGTTGAACTATTGAGAAGTTTTAGGCCTGCAGTTCGCCGTCGATGATCTGTATCTTTTTGTAGATAAGGTCGCGCTCTTCCTTGAGTTTTTCAATATTACGGTTCATTTCCTTGAGCAGGGCTGAACCCGTGGACGCTTTGGTGGTGTTGAAAAACCCGATGTTGTTTTCGCAGGTCTTGATTTCGTTGGTGATCGATTCGAACTGACGCATCAGGCGTTCGCGTTCGTGCATTACCTTGGATTGCCCTTTGCCTTTGATGTCTTCCAAATTGCTTTGGAAGCTGCTCAGACGCCGACTGGCCTTGTCTATGTTGAAATGGCTCATCAGGCTGTCCATGGCGTTGCGCCATTGTTTGTAGATTTTGTCTTTTTCCTTGAAGGGCACAAAACCTATGGCGTTCCACTTGGCGTTTAATTCCCTGATCGTGCGCAAGGTTTCTTCGTTTTCCTTGTCGGTGCTTTCTTCCGATTCGGCTAAAGCTTTTACCCGGGCAATCAGTTCCTTTTTGGCTGCCAGGTTTTGGTATTCCACGCTGCGTTGCCCGGAGGTATTCTTTTCTTTTTGTTCAAAGAAATAATCGCAGGCCGAAATGAAGCGTTTCCACAAAGCATCGGAATGTTTTCTCGGTACCGGACCTATGGTCTTCCATTCTTTCTGAATTTGAATCAGTTGGTTCGAGGTGGTATTCCAGTCGGTGCTGTCTTTGAGGCTTTCGGCTTTTTCGCAGAGCTCTCTCTTCAGTTCGAGGTTTTGGCTGAGTGATTCTTTTACCGATTTGTAGAAGTTGCTTTTGGTCTGGAAAAACAGGTCGCAGGCCGTGCGGAAACGTTCGAAGACCTTGGCGTTGGCTTTTTTGGGAGCAAAGCCTATGGTTTTCCAGCGTTCCTGCCATTCGATGACTTCGGTGGTTTTGCGGTCCCAGTCGCGGAAGCTTTTCAATTTGCTGTAATCGATGGCTTCGAGGCTTTCGCAAATGGCAGTCTTCTGAGCCAGGTTTTCGTTTTCTATCTCTTTGAGTCTTTCAAAAAAGGCCTGGTATTTTTTGTTGATCTCGGTAGAAGCGTCCTTGAAGCGTTGCCAGAGTTCTTCGCGCAATTCTTTTGCGACGGGACCGGTTTCACGCCAATCTTCGTGCAGCTTCTGCAGGCGTTTGAAGGCTTTGACTACGTCGCTGTCTTCTTTTAGCCGTTCGGCTATCTCGCAGAGCTCGGTTTTGATTTCGAGGTTCTTTTTGAAATCGTAATCGCGGAATTCGTTGTTGATTTTGATTTGGTCGTAAAAACGTTCAACTTCGAACTGATAATTTTTCCAGAGCTCGTTTACGTCTTCGGCGGGTACTTGCCCGATATTCTTCCATTCCTGCTGGAGTTTCCGGAATTCGGGGATTTTCTGGCGGATATCGTCGGAGCTGTCGGTAAGGGCCTTGATCACCTCGATGAGCTGATTTTTCTTGATCAGGTTGTCCTTTTTCTGCTTTTCAAGATCGGCTGTCAGTTGAATGCGTTTTTCGCGCCACTGGTTCATCAGGTCTTTGAATTCGGCTTCGATGGCATTGGCCCGGCTCAGGTCGAACTCGGCCGGATCGCCGCCGGCTTTGATAAAGGCATTTCTCGAAGCTTCGATATCCAGTTTATGTTGTTTGTAAAAGGATTGTTTGATGTTTTCCACTCTGCTCTTTACATCGATACTTTCTGTCTGTATGAGTTCTCTGAGCTGGTCTATCAGATTTCCGATAACGGAATAGTCAATAAGGGAAGCGGCGGCAGTTTCGGTTTCTGCCGGCGTTTCGGTTTGGGCTTCGGCCGGAGCCTCGGTTTTTACTTTTGCCGTGGCCTTGGCTTTGGATTTTGTTTTGGTTTCGGTTTCAGCTTTGGGTTCCACCTCTGCTTCGATGCCGGCCGGGGCTTCGGCTTCGACCTTGGTTTCCACCGGGGCTTCTTCTTCTTTCGGAGCCTCGGCCGGAGCTTCGGCTTCGACTTTTGCTTCTGCCTCTGCTTCGATGCCGGTCGCCTTAACTTCAACTTCGGCTTCTGCTTCGATGCCGGCGGCCTTAACTTCAACTTCGGCTTCTGCCTCAGTTTTAGTCTTGGCCTCGAGATTTTCAGCCTCAGGCGTTTTTACTTCCTGAACGGTGGCGTCAATTTCCACGGGCTTAGCCGTTACAGCCTCTTCCCGGCTTGATGTCGGTTCTGCGGGCAGGTCTTGAGGATCGTTGGTAGTTGCTTGCTTGTTTCGGTCAACTTTTTCAGGTGTCGGTTCCAAGCCTGCGCTTTCCTGCAGCTTGTCGGTGTCGGATATGTCCATAGTTGTAAATCTTAGTGTTTTCAAAGGACTCATTGAAAACAGTCGCAAATAAACGTAATTTATTTGGGAATATCAAATTAGCTGTTTTATTTTGGGCCGCATTTACCATCTCTCAGATTAAAAAACATGGATGTATTGCTTATTGTGCTGGGATGTATTTGTATGCTGGCCGGCCTGGCCGGTGCCGTGTTGCCCATACTTCCGGCAACGCCATTGAATTATGTAGGAATCATATTATTACACCTCACCAGCCGGGTGCAATTCACCGGAAAGCAACTCATCTGCTGGGCTGTGTTGGTGGTTTTGGTACAAGTATTCGACTATCTGACCCCCATACTGGGAGCCAAACGTTTTGGAGGCAGCAAACAGGGAATCTGGGGTTGTGGTATCGGAGTGCTGGCCGGTATGTTTTTCTTTTTGCCTTACGGCCTGATACTTGGCCCAATCGTTGGTGCCGTTGTAGGAGAATTATTGGCCGGTAAGCAGTCGGGGGCTGCTCTTAAAGCCGGCTTGGGTTCGTTCCTCGGTTTTTTATTAGGAACCGTATCCAAGCTGGTGGTTTCTCTTTATTTGATTTACCGGTTTGTAGTCGCTCTGTTTTAAAGCCTCGTTTTCGGGACAGCACAATTACTGCCTCCGATCGTTATTTTTCGACTTTGCTCCTTTTGTTTTCCAGCCATAACCAAACATAAGCTATAAAGCCGAAGAACAAAGTGAGTGCGGTGTTGAAGCCATGCACGGTCAACGCAAAGGCGCCGGCGGCTGTTTCATCGATTCCGTACAACACCATGGTGTAGATCACCATAAAATGCCAGGCGCCGAGCCCTCCCTGCACAGGAGCCACCATACCGAAACTGCCCATGATATGCGCTGTAAACATGGCAATAATACTCAGGCCGTAAGGAATCTTAAAAAAATATTGACCTATATAGAAAGTGGCAAAATACGTGAGCCAAATAAACAGACTCCAAAAAACAAACAACCAGGGGCGCTTGAGTGTTTTGATACTTTTCATTCCCAGCCAAATCTTTTTGAATCCCTCGTTCAGTTTATTGAATACGGGAAAATGGCGTAAACGCCTCCAGAGCAAGATAAGAGCCAGCAACAGGCCCAACAGCAATGCCCATAATTGCCAGGAAAGCAAGATTTTCATCAGGCCGCCGGCTTTGTCGGGATATTCGGTAAAAAATTGTCTGAACACATCCAGTTGAAATACCACTACCACGACAACCATAATCAGCAGGCAGATCAGGTCGATAATGCGTTCGGCCAGTACGGTGCCCAGGGCTTTGGTAAAAGAAACCTGTTTGTATTGTTTCAACAGGCCGCAACGGGCCACTTCGCCGATTCTCGGAAAGATCAGGTTGGCGGCATAAGCCACAAAAACGGCCAGTGTGGTCGACTTGGTATCTGCTTCGGGGCACACCTCTTCGAGCAATTGTTGCCAGCGCAATCCTCTCACCACCATGCCGATCACAAAAATGAGTAAAAAGGCCAACATCCATTCGTAACGCAGACCAAGTTGAAAAATTTCTTTAATGGATATCCAATCCATGCGTTTGTATATCCATGCAAAAAGCAAAACTCCCAGTAACAAGGGGACTATCCACTTCAAGCCTTTTTTTATTCCATCCATCGTGTTATAATTCAATAAATATGCTTACTTTTGTGGCCGCGGCAAAAATACGTATATTTTGTTGCCCGATTTCATTCTATAGCGACAAAAATACATCTACCGTAAAATAAAGGACCGGTTTGCTCTTGCCCCGGTTTATGTCTAATTTTTTCCTTAAAAGCTGTGGATGACGATTGTAAGGCCAAAGAAAGCATTGGGACAGCACTTCCTCAAGGACCTGTCTGTTGCCCTTCGTATCGCAGCTACGCTGGATGATTGCAAGGGAATGCCCGTACTCGAAGTCGGTCCGGGTACAGGTGTATTAACTCGTTTTTTACTCGATAAAGGCCACGATCTCAGGGTGGTGGAAATCGACGGGGAATCCGTAGCCTATCTGCACGAGCATTTTCCCGAATTGGCCCCTGGGCGTATTTTAGCCGAAGATTTTCTAAAAACCGATCTGAACAGTCTTTACCGGGGTGAGCCCTTCTGTTTGATAGGTAATTATCCTTACAACATTTCTTCGCAGATTTTTTTTAAGGTACTCGAAAACAAAGATCAGGTACAGTATTGCGTGGGCATGCTTCAAAAAGAGGTGGCCGAGCGCATATGTTCTCCGGCCGGCAAGAAAAGCTACGGTATTCTGAGTGTCTTTCTTCAAGCCTATTACGATATCGAGTATTTATTTACTGTGAGCGAAAAGGTCTTTGAACCTCCTCCAAAAGTAAAATCCGCTGTTATTCGCATGAGCCGTAACAGCAACCTAAAGCTGGCTTGCGACGAAAAATTGTTTAGAAAGGTGGTTAAAACAGCTTTCAATCAGCGCCGAAAAACCTTGCGCAATTCCTTAAAACCTTTGCTGGGAAAAGAGGCCCCTTTTTATAGCGAAGCTATTTTCGACAAGCGTCCCGAACAGCTCAGTGTCAAACAATTTGAATACCTGACCGGGCTGGTAAGCGATTTTTATTACAGTAATTCACCTTCCGGTGCAGGCATCGGACAAAATTAAGAGATATGGCCGAAATTAAACTTTTTTACCACGAAAACGGAAGAATCAAAGTAAGCCGCAGCCTTGATTTTCTTAAGCAGACTCCTATTGACAATTTCCTTTGGATAGATTTAAACAATGTGGAGGGAGAGGTCGAAAGTCAATTGGAAAGTTTCCTGAAAATTTACATCCAGGAAGAAGAAGAAATGGAAGAAATCGAAATGAGCTCCCGTTATATAGAAACTTCCGACACGTTGGTTGTAAACTCTAACTTTTTGTTGAGTGATTATGAAACCGATACGGTTTCGTTCATTCTTAAAGACGATATTTTGGTAACGGTACACGATGAAGACTTACCTTCGTTGCACGAGGCCGCCAAAAAAATAACCACCAGTCCGCGCAACTACCCCAGCGGTTACCACGTCATGGTGGCTATACTCGAAACGAGGGTGGAAAGAGATGCCGACCTTATAGAGGACATTATCGACAAGATTACCGTTTTGAGCGACACCGTCAGAGATGCGGACGAAAATGTGTTGATGGATATTACCCGGTTGCAGGAACAGATTCTGGCCATACGTCAGAACATCATCGAGAAGCAACGTTCTATTTCCAACTTGCTCAAGAGTGAGTTGATGCCGCAGGAATTGTCGGCTAAACTGACGATTATAGTAAAGGACATCAATTCCCTGATTGACCACACGAAATTCAGTTTCGATCGTCTCGATTATCTGCAGGATACTTTTTTGGGTATGGTTAACATCGATCAGAACAAGATCATCAAGATATTTACCATAGTATCGGTCATTTTTATGCCTCCCACGTTGGTGGCGAGTATGTATGGTCAGAATTTTGCAAGAATGCCCTTCCTCAACAATGAAGCCGGCTTTTGGATTTCCATGGGCATGATGATCCTGTTCTCCGGGGCTATCTTGTTGTATTTCAAAAAGAAACGTTGGCTTTAATCAGAAGTTCAACCCCTTGGTGATATCGTCTGCCAGGAAGGTGTTTCCTAAATAATCAACCAGCTTGATGGCAAAAAGCAGGGCGTGTGCCGGACCGTCGGCAGTAATTATGTTGCCGTCCCTGACTACCGGTTTTCTGGATAATTTAGCTTTGCTCAGGTGGCTCTCAAAGCCGGGATAGCAGGTGGCTTTTTTGCCGTCGAGCAGTCCCAGATCGCCCAGGATTAAAGGGGCGGCGCATATAGCCGCAACAGTTTTGTCGGGATCCCGGGCAAAGTTGACCAATTGCTTTTTAAGCCCGGCGTGGGCGTTCAGATTGTTGGTTCCGGGCATTCCTCCGGGCAGAATCAGGGCTTCTGCTTCGTCAAAGTTTACTTCATCAAAAGTCAAATCGGCGTTCAGGCTGATTTGATGTGCTCCACTTACCGTTTTATTGTCGCCTATGGAAACAGATTTAATTGAAAGTCCTGCTCTTCGTACAATATCGAGGACAGTAACTGCTTCTATTTCTTCGAAGCCCGGAGCCAAAAACAATAAAAGTTTCATTTCGGTTTTAATTTAGGTTAGGAATATAGTGTGTGTTGAAATCGCTATTTCAGTTCGATATTACCTCAATTGGAAGCGGTAGGTGATAGTGCCCGTTTGGTTGCGGGTACCGTCGATGGCATTGAATTTGGCCTTTTTCGCTGCCTCTAAAGCAGCGTTGCGCAATTCAATGTTGTCGGTGTCGGTGCCCAGAAGATCTATGCCGGCCGAAATAACGGTTCCGGCACTATTTACCGTAATACGCACCACAACCACACCCTCGCTTTCGATGGAATAGCTGGGGCGGGGCAAACCACCTACAATGGAGCGGCCGTCCAGCGAAAAGTTGCCGTAGCCCGAACCGCTGCCGCTTATGTTGGCCGATTCGGGGCTGCCTTGTATATCGCCCTGATTGCCGCTGCCTTCCTGTCCGTAACCCTGGCTTTCGTTTTGTTGTCCTTGTTTGGATCCGAAGGCCTGGGCGGCTTGTTCCCTGATTTCGGCAGCTCGACGTTCCTGCTCTTGACGTATTCGCTCTTCTTCACGTTTGCGGGCTGCCTCTTCTTCCCGGCGTTTACGTTCGGTCTCGAGGGCTATGGATTCGTCCTCCTGGCTGATAAGCTTCTCGTCGTTCGATGGCCGGGGTACTCTTTCGGCCGGAGATTGCGGTTGTGATTGCTGATTGCTCAGGGGTTCACCTCTGGGTTCAAAAGTACCGGCTGCCAGGTCGATGTTCCCGAAATTCACCGTTACGCCTTCTTCGCTGTCGGGGATATAAGCCGTGTAGCCAAAAAAGATCAGACACAGTATTAGCAGGACATGAACCAGTATGGTGCCGGCAAGAGCTATTATGTCGTTTTTTTTAGGCGTCATTTTTTTACAGGCCTGGTGGCCAATACCAATTTAAAATGATTCTCGTTGCAAATATTCAGGACCTTGATGAGTTCCCTGTAGGGGATGCTTTCGTCGGCATACAGGGCTACGTACATATCGGGTTCTTTTTGTATGGTTTCGATCAAAAATGGCTCAATGTCATCGAATGCAATGGCTTTTTCTTTTTCGTTACCGAAAGCGACGTAGTAATTCAGGTCCCGGTCCACTACAATCCGGGTCAGGGGTTTGGCCGAGGTCTGCTGTTTGCTTTGGGGCAACAACACCTTGATGGCGTTGGGATGAACCACCGTCGAAGTGATCATGAAAAAAATAAGCAACAAAAAGATGATGTCGGTCATGGACGACATACTGAAGCTCGGATTTACCTGGTTTTGTCGTTTTAGAGCCATAGCCGTTTATTATTTTGCTGGTTCATTCAATAAATCCATGAATTCCATGGTTTTGGCTTCCATATTATTGACTAATTTACTCACTTGAGACACTAAGTAGTTATACGCAAAATAGGCACAAATACCAATGATAAGGCCCGCCACGGTAGTTACCAGGGCTGTGTAAATACCCGACGAAAGCATCGTAATATCGACATTGCTGCCGGCCGAAGCCATATCGAAAAAAGCCCTGACCATACCCAGCACGGTGCCCAGGAAGCCCAGCATGGGCGCTCCGCCCGATATAGCCGCGAGCAAAGGGAGTCCTTTTTCCATTCTCGCTACTTCGATGTTCCCCAAGTTTTCGATAGCTACCTGTACGTCGTGCATGGGACGGCCTATGCGTGAGATGCCCTTTTCGATCATCCTCGCTGCGGGACTATCTGCCTGTTTACATAATTTGATGGCCGAATCGATGTTGCCGTCGTAAATGTAATCCTTGATGCGCTCCATGAAGTTGGGATTTTCTTTCGAGGCCTTGTTCAGGGCAATGATACGCTCAATAAAGATGTACACCGCCACCAACGAAAGCAGCAACAAAGGGACCATAACCCAGCCGCCCTTGACAGCCATGTCAAAAAAGTTCATACGTTGACTGGTTTCTACGCCTTCCGCCAAAGCGGTTAAATCGGGCAGACTGTCTCCGGCGACGGATTGAAGTAAGAGTAAAAGCTTCATACAAATCATTATTTAAGACAATTTTTATAAGATTGAATACTGTTTTGCAGGCCCATATGCAAGGCATCCACCACCAGGGCATGTCCTATGGAAACCTCTTCGATATAAGGAATGCTCCGGTAGAAAAGGGGCAGATTATGTAAATTCAGGTCGTGACCGGCATTGATACTCAAGCCGTTTTTCCTCGCTGTTTCTGCGGCCAGTACATAGGGTTTTACGGCGGCAGCGGGTTCTTTGGGGTAGCGTTCCGCATAGGGCCCTGTGTACAGTTCTATCCGGTCGGCACCCAGTTTGGCCGCT
>Ga0116161_1005197_pt1 | contig 10587 bp, 8 predicted proteins | sample AD_JPNAS3_MetaG_FD_89877 | JGI IMG/M metagenome (GOLD analysis project Ga0116161, IMG submission 89877) | Active sludge microbial communities of municipal wastewater-treating anaerobic digesters from Japan - AD_JPNAS3_MetaG | ecosystem: Engineered > Bioreactor > Anaerobic > Digestate | place... | reverse complement strand
TACGTGGTGGCTGTTATCTCAAGGCTGGCAGGAGTGCCGCTGTCATAGACCGCATAAGTTACCGTGTCAGGCGAGAAGCCATTAATGGAGCCGGGCGTTACTGTAAGGTTGCTGAGGTCGGCGTTACCCGGTTCTTCAATGCAATGCAGAATTACATAGATTTTATATTCGGTCATCACCGCCAGGTCGGGAAGGCCGTCGCCGTTGAAATCATCTACGACTATGCCCTTAGGTTGCTCATTAAAAGTTATGCTCTCCGACGATGTCGTGAAGGTGCCGTCTCCATCACCCAATAGGACGGAAACACTGCTGCTGCGGTAGTCTGAGTTTACCACTGCGAGATCAAGTATGCCGTCATCGTTGAAGTCACCTACGGCTATGGCACAAGGCCCGATTCCAACATCATAGTTTACAGCCGCGTCAAAGGCGCCTTCCTCATTGCCCAGCAGGATGGAAACATTACCGGCATGGGCGGCGCCAGGGACATCTAGGTTAACTACTGTCAAGTCAGGTCTGCCGTCATCGTTGAAGTCACCTGCAGCTATGGCACAAGGCCCGATTCCAACGCTGTAGTATTCTGCCGCACCAAAGGTTCCGTCCCCATTGCCAAGGAGGATGGAAATATAACTGTTGCAGCTGTTTGTCACTGCCAAATCAAGTATGCCATCATTGTTAAAATCATCTGCAACCATGGCTGAGGGCTCAGATCCAACGCTATAATTTACTGCACCCCTGAATCCGAGCATCTCCCCATTATCCCGAATCAGTATGGAAACATTATCACTGCCGCGGTTTGCCGCCGCCAGATCGGACTTGCCGTCGCGATCGAAGTCACCTGCAACTATGGCTGAGGGATAACGCCCGACGCTTATGCCATCCCATGTAAAGAAGCTGTTGTTCCACAAGCTTACCATAGGGTACACTTTATTGCCTTCGCCTATTGCAGCCAGGTCGAGCCAGCCGTCTTCAACAAGGTCAATTGCAGTTACAATAGTGTTATCATATCTATCGCTGACTTTGCTGCTTCCCCCTATTACGAAGGTGCCGTCTCCGCAGCCCATCAGGAGGCGGACCATGCTAATCGTATTAAAATCGCTGTCCTCGCCATTTATTGCCACCGCCAGGTCGGGCCTGCCGTCGTTGTTGAAATCACCGGTGATTACGTTCGAGGAGGACCCCCATGCACTATAACCTACCTTCGGCTGGAATAGCTCCCCCTCGGCCAGGGCCGTAACGCTACCTATGAACAGTATCAGAACGACTGCCGCTATAAAGGCTGCAAGGCGGGTACCCCTCTTCCTCCCGGCGCCGCAATGGACCGTTGTGCCGTCCCGGTAATCTGTATTGGTAATTGTTCTCATAGATATCCTTCCTTTACGATATTTTTTAGCCTCTCAAAGAAAATAGAATCGAGTCGATGCTGAACCTTAACGGAAAATATTCCGGTTTTTCATCTCCGGCATCCCAATAGACGGATTTATTATCGAATTTGACGGTCCGAAACAAAGCCGGCTCCTTCAGCCTGAAATAAGGGAGCGTCCCGACCAGCTTCTGCATATTATAAGTAATTCTGCTTCCGTCTTCAAATTCTATCAGAAGCTTGTAATCGTCCCCTGCGCAAACATTTACAATTTCGTTCATGGGCCTGCCGCCTTTCTTCATGAATTTACAGCTGTCCATTTTATTTTAGAAAAATATTCAGATTTTGCGTATCCCCCATACGGGGGATTTTATTCGGCAGGATTCGGGTCGTTTTTCAAATTATTGGCCCATACGGATATTATTCTGATATAATATGAATATATGGAACGCGCTTAAGGCTAGCAGATTATTCGGGGGGGGTATAATATGAGAAATACGAAATTGCTTGACAGAAAACGGCTTAACGATGTTTTGTCCGTTGTTTATGATTATCCCCTTACGATATTGGAAGCCCCCATGGGTTACGGGAAAACCACTGCAGTAAAAAGGTTCCTTGAAGCGGAAAAATTAGAGCCCTTCTGGTTTACATTTCCCGATTTGGAATATTCCGAAGCGGCTTTCTGGAATGATTTCACTGATGAAATCACCCGGAGGAACCCGCAAGCCGGGACTGCCTTAAAGTCGCTTAGCCTTCCTGCCGACGCTTTGCAGATGGAAAAATTCCTCATGATTATTTCTGATGTGGCTTTCGAAGAAAAATTCCTCATGGTATTGGATGATTATCAGTTTGCCCGGAATGCAGAGCTGAACAAACTGATTCTGTGGCTTGCCCGGGAGGAACTCGACGGGCTGCATATCCTGCTTGTTACAAGGGACACTACCGATATAGATTTTATAGAAATTCTTTCAAAAGGCTTGTGCTGTATCCTGTCCAGGCAACATTTGAAATTTACGGAACCGGAAGTTCGGGATTATTGCCGGATGATGCTTAATAGCATAACCGATGAAAATTTGAAAAGAATATACGAATATACTGACGGATGGATTTCGCTCATATATATCATTCTGCTCGGTCTTGAAAACGGGGTCCCCGTGGGCATGAGCACAACCATGGAAGAAATGGTTGAAAAAGCATTGTTTGCACCCTATAAAAAAGATATCCGGGACCTCTTGCTGAAGCTCTCCATTATGGAGGAATTTACTGCGGAACAGGCTGAATTTGTGACAGAAAATGAAAATACAAAATCATTATTGAAATGGCTCAGCAGAAAAAATGCCTTTGTTTTTTATAATGAAAAGGATAAAACCTATAAAATCCACAGCGTCCTTCTGGACTACCTGAGACTGAAGCGGGATTTTTCTTCGGAAGAGACATGCAGATTGTATAGCCGCCTAGGCGACTGGTACATTGAAAAGCAGGAATTTATGACGGCTTATGGATACTGGAACCGGGCCGGACAGGGGGAGCGCATTCTATCTCATCTGAATAATCCGCAAAACAACCAAAATTTACTTGTCAAATTTGCGGGTTCGGACGAGATGTTTGACAATACACCTCGGGATGTGCTGTTTCAGTATCCTTTGGCTTATCTGCTGCATATTTTCCATTCCATGCTGCTAAGTAAGCAAAATACGATCTTGGGATGGCCGGAACGATTGGAGGAGCTGCAGCGTTACTATGAAAATCCGGGAGGTATTGATGAAAGCTTTCGGAATCGGATTCTGGCGGAAATATTGATCATCCGCAAATTTACTTACTTCAATCATTGGCCTCAAATGACAGCCTCCGACAATGAAATCGCCAAGCTCTTAAACGGACAGAATTCGTATATTGTGCTGCGCAATTACACATTTACCCTTGCTTCACCCCAATATATCTATGTCTATTTCAGGGATGCCGGAAGTTTAAAGGCATTAGTGGATATGCTTGCCAAACATGTTGATTTCACTAACTTTTTAAATGGCTGCGGGACAGGCTGCGATTCTCTGGCTCTTGCCGAATACGCCCTGGAGACGGGTGATCTTGAAAATGTAGAGCGTAACTGCTTCCAGGCAATCGCCAAAGCGGAAACTATGTCGCAAATAAACATTATTTCCTGCGCAAGGTTCTGCCTGATACGACTGTACATTGCTCAGGGCAAGCTTCCACAAGCCTTCGAGATGATAGCTCTTCTCAATAATGAGATCGAAAGTTTCAACACACCGATTGCCAATACAGCGCTCGACCTGTGTCGAGGTTATGTTTTTGCTAGCATTTGCCAACCGGAACGGATCCCGTCATGGCTGCAAATAGGCGATATGGCAGTTGCTAATTTATATTATCAGGGTATGGCATATAATTATCTCGTATATGGCAAAGCATTGATGGCAGCAAAGAAATACGAAAAGCTTGAGGCTTTGACCGGACAATTCAGAAAGTACTTTTCTTTATACAGCAACCGGCTTGGTTTGATACATAACCAAATATTCGAGGCGGCGGCCAAATGCCATTTATACGGGGCCGAAACCGGCGCTGCTGTTCTTGAGGCGGCTTTAAAGGAGGCCCGGATTGATAATATAGTCATGCCCTTCGTTGAAAGCGCGCCCAATATTACAGGAATGCTGCAATTGATTCACCAAAGCAATCCCGGAGATGAGTATGAGGGCCGAATACTTACGCTATGCAGGAAGTATGAACGGACAATCCGAAAGCTGTCTTACAATCCGATTTCTTTATCCCAGCGGGAAATAGACATCCTGCGCCTGGCAGCCGAAGGGCTGGGCAGGAAGGAAATGGCGGCCCGCTTGTATATTTCAGAAGAAACGGCAAAAACTCATTTAAAAAATATCTATCAGAAGTTGGGGGTAAACAGCAAGCTCTCGGCAATAAAAATAGCGCAGGACCGCGGGTATCTGGCAAACACTGGGATGTAACATAAATTTTCTTTAATAATAGATTATTTGTTATATAATATAGATAAGCGCCGCAGGCGCTTATCGGTCTTTATGTACTAATGTCCGATTCGGAGGAATGCACCATGATTTCATTGAGAGACAAGCTGAAAAACCTCCCGGATAATCCGGGAGTATATATTATGCGGGACGAATACGGCAGCATAATATATATCGGCAAAGCAATAAACCTGAAAAACAGGGTAAGGCAGTACTTTCAGTCTTTAAAGAACCAGCACCCTAAGGTTGCCGCTATGGTTGAAAGGATTGCCGATTTTGAGTATATTATAACCGATTCTGAAATCGAAGCCCTTATATTGGAATGCAACCTCATTAAAAAGCACCGGCCCAAATATAATGTCATGCTTAAAGACGATAAGCAGTATCCCTATATAAAAATCACCGTTAGGGAAGACTATCCCAGACTTCTTGTGGTAAGGGAGATTAAGAAAGACGGATCCAGGTATTTCGGGCCTTATACGGATGTAGGGGCAGTGAACATGACTATTGACCTTGTGAAGGGCCTTTTTCCCATAAGGGACTGCAGCAAGAATATCGGCAGGATTATGGGGAAGGAAAGGCCGTGCCTTAATTACCACATAAAAAAATGTATTGCTCCCTGCCGGGGGGATGTCAGCAAGGAACAGTACAGGGAACTGATAGATTCGATAATAATGATGCTGGAGGGTAAACAGGAGGAGGTTTTGAAGCAGCTTGAAAACAAGATGCAAATGGCCGCAGAAAACCTGGACTTTGAAAAGGCGGCGGAAATCAGGGATAAAATAAATTCCTTAAAAAAGATAGCAGAAAAGCAGAAGGTCATATCCTCCGCGCAAATGGAACAGGATATAATAGCCCTTGCGATAAACGAGGCATCTTCCTGCATACAGGTATTTTTCGTACGAGGCGGAAAATTATTGGGCAGAGAGCATTTTATAATTGAGGATATTAACCTTAGCGATTCAAAAGAGGTGTTGAGCAGCTTCATTAAGCAGTTCTATGTATCGGATAAGATTATACCAAGAGAGGTTGTACTTCAGGAAGAGATTGACGAGATAAATATCATTGAAAGGTGGCTCAGCGATAAAAGAGGTGGCCGGGTAAGGATAGTTGTTCCTCAAAGAGGAGAGAAACAGAAGCTAATCGAAATGGTAAGCAAAAATGCAGAGGATACCTTGAGACTTCTTCTTGAAAAGCAAAAAAGCGATACAGACAGGACAATGGGTGCGTGCATGGAGCTTAAGGATATCCTGGGGCTGGATGAAGCGCCTATGAGAATTGAAGCCTTCGACATTTCACATCTTCAGGGAGTATTGAATGTCGGTTCCATGATAGTATTTGAAAAGGGCAAACCGGAATATAGAAACTATAGAAGGTTTAGAATCAAGTGGGCAGAAGGGGCTAATGATTATGAGAGCATGCGGGAGATAATATTCAGGCGTTTTACCCACGGCATAAAGGAACGAAATGAGCTTATGGCTGAGGAAAAGGATTTGGAACTGGGAAAATTCTCTGTGTTTCCCGACCTTATAATGCTGGATGGCGGGGTGGGGCAGATAAATGAGGTATTGCCTGCCCTTAGGGAGTTGAATGTCAGCATACCTGTCTGCGGAATTGTTAAGGATGACAGGCACAGGACCAGAGGGCTTATATACAATGGCAGCGAGTTGGAGATACCAATAAACTCAAACGCCTTCAGGCTTATAACCAATATACAGGATGAAGCTCATAGATTTGCTATTAACTATCACAAAAGCCTCAGAAGTAAAACAGCTATTGAGTCAGCCCTGGACGAAATCCCCGGGATAGGGGCAGCCAGAAAAAAGCTGCTGATTAAGCATTTCGGCAGCTTGAAAAATATTAAGAAAGCAACTTTGGAAGAGCTATGCGAAGTCAAGGGTATAAACAATAAAGTTGCAGAGACCATTTATAATTTTTTTAAATCATAAGACTTTTTTATAATTGTCTCGTAGTATATTATGAAAACAAAAATTATAAATTCCTTTTGGACAGGTATTGTCCGCAACATCGGGGAATGCCTCGGTGTACGGATGATTAAGTAATATTTAACTAATTAAAATGAGGAGGTGGAAGAATGTATAAAAAATTATATAAGTCCAGAACAATAAAAACAATAGCAGGTGTATGCGGCGGTCTTGAAGAATACTTTGGCATTGATGTAACAATAATAAGGCTTATCTGGGTTGCTCTTACAATAGCAACGGGAATATTCCCCGGAGTGTTTGCCTATGTGGCCGCGGCACTGATAATTCCCGATGAGCCTATAGGATACGACAGAGAGCGTGACCCAGGCCCGAGCCCTGAGTACACGGTGCATAAAGACGAAGAAAAATAGGAGGATGTTCTTTTGAATCTTTTAGTTGACCCCCACTGTCACACCATATCAAGCGGGCATGCTTACAGCACTATTAAGGAAATTGCCGAAGCAGCGGCTGAAAAGGGCCTGAAGCTTATAGCAATGACAGATCATGGACCTGCAATGCCGGGAGGCCCCCATATATTTCATTTGGGAAACCAAAGGGTTATACCGGACTATATAAACGGTGTAAGGGTATTGAAGGGCGTAGAGGCCGATATAATAGATTTTAACGGGGGGCTTGATGTTCCTGAGAAATATCTGAAGATGCTGGATATAGTAATTGCTTCTCTTCATGAACCCTGTATCCCTCCCGGAAGCGTGGAAGATAATACAAAAGCACTGATTGCTGCAATGAATAATCCCCTGATAGACGTTATTGCCCATCCGGGGAATCCCGTTTATCCGATAGATATTGACAGATTCGTACAGTGCGCCTGTGAAACGGGTACCCTTATCGAAATAAACAACAGCTCCTTTACGGTAAGCCGAAAGGGAAGCCATGAAAACTGCATAAAAATAGCCGCTAAAGCCAAGGAAATGGGCGCAATGCTGATTGTAAGCAGCGATTGCCATATTTGTTATGATGTAGGTGGATTTGATAAAGTAAAGGAGATATTCGAGGAGCTTGAGATACCGGAGGAACTGGTAATAAATACCGATTTCCGGAAGCTGATAGATTATCTGAATAAGAGAGGCAGGAATGTAAGCCTGTAAATCTTACTCATTATTAATACTTTTTCCGAATATAAATAGAGTAAAGCCGGTTTGGGGGGATACAAATGATCCTTAGAAGAGTCTTTACTCTTTTTTTATGCGCAGTTTTGCTTGTTTATATATTCATCGGGCCATCATTATTGGAACAGATGAAAAGCAATTATAAAAAAAGCCTGGAGCCTGTTCATAAAAAAACCCAATGGACAGGAGTCATCACCTTATGGGATTATCCGCACCTGAACATTGGGGGTGCAACACACTTCGGCCGGATAAAAAACAGTATCAGACAATTTGAAAAGCAGAATCCGGGAGTGTACATAGAACTCCACGAGCTTGACCGGTTGGAAGGTCCGTCTTTTATGAAGGCAGCGGCAAAGATAGGGGCAAATCCGGATATTGCTCCCGTAGGAAGTGATTTTTTCTATATGTCTGGAGGGTATCTTGAGGAGTTGGACAGCTTCATAGGTTTGGAAGACAGGGCAGATTTTATAGGCAGCATACTTGACACCGCAGCTTACAACGGCAAGCTTTACGGAATTCCCTGGATGATGACGGGCTATACAATGCTTTTGAATACCGATATGTTCAGTGAGAGGAATGTCAGCCTTCCGGAGAATGGCGAATGGACTTATGAGCAGTTTACAGAAGCATTGAAGCAGCTTACTTATGATACTAACGGAAGGGGAGGCCCGGATGTATTCGGGTTCAATTCCTTTATTGGACCGGGGTATTACGGTATTTTCGGTATATTGATGAGTGACGGGGCGCAGATAATTGACGAAGAAACAGGCAGGTACATATTCAATACCCCCGAGGCTCTATCGGGGCTTGTCAAATTATGCAATCTAAAACATAGGTATGGGGTTGCTCACCCTAATTTTGGCATAATGGATAAAAATCAGGCCTGGTCCACGTTTTTAAATGGGGAGACAGCTGTTTACATAGGGGAGGCCCGGACAGTGCCCTTCCTTCGCAATTCACAGGCGGGAAGCGGGATAAGTTTTATTCCTGCAATGTTTCCTGCCGGAAAATCCGATATTCCTTTGTCAGTAGGCCTTTCTGTATGCTCCTATGCGGTTTTCAGGCAAAAGGACGAGGAAAAAAGAAAAGTATGCATGGATTTTATAAAATATATAACCTCAGAAGAATCTCAGGCAGACCTGGTGGACTTGGGGTACTTTCCCGTCAGAAAATCAGGGAAGCATCTGTACGAAAATGACAAAGAGATGTATACTATACAGCAGAACTTATATTTTGCAGAACCCCTGCCGAAGGTGGATAATTGGGACGAAATAGACCTTATTTTACAGACAAAAATTAAGGAAGCAATAGAGGGGAGTTTGGGCCCCGAGCAGGCATTAAAAGAAGCGGAGAGGCTGATACAGGGTCTGGGCAGCAGGAGATAGGAACAAAGCTGTGGGGTCAGCTGAATAATTTCATATGAAGATGGAAAAATTCCACATAATAATAGTAATATAAACGGAGGAAAACTGTATGACGGAAGTCAAAAGCCCGAAAAAGGAAAAACAGCCTATAATAGAATACAACGGCCGAAAGTATATAAGGATACCTATTAAAACTCATGTAATTACAAAGGACGATAGCATTGTCGATGTTGTAGAGAAATATGTCAGGGAAATAGTAAAAGAAAACGATATAATTTTTATCAGTGAAAAAGCTGTTGCAATTACTCAAGGAAGAGCTTATTTTTTAAGCGAAATCAAACCGAGGCCCTTGGCGAGATTTCTTTCAAAATATGTGACAAAAACTCCAATCGGAATAGGCCTGGGAATGCCTGAAACTATGGAAATGGCATTGAGGGAATGTGGGGTATTAAAGATACTATTCGCCGCCGCAATAAGCTTTTTTGGCAAGCTTTTAGGGCGTAAGGGGGATTTTTACAGAGTAGCCGGCTATAAGGCCTCTTCCATTGACGGACCTACCCCCAATACACTGCCCCCATATAACAAGTGTGTTGTGCTTGGACCGGAAAATCCCGATCAGGTGGCCAAAAAGATCAGCGACAGCATTAAAGCAGAGGTTGCGATAGTTGATATAAACGATTTTGGAGGGAACATACTGGGAACATCAAAGTCAACCCTTGACAGGAGGACACTTGCAGGAATACTGAGGGATAATCCTCTTGGACAGTGCAGTGAGCAGACACCTATGGGTATAATCAGGGGAGCTGAATAGCAGAAAACATCGAAAGGGGATAAAGTCTTAATGCAGGTGTCATATAACGAACCTATGAAGAATCATACCTCCTTCAAGGTAGGAGGATTTGCAGATATATTTATTGAGCCTGATAATACGGAAGAGCTTGTTGAAGCGATAAAGGACCTCAGGAAGGATAATACTCCGTATTATATAATGGGCAACGGGAGCAATCTTCTGGTTTCAGACAAGGGCTTCAGGGGGGCAATTGTAAAAATCGGCGAAAATATCGGAAACGTAAATATTGACGGGGAAAAGGTAACTGCAGAAAGCGGTGTCTTATTGTCAGTACTTTCAAAAATAGCGGCAAAGAATAACCTCGCCGGGATGGAGTTTGCCAGCGGTATTCCCGGAGCCCTTGGGGGCGCAATTACTATGAATGCGGGTGCTTACGGCGGAGAAATGAAAGATATAATCGGATGGGTCGAGCTGCTTGATGAGGAATTGGCATTAAAAAGGCTCCAGAATTCTGAAATGAAATTCGGATACAGGAAAAGCATAGTGGAACCGGGAAAACATATCGTTGTAAGGTGCTGCTTAAATCTGAAAAAGGGAAATCCGGAAGAAATCGACAGAATAATGACAGAGTTGACGGAAAAACGAAAATCCAAACAGCCTATACATATGCCGAGTGCCGGGAGTACCTTTAAAAGGCCTGAGGGTTATTTTGCAGGAAAGCTTATAGAGGATGCCGGATTAAAAGGGTTTGAACTGGGCGGAGCCCAGGTGTCGCCGCTGCATTGTGGTTTTGTCGTGAACACCGGCAATGCTACTGCGCAGGATGTATACGAGCTTATAAGGCATGTACAGAAGACAGTATATGAGAAATTTGATGTAAAGCTTGAGCCTGAGGTTAAGATATTGGGTGAATTTTAGGGATTTATTATGTGAGGTGAGATATTTGATAAAGCTTTACGCAGATT
>Ga0116161_1005196_pt1 | contig 10588 bp, 11 predicted proteins | sample AD_JPNAS3_MetaG_FD_89877 | JGI IMG/M metagenome (GOLD analysis project Ga0116161, IMG submission 89877) | Active sludge microbial communities of municipal wastewater-treating anaerobic digesters from Japan - AD_JPNAS3_MetaG | ecosystem: Engineered > Bioreactor > Anaerobic > Digestate | place... | reverse complement strand
TGTGGGTACTGCCGCGCACCGTCTTGTGAAAGACGCCCCCGCGCACCTGGCCAACGACGCGGCCTTGTGCGTACACTGCGCCCGTGGTATCATGGGCGCGAGGAAGGTTACCCGCCGTCCTCAACCCCAACCCCTGGCCGCCGACGCCCCCCAGCCCGGCGGCCTTCCCATTGTCAGGCATGGCGCACCCCCTCCGGGCGCTGCTCCCGGACAGGCTGCTCCGGTTCCAGCAGCCGGCGGCGTCGCAGCTCGCGGCGCACCAACAAACGCACTTGGTCAGGGATGGGGCGCAGCTCCTCGGCGCATAGTCTGGCTAGGGCTGTGTACTCTCTCGGCGTCAGGCCAACCTTGACGGTCTCTCGCACCACTTCCATGCTGTCCTCCTGGAATCAAAAAAGCGGTAGGTGTACCTGGGCAACCCCCAGGCTCACCTACCACTCTACAATTCCCGGAATTCCAGGAGCAACATTCCGGGAATTCCCGGAGTAGCCTTCCGCTCGGATTTTAAGGTTTGGCCTGGCTAGTCCTCCTCTTCCTCATCCAGGTCGGCTTGATTGCGACGGTAGTGAACGACATCCGCCCCGAAGACGCTGCGTAATGTGCTCGCCTTGTTGCCCACGGCCTTCATACTGTCCAGGCCGTAGTCCCTTCCCAAGGATTCCCAGTGCTCGCCAGCGTTGTAGCGCCTCACAGACTCGCGGTTGGCGGCGCTCAGAATGGCCGCCAACGGGTCGTCAGCATCCTCCGCCAGCATGGGGGAAGCAGTGTCGGGGGTCGACTCTGGCGACTCTTCGCGCGTTGGCGCGGCGGGAATGGCCGCCAGTGGTTCTCGCGGACTCGGTTCCGGTCGCGGTAGTGTAGTCTGGCGCATTCTGGCATACTCCTCGGCCCACTTCTCGGCTAGCCCCTCAGCCTGTCTGTCAATCTCCGCCTCGGACTCTGCGGCCAGCTTCATGATGCGCGCCTCAATGCGCAGAAAGGCCAGTCGGTAGCTCTCATCGAACAATCGCGGCGTGACCATCAGCCACCCATCCGCACCGGTCGTCAGGGCCAGGCAGCCGATGTACTCCAGCCTGTCGGGAGCCTTGGCATACACCAGAATCTCCGGCTCCTTCTTGCCGCGCCGGAGGACTATGTTCGCATGCTGCCCCGCCGTCAGCCAATCGAGCAGTCCCTCGCCGCCGATTGGCAGTCGAATAGGCTGCCGCTCGCCCCATACATCCTGCGCCATAAAAGAGACCGCCTTTCCTCACTTGCCCGGATTGGCGGTCTGTGCTATGCTCAACCTGTCAGCCGCTCGCACCGGTTGACCATGCCCCAGGTGTTAGCGCACCGTGGGGCTTATCTCTCCCCCGTGGCCGCACACTCGGCGGGCGGGGTGATTTTCACCTCCAGGCGCCCGCCCATGGCCTCAACAACCCGTCGCAGGAAAGGCAGAGTGGGCTGCACCTTGCCACCTTCCAGCCGGGCAATGTTGGGCTGTTTGGTCCCCACCAACTCAGCCAGTTGTTGCTGTGTCAGTCCGCACAGAATGCGCAGCCTGGCCACCTGATAGGCAGGTTCCATATCCTCGTAAGCCCGGCGCACCCCCGGCTTTTTCAGCAGTTCCTCTTTCACTTCCTCATGGCGGATGGTTCTCACGCTCATGGCGTTATCTCCCTCTCCAAAAAGTCGGCCCAGCGTCTTTCAGCCGTCTCAATCTCTCGCCTTGGGGCCTTCTGCCCCTGTTTTCGATAGCCGTGCAGGATTATGAACCGTCTCCCAGTATGGGCAATGTAGAACAACCGGCCTGCCCCGGCCCGCAGTTCCCAAAGCTTGCCTATCGGGCGGGCGTGGGGCATCCTCAAGTAGATACCAAACTCCTGCAACAGGTCCACCACTCTCAAGAGCTCGGCCTGTTCGTCGTCTGACAATGAGTACACGAACTCCAGAGCAGGCGCTCTTCCTCGTGTGTCGGTGTAGTACTCGACGGCCCAGCGCTGCTGTTCCGGCATGGAAGCCCCTCCTGTCATTACTATGATATCATGGGTGATATGTCCTGTCAAGCCTGCTGCGCATGAGTCATCTGATGCCCCATAACCAGCGGCCTCTGTCCGCTCACCTCGCTAGCCTATCGAGCAACTGCGCCGCCTGGCGCTCGTTGTCGCTCAGCACGTGAGTATACACTTCCAGCGTCATCCGTGGCGTACTGTGGCCGGCCCGACGCTGGAGGTCTTTCACTGACACCCCGGCCCCAGCCAGCAGCGACAGCGAGATATGGCGCAGGTCATGCACCCGGATACGTGGCAGGCCGAACCTGTCGCAGAGCGCATGCAGCGCCCGCTTGACGTTGCCCCGGAGTGGCACGCTGCCCACACTGGCGGTAAAAACCCGCTCCGGCCAATCGTGGGCGTGGCCGCTGGCCAGGCGCCACTCGTTGACTTGAGCCTTTTGTCTGCGCAGCAGTTCCACCCCCCAGGCAGGTAAGGCGATGGTGCGGATACCCGACTCCGTCTTGGGCGCCTGCTCGATGGGCCGGCAGTGCACTTCTGTTATCTGGCGCTCGATGCGCACCGTTGCAGCGTCCAAGTCCACGTCGCTCCAGCGCAGCCCGAGCGCCTCACCGATGCGGGCACCGCTCGCCAGTAGGAACCCCAGCAAGTAGGCGTACTGGCCACTCTCGCCGGCCTGCACCGCCTGAAGGAACGCGCTCACCTGCCCCGGCGCCCACAGCTTTAGCTCTTTGCGCTCCCTCTTGGGCACGTCTACCAGCGTCGCCGGGTTGTTGGGCAGCAGCCCCCAGCGGTGGGCGTCGCCCAGGGCCTTGTGCAGAAAGCCATGTACCATCTGGCGCCGCCGGGCGCTCATGCCATCTTGGGCCAGTGTGGAATAGAAACGGGAGAGCCGCAGAGGGTCGAGTCTGAGCAGCCGGGTATTGCCGATGCGGGAATTGATATGCTTCTCGGCCATGACGTGATAGTCGGCCTTAGTGGTGGGCCTCAGCCGGTCCTCGGCCTGTGCCAGCCATTGCCGCAGGTACTCGGCCACCGTCAGCCGGCCAGCATCGGGCAGGCGCCCGGCCTGGCGTGCCTGCGTCTGGATAGCTCGCAGCTTCTCGGCCACCTCGCTGCGGGTCTTGCCGTAGACTGTATGGCGCCGGCCATCCATCTGGTAGGCGCCCACCCAGCGCCCATCCTGCCGTCGCTGGAAGATGGAGCCCTCGCCGCCACTGCGCCGCATGGTGCACCGCCTTTTTGATGCTACATTGATGCTACAGAGAGCATCGTCTGGCGGTGCACCACAATCTATAGGGGGCAGAGATGCCTGGACACACTACCAGTAGTAGGCGATTAGCTCAGTCGGTCAGAGCGCACGGTTCACATCCGTGAGGTGACGGGTTCAAAGCCTGTCTCGCCCACTAGAGAGCACACGGATAGGCTCGTGAAGAAGCCGTGTGTCCTTGGATGCCATCCCAATACCCATTGAGGAGAGGGAGAAATGGCACCTAAGAACGCACGGCTTCTGTTGTCTGAGGCGGTAGAAGGCTTTGTGCTTTCCAAGGCTGCTGAGGGCCGCAGCACCCACACACTCGCTGACTATCGTTACTGCCTCCGCATGTTCACCGAATGGCTGGCCGCCGACCCGCCTGTGGCCGACCTCACCACCGACGACGTTCGCCGCTTCCTGGTCCACCTGCGCGGCACCGACCTCTCGCCCAAGACCATCAAGAACGTCCACACAGCGTTGGCCAGCATGTGGTCTTGGCTGGCGGCGGAAGAGGGTTTGCCTCACGTTGTGCGGGCCGTCAAGCCGCCCAAGGCCCACCCACCCGAGTTCCAGTTGCCCAACAAGGAAGACATCGGCGCCCTCCTGCGCGCCTGCGAGTACTCCAACGATGCCAAGACGGCTCGGCGCCAGGGCTTTCGGATGCGCCGCTCCACGGCCCTTCGGGACCGTACCCTTGTCCTGTTTTTCCTGGACACCGGAGTCCGCGTTTCCGAGTTGTGCGATCTCATCCTGCGCGACGTTGACCTCAAGACCGGCGGCGTGCTCGTCCGCCACGGCAAAGGCGACAAGCCGCGCCAGGTCTACATGGGCAAGGCCCTGCGCAAGCTGGTGTGGCGCTATATGACGACACACCGCGGCGATGAGCCCGAGCATGCGCCCTTGTTCGTGACCCGCGAGGGCCGCCCACTCACACGGTACGCTGTAGAGCACCTGCTGCGGCACCTGGGCCAGCGGGCGGGCGTCGAGGTCTACCCGCACCTGCTGCGCCACGTCTTCGCCACCGAGTTCCTGCGCGGCGGCGGCTCCACGCTCGCCCTGCGCCGGCTCCTGGGCCACGTCTCGGACGCCCTGCTGGCGCGCTACGCGCAGATCGTGGCTGCTGACTTGCAGGCCGCGCACGAGGCGGCGAGCCCAGCAGACAGGTGGCGGCTGTGACCGTTCAGCGGCCCGCTATCTCGCTTCACTGGATACTGGCCCGCATGTACAACTTGCTATAGACCGAGAGGCCCTTGGGTGTGGTGAGCATCCAAGGGCCTCTCTTTATCCTCCCACCCTTGCCGGGTGGCGCCGATCTGGGCCACACGCATGGGACCGGCCGGCCAATGCGCAGACCGCCCTGAGCGTCACATCATTCTACTTGGCGCTACTCGCTGCTACTGGGATACTGAACTCGAAGACGAATGGGCCGAGGCGTTCACCCACAGGAAGAGGCTCCAGCAGCACTGATCCGGGCTTGGGATTGGCCGCGGGACCACCCGGTGCTGCAGGGACCGACGTAGGCACTGGTGTAGGCAGGATCAGTTCCTCCGCTTCCGCCTCCAGGCGCAGCTTCAGCAACTCGCCCGGAGCCACACCCTGGGCCTCGTTGGCAAAGACCGATACGTAGCTGCCCTCTCCGGGCGGCAGCGCCACATCCAGGCGCTCCGCCTCGCCTGTCACGCCGTAGCCCATGGCAAAGGGCATGGGCGCGCCAGTCTCGTCAGTCAACGTCATGTGGCACGGATCAAAGCGCCGCCCATCGCTGCTGCGCAGGGTGTAGCCGACCCGGATGCGCTGAGCGTCGGCGTAGGCCCATTCCACAGCGACGGTGACGTTATCGATGGCCTGGCTCAGGTTGAGCGCCTGACCCAGGCTGGCCGAGTCGTCCTGATGCGCAATCTCCGGCTCGAACAACTGGAGCAGGCGACCGATCACCGGCGCCGTAGCCGCCACGCGCGCCGTGGCGCCCACCGCCAGCAGGGCGACCAGAGCGACGGCGACCCAGCCCAGGCGGGTGACGGGAAGCCAGCGACCACGCCTCACTTCGCCTGGTTGGGCGACCAGGCGCGCCCGCACCCTTGGCCACAGGTCCAGGTCCGCCGGCACTCGTTCCGCCTCCAACTCGTGCAATGCCCGACTCAACTGCTGTGTGTTCACGACCTGACCTCCTTCTGCGTCTCGATCATCTCCGATCTACTGAACCCATCGACCGCTACTGTCTGCCATAGTGGGCGTAGCCAACGGCGCAGGTGCTCGCGCGCCATGTGCAGCCGCCACTTGATCGTGCCTGGCGAGCAGCCAGCCTCGCTGGCCATCTCCCGTTCATTGAGGCCGAGGTAGTAGCGCTGCACGATGGCGGCACGCTGCGCTGGCTGCAGCCTGCCCAACGCCGCCCATACGGCATCGCGTAGCTCTGCATACTCGGCGAGCGCCTCGGGAGCCGGCGTTGGGCTGGCGAGCACCTGCTCCAGGCTGACCTCTTCGCTGCTCAGCGGCACCTGACGCTCGCGTTGAGTGGCAGCGTCCCGAGCCGCGTTGACCACACAGCGCAGAAACCACGGGCCGAAGGGACGGCTGGCGTCGAACTGCTCGATGCGCTGGTAGACGTGTAGCAGGGTCTCTGCGACAATGTCCTCGGCCAGTGACCGGTCACGCACAATCAGGTCGGCGGCCCGCGTGGCCCGCAACTGGTGGGCCTTGGCGAGCACCTCCAGGCCGCCAATGTCGCCGCGCTTCAACCTGGCGACCGCCTCGCGTTCATCCATGAGTCTCCTTTCCATTGCTCAAGCCACTCGTGTCCCTCTACTGATCATACGGTTGAGCGAGCGAAGAGGTTGGGCATGCTTCGGCCTGGCATCCCAAACCCACCTATTGTGAGCAGGAGGAGTACCTGGGCCAGAGCATCCTCGTCTTGATTGGCGAGGATGTCAAGAGAACAACTATCGCGGCATACCCAATGGCAGGCTGCTATGGATCAGATAGACCAAGAGAGGCCCTTGGGTGCTCACCACGCCCAAGAGCCTCTCTTGCCGCCCAGGCTGACGCCGGCCTGAGCCAGGCACATGGCACCCGCCCACGAGTGGCTGGCCACGACTGAACACCCAGGACAGGCCAGGCGTCCACTGCGGAAACCAATGAAGCGGTCATTCGGTGCGCAAGCCCAACATGCTGCTCAATCACGATGCTGAGGCTGGCCCGGCGGATCGTGCGGGAAGGCAGCCTACCAGTCCACCGACACCCTCCAAAACAGGAGACAAAGAGACAAAAGAGACAGGAGACAATACCTTATTTTGTCTCCTGTTTTTCTGAATGGGAGACAAATGGAGGTATGTCTCCCGTGTCTCCTGTCTCCTTGTCTCCTGCCTTTTGCAGTACAGGTGTTGATCCGGACGTGGAACTTTCAACCGCCAGAAAGCGTCTATACTAATACGCACTGTTATCATCGTCTGTTCTTGTCATCGCACTTTGCCCAGGCGACCAACTCTGACGGCCTGGACCGTTTCTATTGGGAGGGAGTCCCACCAGAGAGACCGAAGCTGGCGCATTGTTCGACAACCTTTTCTCGGAAGGCCATCGTAGTAGAGCGGCTACGTCTGCTCCAGATGGGGCTTCCCTCACTGGCTTCCAGCATTCACTGGGAGGCCAGAGGGAGTCCCGTGCGTGTGCTGATTGTCGATGACGACTCCAAGCTGGTGCAAGAGTTGGCCAAAGCGCTTCGGCGTGAAGGCCACAAGGTCTCGTCGCGCGCGACGCTTCTTGGATTGCCCGATGTCATCCTCACCGAGGGCGTTCACCTCATCATCTTTGAGCCTGGGCTGGCGACCCTGGATCAAGTAGGCGACCTCTGCCGCTCCATTCATCACGAGAGCCCGGCCATACTCTTTGCCGTCACGCGCCTAACCTCTGCCCACGAACGGGTTAGCCTGCTGGAGGCGGGCGTCGATGACTATCTCGCCAAGCCTCTTGATCGGCGAGAGCTCCTGGCGCGGCTGCGAACCCTCTTGGGCCGGCATCCCTTGAGTCTGCCTGGGCGCGGCTCAAGCCTGGTCCAGATCACTGACGAGTGGATGCTCGACTTGGCCGGCCAGCGGTTGGTAGGCAAAGGTCGAGAGGTGGCATTGAGCGCCAGGGAGTTCCAGTTGCTGGCGTACATGGTGCGGCACGAAGGTGTGGCCCTGAGCCGCGAGGCGCTGGTCGTCGGCCTCTGGGGTCCGGACTATGAGGGTTCGGCGCGCGAGGTCGATGTCTACGTGTGCTACTTGCGGCGCAAACTGGAGCCGGAGCCCAAGCGCCCGCGCCATATCCTCGCCGTCTGGGGCGTCGGCTATCGCTATACCCGCTCTACGGCTGGACAAGAGTCAGCGCGAGATTAGGGCGAGCAGAACGAAAACGCAGCGGGTCATCTTTCCCTGGCACCGCCGAACGCTCACCTAGCCGAGCGAAAACAGTGCATTTGTTGGAGACTTCTAACACTCTTCCAACACTCCTCCAATGCTTTTCTGGTACGATGAGAATGTAGCGGCAAGCGCCGCACATAGCGCGCCAAGGTAGCCAGCCTTGGGCGCTACCCGTACAGAAGCATAGGCAAGGAGGAAGTGAAATGGCAGTCCCAATCCGCGGTCTCCATCTGTGGGCGAGCAAGTACAACGATCCCTACCAACCTGGGTTCAACGAAGACCTGTACAAAATCCAGACCATCGCCAACCTCAACTCGGTCAAGACCACCCTGTTCAGCTTCATGAGCCACTTCGAGCCCGACCGCACGGCAAAGAGAACGGGCCAGGTACAGAAGATCAATCGCCTGCGGGAGATTCCCTGTCTCAGCACCGACCAGACCTTCGTCTACCGCTGCTGGCCGGAACATGGCCAGCCTCTGCCTGAGCGGGAGCGGCTGATCAGCGGCTACTACTACAATCCGGACGTGCCGGGCGACTTTGTGCGCGACATGTATGGCGCCTACAACTGGTACGAGAGCGGCAGGCTGTTCGCTCACAACCTGTTGACGGCGTTCGAGGCTATCAGAAACAAGGGCATCCCATACGTGTGGCTGGAGGTCGCCAACGAACCCAACGAGCCGAACGAGCCGTTCCTGCAAAGCATGGGCGCCTACAACGATTTCTTCCGTGGCTTCTACTGGGGCCAGCGCGAGATCGGCTTCGGCTACCCGCTGGTCTACGCCGGCCTATCAACCGGCTTCAACCCACAGGCGTGGTACATGGACTACTGGGTGCAGGTCCATATCCGTGACTATGCCGACAAGGTGGGCGTCCACGTCTACTGGACCTCCGACAGCCTGCGGGAGGACAGCAGCCCGAATGGCGGGCGCTACTACCGGACAGTGAAGACCACCCTGCAGAATGCGGGTATCGGACCCAAGGGCCTGATGATCACCGAGTTCAACATACCCAGGTCCGCCCTGGGCGGCAATGCCGATGTGCAGGACGTTCTGCAGGGCCAACAGTGGCAGGCATGGTGGCGAGGTGCCTGGGCAGACGTGCAGAGCGGCTGGTGGAATGAACAGGCTTTCCTGTACGTGTCCAAGGCGGACCCTGACCCTTCGCTTGACGATCCCTACAGGGATATCAACGACTATCAGGTTCACGATACCCAGTTGACCTACATCCAGAACGCCTGACCCTAGCGGCACCGAGAGACGGCCGGCTGTCCCAGGCCGTCTCTCGGTATCCACCCTCTTTGGCTTATTGGTCAGTACAGCGGTACGCGGCAGCCGTGTTGAACGCCTCGGTGCCATACTTGGGCGGTTGTGGGTTGGGCAGATAGGTGCGAGCGTCCGCCGCATGCGTCCAGATGTTCGAGTAGAACCGCAGCATAGACCCACCCTCTAGCCGTCTAGCCGGCTCGGGACCAAAGAGCCTGACCGTGAAGTGGTAGGGCTGCCCAGGCTCGACCGCAATGTTGTTGAACACGTAGCGCGGGTATGAAGTCCCATTTGCCTCGTAAGTCACTACTTGCGCCGGGTTCACCACCTCCAGGCTCTTCCAGGCAAGCTGGATCATCGGGATCATCCCTTCGGTGCCAAGGGCACCGAAGAGGAGTATCTGATCCGCCGGAAAGGAGCGCAGCGCTTTCAGAGTATCGTGCTCGAACAACTCTACTGCGACGTTGACGTAGCGTGCCCGCTCCACCGGCACGGGATGGCCCTGGCCGTCATGCGGCCAAACGACCTGAATGCGAACGTCGAGGCTCTGTGGTGTCCCTTCGGCATAGCCTGTGGGCACAACCGGGTCTGGATAGTAGGTGCGCGCGTCCGCGGCATGCACCCAGAAGTGCCTATCAGCGAGGAAACGATACTGGCTGCGTGGACTGCTGCGCAGATCGGCAGGCACGTTGTTGAACTCGATGGATGGGAACCAGTGATCGCCATCACGGCGCAGCATGAATTCGCCTTGCTCCGATGTGGCGACGGGTTGCATGGGCTCGTTATCCTTGGCCACAAAGAGGTCAAAGCTCACCGGGCGTTGGTCACAGGGACCGCCATACCCAGGCCAGACGGAGATGTTGACCTTGGTGGACTGGGCCAGGTTGCTCGGTCCACCCTCTGGGTAGACGATGGCGATGAACGGATCCCAAAGCCATTCCGACTCTGCTCCCGACTGAGCCTGGGCCGCGCCATTGCCGACGCAGAGCACGGCGAGCATTGCCACACCCAAGAGACCTCGCCCAACTGCTTTCCAATGACTTCTCATACCGCCTCAACTCCTCTCTGGCTAAAACGATACGTGCGGGTCAGATCAAGGCGCTACCTCTCTCTGCAAGCCTACTATGGGCTATTGATCGGTGCAGTGAAGGGTTTCCGCCGAGTTCAATCCTTCCGCATGGTACTGGGGCGGCTGTGGGTTGGGCAAGTAGGTGCGGGCGTCCGCCGCATGCGTCCAGATGTTCGAGTAGAACCGGAACAGAGACCCATCTTCCAGCCGCTGGGCTGGCCCTGTCGTGTAGAGCTTGACCGTGAACTGGTAGGGCTGCCCAGGCTCGACCGCAATGTTGTTGAATACATAGCGCGGGTATAGAGTCCCATTTGCCTCGTAAGTCACCACTTGGGCCGGCTCCATCACCTTCTGTTGTCTCCCTGCCAGCGTGATCATCGGTCTCATCCCTTCGTTGCCTTTGGCTCCAAAGAGGATGATTTCATCCGCCGGGAAATCCCGGAGTACTTTCAGCGTGCCATGCTCGAACAGTTCCACCGCCACATTGACGTATGTTTTTGATATCCTAAAAGGGAACCAGTCAGCCGGATTTTGATGATCGAAAAGGGAACCACCTGAGCCCAAATCTGCTATCATGGACTGACCAAGTTCATGGTGGCGGAGGAAAGGATGAT
>Ga0116161_1005194_pt1 | contig 10591 bp, 6 predicted proteins | sample AD_JPNAS3_MetaG_FD_89877 | JGI IMG/M metagenome (GOLD analysis project Ga0116161, IMG submission 89877) | Active sludge microbial communities of municipal wastewater-treating anaerobic digesters from Japan - AD_JPNAS3_MetaG | ecosystem: Engineered > Bioreactor > Anaerobic > Digestate | place... | reverse complement strand
GCACCGAGACCGACCGGCCCGGCTTCAGCTGGAGCGTCTTCATGAGCGACATCGACGCGTTGCGCTGCCCGGGCCCGACGATGAGGTTCCGCGCCGAGTTCCCGAACAGGCCGGGGGCCGGCACCGAGAACGCCGCGGTGTTGAAGAAGCGCGCGACCGTCGGGTTGGCGAGGGCGATCGGCTGCCCGTTGTAGTCGGCGCGCAGCGTGCCGTTCACGCCCCGGGCGACGTCCGACGTGCTGCCGACGACCCTCGCCGTGAGCGGCGTTCCCGCCGCGAGGGTCACCGAGGCGTTCCACGACCAGCCGCCGAGGGCCTTCGCCGCCCAGCCGTCGTTGTTCAGCCAGCGCCGGTTCGGCCCGAAGGGCAGCTCGACGCTGAACTCGGCCTGGAGCCGGTGGCGCTGGTCGAAGCCGGACAGGCCCCATTCCGCCTCGAGGTCCTTGTCGTTCTGCGCGACTACGCCCGAGCCGCCTCCGCCGCCCCCGAGCGACGAGGCGTTGTCCATCGCCTTCGACCACGTGTACGTGAGCCCGCCCCCGACGCCCCTCGCGGGGCGCCTGCGCAGCTGCATCGACAGGGAGTGCATGATCGAGCGGCCGCCCGAGGATTCCCACGTGAACGCCTGCACGCCGTCGATGAGCAGGCCTTCCGGCCCCCGGTTCGGCGCGCGCAGCAGGTCCAGGCTGCCGCCCTTCGTGCCGACGTAGGTGAGGCCAACGCTGAGCGTGCGCGTCAGATCCCGCGTGACGCCGGCGTTCCACATCTGCAGGTGCCCGAGGTCGTACTCGCGGTCCACGCCGAAGTTGTTCGTGGTCTGGTCGGCCCCGGGCCAGGTGAAGACCGCCGCCATCGAGAGCGGGGCGGCGAGGGTGCCGATGCGCGTGTCGGTCACGGCGAAGGGCGGCTGGGCCGCCAACTGGCGGGCCATGCCCTGGTACACGGGCGAGCTGTAGCTGATGCCGTAGCCCGCGCGCACGACGAGCCGGGGCCTCGGCCGCCAGGCGACGCCGATCCGGGGCGCGGCGTTGTTCCAGTCGGGCTCGACGATGGTCGCCGGGTAACGGCCCGTGAAGGGGCCTGCCTGTCCGGCGAGCACCGGGACCGCGGCCGTGAAGTCCGGCGCGACGTCGAGATTGACCAGGTGGTTGTTCGCCTCGCGGTACGGCGACAGGTACTCGTAGCGGACGCCCGCGTTGATCGTCAGGTTCGCGCGAACCCGCCAGTCGTCCTGCACGAACGCGCTCCACGCCGACGACCGGAACCGGAGCGTCCCTGGGCCGTACTGCAGCGACGCCTGCTGGGGCAGGCCGAGCAGGAAATCGGCGAAATCGTTGCCCGCCCCCGCGATCTTCGTCCGCTGCGAGTAGAGCCCGGTGAACACGAAGCTGCCGCGCGGGTTCGAGTCCGACCGGCTGTCGTTCCGCATCCACCGGACGTCGGCGCCCCAGCGCAGCGTGTGGCGCCCGCGCATCCTCGACTGCGACAGGCTGAGCGTGATCGTCTGGTCCGTCCGCTCCGAGGGCGTGATGTCGCGCAGGCCGCTGAACGTGGTGAACGAGAGCGACGGCGCGCCCCAGGAGAACGGGTCGGTCGAGACGCCCGCGATGCCGGCCTCGCCCGCCACGTCGCGCACGTTCGCGAAGCGGTTCGTCGTCGTGGCGCGGCTGCGGTTGTACTGCACGTTGACCGAGTTGAAGAGCCCCCAGCGCTGGAACACCACGCTGGCCGGCACGTTCCAGCCCGTTTGCGCGTTCTTGCCGGCCAGCGCGGGGAAGCTCGTCGCCTGGTCGCCGGACGAGCGGCGGAACTGCACGCCGAGCGACACGTTGACCGAGCCTCCGCCCCTGCCGCCCGGCCCGCCCATCATGCCGCCCCGGCCGCCTCCCGGCCCGCCCCCGCGCCCGGCCTGCGCCGTGCCGAAGGACCGCGTCAGGCGGACGTTGACATCGTCGGAATGGCTCACAACCGTCGTGGCGAAGTGGTAGTTCTGGCCCGCCGTGTCCTGGTTGGGCAGCGGGTAGAGCGCGAGGAGCGACGCGGCTGCCGGACTGATGCGATCGGCGGGGATCCGGTTCCCCTCGAACGGCGCGCCGGTCAGCGGATCGTGTATGACGCCCGTGCTCGATGAGAGGTCTCCCGAGCGTTGCGCCGAGGTCGGCACCCGCGAGTAGGACTCGCGGAACGTCCGCCCGCGGCTGCCGCTGTAGTTCAGGACGTAGTTCGCCCGCGGGCCTGCGTCGAACAGGCCGGGGACCTTGAGCGGGCCGCCGATGTTCACGCCGAACCGGTGCTGGAGATTGGACGGCTCGTTGGGAGACTGCCCGTTGATCGCGTAGGGCCGCGCGTTGAAGGGAGAGCCGCCGAGGTTGTACGAGAACTGGAGGCGGGTGCGGTTCTGCTGGAGCCGGCCGGCCATCTGCAGGCGGCCAGCCGCGCCTGCCAGTCCGCCCATGCCGCCGCGCCCGCCGCCGCCGCGGCCGCCTTCCATGCCGCCCGGCCCGCCGCCGGCGAACTGCGGCATCCCGCCTCCTCCCATCCCGCCGAATCCGCCCTGCATACCGGCGTCGGGTGGTCGCCCCTCAGCGCCCATCCCGGGGGCGCCACCAGGCCCGCCCATGCCAGGCATGCCGCCCCCCATGCCGCCCGGGCCCTCTCCCGGCGGCCCGAACATCAGGTTCGGGTTGATCTGGCCTGCGGCGCCCAGAGCGGCCACCGACTCGCCCGACGTATCGATGGAGAAGCCAGGGGGCAGGCTCAGATGGGCCGCCGCGACGGCCATCGAATCGTCGCTCGCCGCGGCCGCGGCTGCCGGCGGAAGCGCGTCGGGCTCCCCCCGGGCGGCCGCGGCGGCCCCGGCAGGCCGCGCCGGCGCGCCTGGCCCCCCACGGCCCGCGGGCGGCTGGCCCGGGCCGCCCGGCGCGGCGCCGGCCGCGGCGGGTGCGCCGGTCGCCGCGCCGGCTTCCGCTGCTGGCTGCGGGCCTGGCTCCGGCGCCCGCGAGGCGAGGATCATCGTGAACTCGACCGTGGCCCGACAGGATGGGCCGAGCGCGACGGACCTGGTGACATCGGCAAACGCGGGGAACTCGGCCTTGACGGAATAGTCGCCCGGCCCGGGCACATCGAGGACGAAGGTGCCGTCCGGGCCGGTCGCGGTGGTGAGCGGTCCCGAGCTGGAACCGGACGCCGCGCTGACGAGCACGCCGGGCAGCGGGGTCGGCCCGGACAGCGCCGCGCCCTCGATGCGGCAGGCGGGGCGCTGCGCCGCCGGAGCGTGCGGGGCCCCGGTCTGCTGCCCCGACGCCGAGGCAGCGGCTGTCAAGGCTGCCAGCAGGATCGGGGCCGCGGGCCGGAGAGCAGCTTGGCGCGTCCGGGCACGGACCGTGCCGTCAGGCGTCGAGGACATGGGGCTCCGCTCCGGGTCGGGAAGGCAGCGACCCTCTGTCATCTACGACGGCCGGCGGCCTCGCGCTTAGCCGCGGACGGGCAGGATGGCGCGGCACGCTGGAGCCGCTGCGGCAGCCGATGCGGCCGGGTGCCGTTGTCGCCGGGCGTCCCGGCCGCGCCATGGCGGCGGCGTGGCACGCCGGTGATTCTTCTGCGACACGCCCTCTCGGCGCGCTCGCCGTCCTGCATAGCGGTCTACAATGCGGAGGCGAGGAGACATGGAACGCGAACGCGCGACGCCTGCCGCCGGCCGGGCGCTGATCGTCGAGGACGAGCCGCGGATCCGCGAACTCGTCGCCCTGCACCTGTCGCTGGAGGGGCTGGCCTGCGTCGAGGCCGGCACCGGCGACGAGGCCCTCCGCCTCGCGCGCGCGGAGCGGTTCGACCTGATCGTGCTCGATCTCATGCTGCCGGGCCTGGACGGCGTCACCGTGTGCCGCGCGATCCGGCGGGACTCGCCGAACGCGGCGACGCCGATCCTGATGCTCACGGCTCGTTCCGAGGAGTCCGACAAGGTGATCGGCCTCGAGAGCGGGGCCGACGACTATCTGACCAAGCCGTTCGGCGTCAGGGAGCTGGTGGCCCGGGCGCGCGCCCTGCTGCGCCGGGCGGGAGCCGCGCGGGCGGCGCACGCTCCCGACGCCGCCGGAATCGTGTCTGCCGCGGGCCTGGCCATCGATCCGTCGCGCCGCCAGGTGCGCGCCGGGGAGCGCGCGATCGATCTGACCGCCCTCGAGTTCGAGCTGCTGCACCTGCTCGCATCGAGGCGCGGCCTCGTGTTCTCGCGCGAGACCCTGCTCGCGCGCGTGTGGAAGGACGACCGCCACGTCACCGAGCGGAGCGTCGACACGCTGGTGAAGCGCGTCCGCAAGAAGATCGAGCCCGATCCCGAGAACCCCCGCTACGTCCTGACCGTCTGGGGCGCGGGGTACAAGTTCGCCGATGCCGATGACTGAGCGCCCTGCCGGCGGCCCCGTCTGGTTTCGCAGCCTCTACTGGCGCATCGCCATCGGCGTGGTCGCGCTGTTCGCAGCGCTGCTCGTGGCGCAGGCGCTCGTCTTCCTCTGGCTGAGCGGGAGCATCGCCGCGAACCTGATGGGATCGTCGCCGGAGGAGCTCGCGGCCCAGGTGGCGACGGAGACGGCCTCGGCCCTGCAGCAGAACCCCTCGCTCGATCTCGAGAGCTTCGTCCGCGAGCGATATAGCCGCTATTACCAGCCGCTCATGGTGGTGCTGGAAGACGGGCGGGTCGCGCGCAACCACGAGCCGCCGGCCGTGCCCGGCCGCGGGCCCGGGCTGCGCGGCCCGAGGGCGGACGGCGGGCGGGGCGGCATGGCGGACTCGGCCGATCGCGGAGCGGGCGGGCCGCCTGCGGGCGGGACGCGGCGGCCGGACGCCGCGGCGGGGGAGGCGCCGCCGCCGGGGGCGGGCGGCAGCCGCTTCTCGCGGGGCGGCCGCGTGCCGCCAGGGTCGCGGCCGATGGCGCCGCTGCCAGGCGGCCAGCGTGCGTCCATCGAGGTGGCGGGCAGCCGCGTCGGGTTCGTGGCGGTTGCCGGGCGCGGCCCGCGGACCGAGTTCCTGCTCCGGCAGTTCGGCCCCGCGCTCGCCGTCATCGGCACGGTACTGCTGCTTGTCGGCTCGGCTGTCAGCTCGCTGGCGATCTTCAGGCCCGCGCGCCGGCGGCTCCGCGCGCTCGAGACCGTCGCGCGCGCGATTGGCGAGGGGAACGCCTCGGCGCGGGCCCCGGAGTCGGGCGGCGACGAGGTCACGGCGCTGGCCCGTGCCATCAACCAGATGGCGTCCGACCTCGAGGCGCGCACGTCCGCCATGGAAGCGTCGGACCGGACCCGCCGGCAGCTGCTCGCCGACGTGTCGCACGAGTTGAAGACGCCGCTCGCCGCCATTCGCGGGTACGTCGAGACGCTGGCGATGCCCGAGGTGGAGCTCGATGCGGACATCCGCCGGCGCTACCTGGACATCGTGGGCGAGGAGACGATCAAGCTCGAGGGGATCGTCGGGGACTTGCTGGACCTGGCGCGCCTCGAGGGCGGCGGGATGACGCTGACGTGCGAGTCCGTGCCCGTCGCGGCGCTGTTCCAGCGCGTCAACGACAGGCACGAGCGCGGGCTGCTCGAGAAGCAGATCAACGTGGAGACCGCCATTGCTCCAGACGCCGGCGAGGTGTGGGCCGATCCCGCCCGGATCGAGCAGGCGCTGCAGAACCTCGTGTCCAACGCGCTGCGTCACGTCCCGGAGGGCGGGCAGATCACCCTGGCGTCGGAGCGCGCCGGGGGCCGGGTGCGGCTGGTTGTCCGCGACAGCGGGCCCGGGATCCCCGAAGACCACCTGCCGCGCATCTTCGATCGCTTCTACAAGACCGACGCGTCCCGAAGCGATCCGTACTCCAAGAGCGGGAGCGGGCTCGGCCTGTCCATCGTGAAGGCCATCGTGGAGCTTCACGGCGGGAGCGCCGCGGCGGCGAACCTCGCCGGCGGCGGCGCGGAATTCGCGATCGCCCTGCCGCCGCGTCCGGCGTAGCCGGCGGCCTACTGCTTCTTCTTCGCCGTCCAGCCGGCCCCGCCCATCCCGGCGAAGTCGTACATGCCCGTCATGCTGTCGCTCTCGACCTTCGCGGTGAAGGTGACGACGGCCTGCTGGCCCTGCATGTCGAACTTGATCGTGAACGTGAGGTCGTTCCCGGAAACCGTGCCCTCGAGGGGCAGTTCGCCCATCGGGGTGGACTGCGTGCCGCTCACCTTGTCGCCTTCCTGCCTGAGGGTCGTCACGAGCACCATCGCGCCTTGAGGCGATTCAACCAACGAGTCCCAGACGCCCGTGACGTCTACTGCGGGTTTCGCGGCCTCCTGCGCAAGAACCGGGAGCGCGGCGAGGAAGACGCACCAGGCGGCGAGTACCAAGACCTTCTTCATTCGATCGCTCCTTCCGGCGTGCGGCCGGTCGCGCAAGAGAGTATCGGGGGAGGGGGAGCCGGTCAAGAACGCCGTGCACTGCCGTCAGCGGCCGTGAGGCGCGGACCAGGCACCAGCCTTGCAGGGCCTGGGCCGGATGCCGCACGGGCGGTCGCGCGACAGGCGCGCGCGGCGTCCGGTCATTGTGGGGTTTTCACGCAGGAGGTCGGGATCGGAGCGGAGGGGTGGACGCGCGCGAACTCGACGAAGCACTCAGAAACCTCGACCGGCGGACGTCCCGGATCGAGCAGATTCTGCCAACTCTCTCAGAGGGCCTCGAGGCCGTGGACAGGCGCGACGCCGCGCAGCACGGCGGGCTGAAGGGCGAGATCGCCCATGTCATCCGGCGCATCGTGCGGCTGGAGGCCATGCCCGGGCTGCGGCAGTCGCGTTGAGCGGGCGCGCGCCGGCGGATTGACCGGGTTCCTGCAATCCGGCTATCATCGACCTTTGCGGCCGGCCCCAGCGGCCGCAGCGTCTGCCAGCGTTCCTCAGTAGCTCAATGGCAGAGCATCCGGCTGTTAACCGGAGGGTTGTAGGTTCGAGTCCTACCTGAGGAGCCAGTCCTCCCCGACACTCCGCTTTGCCCAGACGGATTGGCGACGAAATCACGCCGTAGCCCCTCGACTTCGCTCGGGGCGAGGGCGGATGGGGAGCCACGCTCACCGCGTGGAAGGTCGACGGCCCGGAGCCGGGTTGTCGGAGGGTCCGCTCAGAGAGAGGATGGGCCCTATGCGACTCTCGAAGCGGTCTTTCCCTGAGGCGCGTGAGCGCGCCATCGGTGGGCGGCACCGGCGGAGCCTGCGACACTACGCTCGCGGAGACGGTGATCGGCCCCTTCAAGACCGAGGTCATTCAACGCCGGGGCCCGTGGCGCAGTCCGGAGATGGTCGAGTCTGCCGCGCCGGTCCCGGTGCACCGGGTCGACATGCGGCGGCTACTTGAGCCGCTCGGCCACGTACCGCCGGCGGAGCACGAAGAGCGCTATCATGAGCAGGCCAAGGCGGGCCGACTCGCACGACCCGCACTCCGATGAAGCCGGTACGATTGACGAACGGCGCGCCCCAGCTGATCGATGTCGGCGCCGAGAGCGTCGACAGGACCGGCTTCTTCTGCTGCATGAGCAAGAAGAAGTCCGAGGGCCATCAAGGCAAGCTCCGCTGGCTGAAGGAGCGCTTCGCCGAGGGCATGCGCATCAGGCTGCTCGCACCGCCCGAGCGCGGCTTCATCGAGTACATCCCCGGCGAGCACGCCTGGCGCGCGGTTCATGCCGACGGATACATGCTCATTCATTGCCTGTGGGTCGTCGGCAGGAGCAAGGGCCAGGGGTTCTCGAGCACGCTGCTCGATGCCTGCGTCGCCGACGCCAGGAAGCAGCGGATGAAAGGCGTCGCCATGGTGACCAGCGAGAGGGTGTGGCTGGCTGGCCGCCGCGTGCTGGACAAGCATGGGTTCGCGTGCGTCGAGACCGCGCCGCCGGCCTTCTCCCTGATGGTGAAGCAGTTCGGCAGGCACCCGCCGCCGTCGTTCGCCGGTGGCTGGAGCGACAAGGCGAAGGCATTCGGCAAGGGTCTGACCGTCATTCAGTCGGCCCAGTGCCCGTACACCGTCGATGCGGCCAACGCCGCCGCGGCCGCGGCTGCCAAGGCGGGGATCGAGAGCCGGGTGGTCGAGTTGCAGAGCCGCGAGGACGTCATGCGGCTGTCGCCATCACCGTACGGCGTCTTTGGCCTCGTCCTCGACGGCAGGCTCCTCAGCTACCACTACCAGCTCGAAAAGGACCTGCTGCCTCTCCTTCAAGGAGGCGCCCTGCACGAGCTCGAAGGGAAGACAGCGAAACCCGATACCCCATCGACCTCGAGGTGAGAAGACGCGGCGCGCTCGATTGGGGTCTTGGCCGGAGAGACACGCTGGTCAGGCATGAAGCCGCCAGGTCGTCTCGCCGACGCATCCACGCGGCCCGAGAGCAGGCCAACAGGCGTGAGAAGAACGAAGCGAGCCATCGCGACGGACTCGTCTCACCGCCCGAGGCGGATCTGGCAGCAGCGGATCAAGACCTCCGGGCACGACCGACCCTTGAGGCCGCACGTCCGCCAGCACTGCCTGACGCCGCGAGGGTCCGATCCGGTTTCCTGGCGGGAAGCCGTCCTGGGCGCGGGTTGCCCCTCGATTTTCTTCGAGACCGGCGAGGACGACGCCGCCGGCTGCGCCTTGATGTATGATGACGCGGTCAGAACCACCCAACACCGGTCCCAGGGCCCCGCGTCGAGATCGCGCCCGCAGCGTTGACAGCGGGGGACCCGCTCGGCTCGGGTGAGGTCCGGCGGCAGCGAGAACGCGTGCGCGGAGGTCCCCGATGACTCGCCGAGCGGTCATGTCGGCGGCTGTTCTCGGCCTGGCCATCCTGGTATCGGCCTGGCCGGTTCCTGAGGCGGCTGTTCAGTCCTCCCCTCCCGGCTGCGCCACCTGCGCCAGACGGGCCTACGTCGGACGAGCCGAGGCCGGGGCCACCGGCGTCGCCCTCGGGGAGTCTCTCGTCTCCCGCCTGGCCGAGGTCCTGACCTCCCCCTGCTTCCATCTCCAGCGGCCCATCGCCGGCGCACCCGAGTCGGAAGCGGCCCGGTTCGGGGCGAAGGCCGAGCCGCCGGAATACGTGTTCGAAGCCGAGTACGAGGAGGGGTTGAACGCCCGCGCCGACGACGGCTCGGCCGTGATGAGTCGCCTGACCGTCAGCCTCTTCTACGACGGCGAGCCGCGGGAGCCCGTCGGGACCTGGACGGTTACGAGCCCCATCAACTCGTTCACCTCCTGTACCAACCGGATGTTCAAGAACGAGGACGCGGCGATGAAGAGCGGGGGGCCCATCGAAGCGCTCCTGCGCGACTTCGAGCGGCGGCCGACCCAATGCCGGCTCGAGCTCCTTCACCAAGCGACCGGGCTCGGCGCCGGCCAGGAATGGGAGCTGGAGATCGGCGGCTTCAAGGACGTCCAAGGCCGGGACTCGAAAGCCTTCAACCGGATCGTGGTCAGGGCCGAGCAGGGGGAGATCCTGAACGGCGCACCCTGTGACGACGATCCTAGAGCCCGGGTCTTCCAGGTCGGGGATGCCCAGCTCCAGGTCAAGTACAAGGCCCCCGATAAGAAGGGAGTGACCCGGGACACGATCTCCGTCTACAATTCCTGCGAGATCTCGCCGGCCACCAAATGGCCATTGTCCAAGACCTCCAAGAAGGACAAGATCGCAGAAAAGCCGATCCCGATCATCCGGGGGGATTACGCGCTGAATGTCCTTTTCGACAAATCATGGAACTACCAAGATCCCAGCTCGGGCCACCGTCGGGAGGGGGCGTTCACTGTCCAAATCTCCGGACCGCTCACAATGCTCAAGGAGTCCCGCCATCCCATGCCGATGTTTGCGCCGGCTGGCCTGACCGCGCAATGGAGCTACCACGGCAAAACGATCGAGCTGAACCCGAAGCCCGGCTGTCCGGCGCTTCTTTCCGAGTATCAGGGCGCGGGCGCCCATCCGGTCAGAAACGTTGCCCCCATGGCCTTGATCCTCCATTACTTCAAGAATCTCGGGCAGGCCGCAGGCCAGCTGGCCTCGTTGGGGATGGTTGATTATTACGAACTCATGCTCCAGCCGGCGGATGTGGAGTCCTTGGTCGTCCCCGGGCGATACCGGTCCGGCCCCCCCAATTGCCAGGCCTACAGGGATAGCTCGATCAAGGTTTCCGAGTTCTCTCTGACCTTACGCTGCAAGATGTCCGGGGACGATGTCCTATCGGGGAGCGAGACGTGGACGTCCCAGAGGGACTCCAGTTCCATCGAGGTCTCGGACCTGCCCCCGATATTCAACGAGCGGCCACACTCCCCTCACGCGCCCGGGGACAGGTTCCGCTACAGCATCACCTGGAAGATCACCAAGACGCGGGGGGACTAGGACCGCATGGCAGAGGTGTCCCTACAACTCTATCCTGCACAATCGTTTTGAGGGATGATACCAACCAGTCCGGAAAGAAGGCCTGGTTTCGGTATAGTTGACATATCGCATCTTATCGGCAGTCGATGGGTGTACCCGCCGTTAGAGTCCCAGGACGTGGTGGAAATTCGGTAAGCCGCTGACGCTGGACAGCCAGGCGGCCATCGGGCATCGTTCCGTGAGTTCTTTCTGG
>Ga0116161_1005190_pt1 | contig 10593 bp, 12 predicted proteins | sample AD_JPNAS3_MetaG_FD_89877 | JGI IMG/M metagenome (GOLD analysis project Ga0116161, IMG submission 89877) | Active sludge microbial communities of municipal wastewater-treating anaerobic digesters from Japan - AD_JPNAS3_MetaG | ecosystem: Engineered > Bioreactor > Anaerobic > Digestate | place... | reverse complement strand
GACCTGCCCGTCCCAGGTCACGGCGCCGAACCCGGCCTCGGGATTCCAGGGGATCTGCACCTTCCGCACCACTGCCATTCGGAGCGGCGCCTTGAGCGCCCGTGCCACCTCAAGCCCCGGCGGCACCCCGCCGGCGGGAATGGCGCAGACCACCGCCTCAGCGCTCATCTCCAACTGCGAGAGCGTCGCGGCGAGGCGCCGCCCGGCATCGGTCCGGTCCTCGAAAACCCCCAGCCGGTCCCGCATCGTTCTATCCTCAATAATCCGGCCCGTATCCAGCATGAGTCCGCCCTTACCCGCCGGGGTATTAACGTCTTTTGGTGGACGGCCCTTCACTCCCGGAAGCGATACCAATAACCCTCCACAGATCGATGATCAACCGGTAGATGATGCGAGAGACAGACAGACCGGAGGGGGCACCGGTGACGGCAGCCGGTGAGGTGACGCTGTACACCGATGGTGCATCGCGGGGAAACCCCGGGGACGCCGCCTGGGCATACGTGATCGTGCAGGACGGATCCGTTGCCGCCAGCTGTTCCGGGTTCATCGGGACGGCGACCAACAATGTTGCCGAGTACCACGCCGTCATCAACGGCCTTCGCGCCGCCCGGGCCTTCACCCGGGGCAGGCTCGAGGTCAGGTCGGACTCGGAACTGGTCGTCCGCCAGCTCACGGGCCAGTACCGCATCACGAAAGAGCACCTGGCAGCCCTTGCGGGCGAGGTGCGGCAGTGGACGCGCCACTTCACGGAGGTCAGGTTCACGAGCGTCCCAAGGGAGCACCCCTGCATCCGGGTCGCAGACCGCCTCTGCAACGAGGTGCTCGACGCGGAGGGGAGGAGGAGGTAGAGATGGCCCCGATCGAGTGCATCCCCATCGGCATCGTCCGGTCGCCCTACCGGGTCAGGGGCGACGCCCCACGCCAGGGGCGTCTCGCGGATACCGTCGCGGAGATCCACATCCTCGACGCCTACGCCCCCGGGCTTGAGGACGTGGAGCGGAGCAGCCACCTCATCGTGCTCTACTGGCTCGACCGGGCGGAGCGCGGGCTGCTCTATGCAAAACCGCCGGGGGAGACCCGGGCGAGAGGGGTCTTTTCGACCCGCTCGCCCGCCCGCCCGAACCCGATCGGGTTCGGGATCGTCGACCTGATCCGGCGCGACGGCACCGTCCTGGTCGTCCGGGGGCTCGACGCCCTGGACGGGACCCCGGTGCTGGACATCAAGCCCTACTCGCCCGAGATCGACTGCATCCCCGAAGCGACGGGCGGGTGGCACATAAAGAAGTAGGTCAGGGGAGAGGGACCGCCTCCTCGCCGAGGCCGAGGTCGCGGAGTTTCTCCGGCGTGGGACGCCCTTCCCGGTCCCAGCCCCGGGCCTGGTAGTAGTCGTCAAGGAGAGGCTCCCGTTCCCAGACCCGACCTTTCGGGGCGCCCTCGGTGAGCGGTTCTGTGAGGAGGCGCGGCGGCAGGGTGTCGTCCTCCCGGACTGCCGCCGTCGTCTCGCCTGTCGTCATCCCCCACAGCCCTGACGCGTCCCGGATCTCTTGCGTGCCCGTCGTCAAGGAAGAAGTAGACGGGCCTCTCCGCCCGGCACCCCGGGCTCGGCGACGCCCTCTTCACCCCCGCGGGCGTGGTCAGGACCTACGTCAACATCTTAAAGAACGGCAGGAACATCCACTTCAGCGGGGGTCTTGAGACCCCCCTTGACGACGGCGACGTCGTCGCCCTTTTTCCCCCCGCCGCCGGGGGATAAATTCGTGCAAAAGCAGTATTCCCGGGGGCGTACGGGAAATTTTGCCATCACCTATACCTTTTTGTGACGTTTGCGGTTAATATATAGTAGCTCCGGATCGTCCTTAACGAAGGATCACCACACCGCGGAGGATAGTTCTGATGACTCAAACGAACGAACCCGATAAAAATACCTGTTCCGGGAACTGCGCCGGCTGCCCGTCTACGACCAAATGCGAAGACCCGAGAAACCTGAACGCCCCAAAGGGTCTCCCCCCGAAGGCGGATATCAGGGTGAAGCATGTCGTCCTCGTCCTCTCCGGGAAAGGCGGGGTCGGCAAGAGCACGGTATCGGCAAACCTTGCCTACGCCCTTGCCAACCGCGGCTACAACACGGGCCTCATCGACCTTGATATCCACGGCCCGGACATACCGAAGATGCTCGGCGTCGAGGACGCCCGCCTCCAGTCCTACGACGGCAAGGTCATCGAACCGGTCAGGATCACCGGCAACCTTGCGCTCATCTCCATGGCGTTCCTGCTCCCGGAGCGCAACACCCCCGTGATCTGGCGCGGCCCGATGAAGATGACGGTCATCCGGCAGTTCCTGGAAGACGTCGACTGGGGCAACCTCGACTACCTGGTCGTCGACCTTCCGCCCGGCACCGGCGATGAGGCGCTCACCGTCGCCCAGCTCGCCCCGAACATCGCGGGAGCCGTCATCGTCACCACCCCGCAGGACGTCGCGATCCTCGATTCGAGCAAAGCCGTCCAGTTTATCAGGAAACTCGAACTCCCGGTCCTCGGGATCGTGGAGAACATGAGCGGGTTCGTCTGCCCCCACTGCAAGGAGGAGATCGATATCTTCGGCAAGGGCGGCGGCGAGAGAGAGGCAAAGGCGCTCGGGGTGCCCTTCCTCGGGGCCATCCCGCTCGACCCCGAGATGCGGAAGGCTGCGGACGAAGGGCGGCCCTTCATCATCCGCCATGCCGGGACCGCGGAGAGCCCGACCTGGAAGAGCATCGATGCCGTCATGAGAGCCCTGGTCGAGCAGATCGAGGGGTGACCATGGAGTACTCGCGGATTCTTGCCGGGCGGGAGGACCCCCTCCCGGTATTCTCAAAGGTCGTCGAGGCGCTCGAGAACTTCGAGGAGTTCCCCTTCCTGCTCGAACCGGTCTACCGTGAGGCTTCCGACCTCGGGGACGAGGAACTCGACCGCCTCCGGTTCGGCCTTGTCCGCCTGCAGGTCTACGCGGACATCCACCGCTACGAGGATATGGAGGCGGCCCAGCGGATGAAGTACGTGGCCGCCGTGCTCGAACGGATGCTCTTTGGCCGGCTCCTCCTCGAGGGAGAAGAGGCCGGCGGGAAGCAGCAGTGCTGCTAGGGCGGGCGTCAGAGTCAGACCGAATGGAGATACAGGGGCGCTCCTGTGCTCTTATTCGCCATTTTTGTCAGGGTGGTGTAGGACGAAGGCTGTGAATGCGATTCCTACCCTCAGGCGCACTTACTCAATCATAGCTGTCATGAGCGACGGGGTATTCTCGTCTCAATGCAAACCCACATAGTTCACATCGCCCGAACCTACCCCTCACCATGTCTCTCATTCCATTCCGCATGCCGCGCAAGGTCCTCCGTCTTCAGCGGGGACCGTATCTTACCGAACGCAGCTATAAAGTCGTCTTCGCGAAGAGGCCGGATCTTCAGCGCCCGCTTGTTGATCTCATCAAACGGTAAATCCGCGAGTCTATGCATCTCAGGATTGACATCGTTGATCATCGCCCAGATCGCCTGCTGGCAAGCATTCTGGATATCGCGCCCCGAGTAGAGGCGGTCAACGCATTGCCGCCCGAGCCCGGAGAGATCGATGCCGGATACCTCGAGTCCCCTCGTATGGATCTCGATGATCGCCCTGCAGGCATCCGCATCCGGGAGCGGCACATAGACCCGCCGCGGAAACCTCGATAGTACTGCCGGATCAAGGTCCCAGGGGGCATTTGTTGCCGCCATCGTGAGGAGCAGGCGCTCATCTTTTTTGCCCTGTAAGCCATCAAGTTCGATGAGAAGGGAGGAGAGCACTTTCCGGGTCGCCTCGCTCATCGCATCGCCGCGCGAAGCGCCAAGGGCGTCAAACTCGTCGATAAAGACGATTGAGGGAGCGTGGTTCCGCGCCGAGGCGTAGAGGGCCGAGATCATCTTCGAAGATTCGCCGAAATATTTTGAGAGCAGCCTGTCGGTTTTCACATCAAAAAAGGTTGCATCCAGGTTTCCTGCAGCAGCAGCGGCGATCATCGTTTTTCCCGTTCCCGGAGGGCCGAAGAGGAGAATTCCCTTCCACGGACGGATCGACTCCGGCTTTTGCAGGGCTGCAATAACGACGGTCTCCTTCACGAGGCGCTTGACCTCGTCAAGCCCGCCGATATCCTTCCATCGAACCGATGAACGCACGATCAGCGACGACATATCGGCATCGCCCGCAGGCTCTTCGGCGGAACGACCTGCCTGCCCGTATCCGCCCGGGGCATTACTTCGTTCTCGCTTTGCAACCGGCGCCGAACGAGACGCAATACCCTCCCATCTCTCCGCATCGGCAACGTATCTTTGCTGCACCACGGGAGAAGCGGCGGCAACCTGCCGACAGAGCGTTGCACACGCACGCGCCCTCTCTTTAGCCGTCGAATCGTCCCCTTCGGATACTGCCTTTTTATAGTCGGCAACAGCATTCCGCAGTTCGGCAATCAAAAACCCGCTAACGTCCACCCGCACGATCATCACCTCATCGCTTCACGGAGGATATCCTCCTTCAGCATATCCACCTCATCGGCAAAACCTCCCGGAACCTCATCGATCCCCACTTTAATCTGGAAGAGCAGACGCTCCCTTATACAGTGCACTCTTTCAAGAATCCCCCCGCAGACGAACCCTTCCAGGTGGACAACAGATTTGCGCGCCTCCAGAAGGTCGCCCCAGCGCAGATGATTCACCAGGTTTTGCGCGACAAAATATGCCGTGCGGTAGTCTGGTCTGCAGGGAGCCGGACCCGGCGACGGTGGCTCCGGCGGCGCCGCGATCTTCTTCAGGACCTCGTTTGCAACCCCACCGATGGAGCGCTGCTTCCACCGGTGCTCACTATGATCGAAGACGTAAACCCCGGCACCGTCATCCAGGTGATCTCTGATCGCTTCTTTCACGCCGGCCTGAAGCAGCACGTTTGCATGGTCTCCATCCATCCATTGCCCCGCAGCCCAGATCGCTGCGCCTCTGACCCGCTTGCTCTCCGAGCCGATGCATGTGAGCAGTATTTTTTCAAGATCCTTCTGCTGTAAGAACGACTTGTCGCTTACATTCGAGAGCTCGCCGATGATCGAGACTGCGGCCCTCCGGATATCCCGATCTCTGTCCTGTGCACATTGTTTCAGATCCGTGACAAGGGTATCGGCGTAGCATAAAGAATCTGCATACCCTCTGCATGCAATCGACCAGAGTGCCCATAATGCACACGTCCGCACTCCGTCATCTTTTGCGTTCAGACGCCCAGCAAGCGCGATGGTACCGCCGTTTCGCACCACCGGTTCGGGGCTTGCATAAAAGGCAATTTTGTCGAGAGCAAGAGCGGCGCACGCCTGTAATTCAACGTTTTTATTCTTTAAGAGACGAATACAGCACGTAGTTGCACCGGAATCTGCAACCGCGATACCCTGTCCCGCTTCGGCAACCATCGCGAGAGACCATGCTGCAGCACTGCGCACCATATCCGCCGGGTCGTCAAGACGGGCAGCCGCTTCCGGAAGGACCCCCGATCCGGCAACTTCATACGAGTAGCCTTGCAAAGCAAGATTTCCGATAATCCAGAGAGTGTTTCTTCGAACGTCCGGGACAGCGTCGCCGAGCGCTCCGATGAGAGCATTGAACGGTCTTTTCTGAACGATCTGTCCGGCTTCCCCTCCCTTTGCCATGATATCGAGCTGGTACGAGGCGTGAATCCGATCCCGGCCCTCTTCCGATCGAAGCAATGCAAACAACAGGTCAATACCCGAATGGTCGCTGTTATCCGGCCCTACGGGGCTTCCACGGCCGAGCATCTCAATGCACCGAGCGATCTTATTCTCCACTTCTCCCCGAAGTTCGGGCGAGGGGGCCCGGATCAGGTCGAACGCCTTCCGGTACGACCCCAAGGCGTCCCGGTACGCAGCCCGCTCAGAGAGGATGTCGCCTTTGAGGATATACGGAAAGAGAAATTCCGGGCGAATGCGTATAGCCTCTTCGGCAAGTTCGAGGGCTTCATCCGCCTGATTCCGGGCAAGGAGGCAGATCCCTTTGCCGTTCAACGCCCACGGATGTCTCCTGATCCCCAGCGCTTTATCGTAGTAGAGAATCGCTGCCTGGTACTGCTCCTGTCCGCGGTACATGTCGGCAATGCCGACATATGGAAACGGGTAGGATCGTTTTTTATCGAGTTGAATTGCCCGTTCGTAACAATCCATCGCCTCTTCTTGTCTACCAAGTTTCCGGAGTGCGTTCCCCTTCTCGTTCCATGCCACGTGAGAATAGGGCTTCAGCATCAGGGCCTTCTTAAAATACCCGAGCGCCTCCTCAAAGCGCTGATCTTTGTAGAGGGTCTGCCCTCTGCTCAAATTACGTGTGTATTCTGATCTCATTTCCCGCTCTCCAGAAAGGCCGTAAGTTCTTTGTCGATTCTCCCGGACACAAACGAGACCACATCGCCGAACCCGCTGATCACGACGGTGAGCTTCGTCTTTTCCGCAGTCTCAGCCCAGAGAAGTCCGATGCTTGCCTGGCCTTTTCTTGTGTAGGCAGTATACGATTCGACCTTATTGCGTGTCCCTTCGTAGCTGGAGTTGAGTTTATTGAGGATGTAGCGTAAAAATTGTTTAACTGTCGCCTTATCTAGGGACGTCTCGTAATGCAGGGACTTCGTGATCTCTTCTACTGCAAGAGCCTGCTTCTCCGCGGCGTATACCCTGACGCCTTCCCTCCCCCGCTCCAGGCGGGAGTAGAGGTCCTGCAGAAAATCGTCGTTATCTTCGCCCTCTAGGCGGATGACAACGCCCTTTTCTTTTGATATATCTTTTTTCGATCTCCACCTGTCTATCGTGGCATCGATCCGTTTTCGCTCGGCATCCGAATGATAGTCGACAACAATGAGATATTCCATTTAGTTATACGGTATGCGTAAGGTGCCATATATCTTTTCCTCCAATATGGATCAGGAACAATAAGAGCAATATATCTTCCTCCTTTTTGGAGGTAAGTATATATCTCATGACAACCCATTCTCAATCGGTGAAGTGAGATGAAGATCGTAACGTTGTTTCACCGGAACCAGAAGAACCAGATTGAAAAGTTGAAGACCATCGACCTGCAGGAGGAGGAACTCAGGCTGAAAACCAGAATCAACCGCCTCCAAAAAGAGATCGACAGAATCGAGCGCGAAAAGAAGCAGAAACTCGCAGAGGGAGTCGGCGCGGATCTGCTCAAGAAGATGATGCTCCTCCAGGAGATCAAACAGCTGGATATGAGTGCCAAGCACACCGTCCGCAACTTTCTGGCGCTGCACAAGCAGTACATGTTCGTCTCGAACCTGGTCATCATCAAGAAATACCAGCGCGACCTCCAGCAGACGCAGATCGGGGAGAAAATTCAGGCGATCTCTCCGGAAGCATTCGAAAGTGCCCTCATACAGTGCAACCTGGCTGGAAAAGGTTGTGAGAACGTCGTCGACGACCTGAACCAGGTGTTCGCTCTGGACCTGTTGAATCACAATCAAGACCTCGACGCAGCTGATAAGCAGATCTACGATGTCTGGAGCAGGATTGAGACCGGTGCGCTGGGACTCGTAGATGCCGTGGAGATCTTCTCGGTCCAGAAGGATGTCGAGAAGGCAATCAAGGAATCGGGGGCGTGATTCAGCATCTACGACCGGTCGTGATCATCATGTGGAATTTATGGGGGATTCGCCGGAGCGATCCATTCGGTTCAGTCAGGGTTGAAGACCTGCGCAAGGCCGAAGCGCTGGCGAGATGCCGGATGGAAACGCTACAGGCGGATATCGAGGAGGGTGAGGAGCAGATCAAGAACCTTCTTTGCGAGGGTGCATCAGTGGACGACGATTTCCGGAAGAACCTGTACGTAATGAAGATTCAGGCGCTCGTCGAGTCGCGCCGGGCACTGATTATGACCTGGAGATCGCTCGCACGCGATCTCCAGTTGTTCTCGAACCTCATCGATCTCAAGAACCAGGAGAAGCGGGCAGCCCGAACAGGCGTCTGGAGAGCACTCCAGAAACTCTCCCCCGACGATCTCGAACAATGGTATGTGAAGAGAGCGGCCAGCGACGCAAGCAGGAGAGAACTGATCGAAGAGATGATCTCGATCACATCCGGGCATTTTGCCGGGCTCCAGACCCCAACGGTCGATGAGACCGAGGTACGGGTGATAATGGAGGAGATCCGGAAAAAGGGCCTCTCAACCGATGGAGCAGCGAAGAGACTGGTGCAGGAGGCTCGAATGGAAACGGAACCAATAAAAAGGATTATCATACAGTGCGACGATCTTTTGAACGTGGAACGAAGGGATGAGCGATGAGCGTTGAGAACGGAACCTGTCCGGGATGCAAAGCATCTCTCAAGGCCGATATGAAATTCTGCCCCCAATGTGGGGCACAGGTCGGCGCGCATACCTGCAGCAAGTGCGGCGCCTCAGCTCCCCCCGATGCCAAATTCTGCCCGAACTGCAGGGAAAAATCCGGAACGTCGTTCTTCGGAAGATTGACCGGCGCCAACGAGGAAGATTTTTCGCGGAGGCGCGAGTGGAGACGCACCCCCGAAGATTTTGCAAGCAAATTTGAGGTTGAAGATCTCCGGGGCATCCTGAAGAAGACCGTTACCGTTGCCGAGGGGACCCGGGCGCTCCTCTTTCAGGGAGGAGCATATGCGGGAGATCTGCCGGCGGGGCACTACACCCTTGGAAATATTCTCGAAACCAGACTGCCCCTGAACCTCGACGAGCGCGCGACGGTCGTGCTCATCGATAACGGTGTGGTTGCAATCGATTTCGTCTTCGGGCGCTCGGAATTGCGTACCGCCGACTCCATTCCTGTCGGGATTACCGGGAGGTTCACGATCAAGAACAGAGATTCAAAATCGTTTATTGTGAATCTCCTCAAAGGAAAGAGCCGGATCCTTCTTGCAGATCTCCAGGAAGATCTCAGGTACGATCTTCTGGGTGTCGTCCAGTCCACGCTGAGCGGGTACCGGATGGACGAACTCTATGGGAACCTCGCCGTAAAAGAGGATCTCGAGAGTGCCGTCAGGGCAAACGTCACCCCTACCCTTGCGAGCTACGGCTTTTCCCTGGAACAACTCAGGTTCACCCGGTCCGATGAGGCGGAGTGGCACGATATTCTTGATAAGCGCAGTGAAGGAACGAAAAAGGTCACGAAAACTGGGCTTGATATCGATATCGAACAAAAACTGCGGCACCTTCTCTCCGACGATAAACTCGACCGGCTGGCTACCGACGAGAAGATAACCGAGTTCTGTCACGAGCTGGCTCAGGCCGGCATCGTTCGTGAGAACGAAGTCGAGGATCTGAAGATTGATCTCCGGAACCGGCGCGACGACAAGACATTCATCCGGCGGATTGTCAGGGAGCGGTTTGAGCAGGCGCACCGCCACGAATCCGCCGAAGCGGAGCAGGGGAATCTCCTCGACCTGGATGCCAGGGCACAACGGCACAGTCGTACGATGGATGCCGAGCAGGTCGGGCACGATATCAGCGCCGATGATGCCCGGCGCGAACATGGGGATAAGTGGAGGAAACGTGAACAACAGCAGGACTACGCCGAGATTGAGGGTCTCATCGATCTGAAAAAGCAGATGGACGACGCAAAACTCAGGAAAGCGCGCGGAGAGCAGGAGATATCGCACCGCGACCTGGAAAAAGGCGTTGAGATCGAGAGCCTGAAGCTCAAGGGACGCTCGGATGCATCGATCGAGGCGCTCATATCGATGACGGACGGCGGTACCGCTGATAAACTTACAGAACTTGAAAAGATGAAGCGTGCAGCGACTCTCACCGAAGGACAGATCATGGCGCTCTCGGCGGAGAAGAGTGTGGCCGTTGCGGAAGCGATGAAAGAGAAGTTCGGGTCGGACAGGATGCAGGAATTATTTGAGACCCGTCTGCAGGACCAGCGGAAGTACATGGGGGAGATCCGCGAAATGGCTGGAGATAACGCGGATCGTCTGGCAGACGTCATGAACAAGGCACTCGATGCCATGGGCCAGACGGCGACCGCGCGGAGCGCCGCCTACCAGGCGCAGGGGTCGACGGTCGTCGCCAGTGGCGGAGGGTTCGGTCAGCCGGTGATCGTCAATCCCGCCCGGCAGGAAGAGAACAGGATGTGTCCTGCGTGCAGAACGACAAACAACATTGCCGATCGATTCTGCAGGGAATGCGGTGAGGAACTCAGGTGAGCAGTGGCTGGCCGTGCCCTGTGCAGGTGACGACCTGCCTTTCAATGTCAGTTATACTGATACAATCACAATCATGATGTCGTATGTTTGAAAATCAGGACTTTCTCTGCGTAAAAAAACTCCTGGCCCCGGCCGAGAGGATCCTGGAGAGCAGGTCAGCGATCTTCAGGCGCCCCTATGATGAGCGAATTAAGCTCTGGTACGAGGTCAAGGGAAATTACTCCAGGTATGAGCACCAGGAATGCGGTACCTTTGACAGGGGGATTTTCCAGAATATCTGCTCCAAGTTCGAGGTGGCATTACTGACTCTCGCCGTGAGTTTTCGGCGAAACGGCGAGAGATATGTGGACGCCGAAGGGTCGT
>Ga0116161_1005181_pt1 | contig 10607 bp, 9 predicted proteins | sample AD_JPNAS3_MetaG_FD_89877 | JGI IMG/M metagenome (GOLD analysis project Ga0116161, IMG submission 89877) | Active sludge microbial communities of municipal wastewater-treating anaerobic digesters from Japan - AD_JPNAS3_MetaG | ecosystem: Engineered > Bioreactor > Anaerobic > Digestate | place... | reverse complement strand
TGAGCTCGGGCTGTCCACTTACCCATGCTTCGACTCTCCCCGGGAGGTCGGGGACGCCTTCATCGATGCCGGATTCAACCTCGCATCGTTGGCGAACAACCGCACCTTGGACCGAGGGGAAAGAGCCGTCCTGCGCTCCCTGGAGTAAAGGAATACGTCGTCACCCCTACCAAAGCGCAGACGGAGATAGCGGAGCACCTCGCAAAGCTCGGCGTCCACATCGTAGTGGGGCACCACCCTCATGTAGTGCAGCCTGTGACCATGGTGGGCGATACTCTGGTCATCTACTCCCTCGGCAACTTCCTCTCCGCCCAGAAGGAGCTGTTCAAGCTGGTCGGCCTGCTTGTCTCGCTCGACGCGGTCAAGACAGAGATGCCTGAGGGCGTGAAGATCGATCTGGAAAACGTCACGGGGACCCTCCTTTACAATCCCCGCCGTTCCCCTCTGGGGCGCTACGTAGTAGTTCCTTTCGACATGATGACCGACACGGTCCTCGGCGACTTCGCCAAGGTACATGGCAGATTTGCCGCCCGCGTCAAGATAGACGACACCATCGCCATCGAGGCCCTTGCCCAGCCCGGCGTACCTCCCGAACCTTCACTCCCTTGAGACATCATTGCGTAATGGCGCAATGGTATAATAGTGTAATAGGTCTGCGCGCACACGCGCTGCCACGAAGGCAGACCGATCACAGAATGGAGTGGTGCGGTATGGAAACCCCTCCACCCTCGACAGCGAAGTTCTTCTGGGATACGGACCCCTCGCATCTCGATGTTGATAGGGACTACTTTTTCATCATAGAGAGGCTTATGGAGGAAGGCGGCGATTCTGCCATCCGCTGGATGATGCATCGCTATAGCGACGCTCAGAGAATCGAAGTTTTGCGCAAGAGCAGGCGATTGTCGAGGAAGACGGCGCGACTGTGGCAGAACTACTACAGCCTTGGCGAGGAGGAGATCCTGTGTTTGTCGACGTCTTGCCCCCGCACGGGCTGGAAGTTCTAGGCCTAATTTCGACAGCACTGCCAGTGGAGCAGTTCTACTTGGCCGGCGGTACAGGATTGGCTCTCCAACTGGGTCACAGGAAATCCTACGACCTAGATTTCTTCTCACAGGACGAGTTCCGCACGTTCGGGATCATCCAAGCTTTGGGGGCAACAGGCGATTTCCATCTCACCGGTGAGGCAGTTGGCACAGTGCACGGCATCCTGAACGATGTCAGGGTGACATTCCTTCATTATCCACACGAACTGCTCTTCCCGCCCGCTGCCCTAGACAGCATCTCAGTAGCTGATCCACGAGATATCGGCCTGATGAAGATCACCGCAATCTCGGGCCGTGGCAGCAAGAAGGACTTCATCGACCTACGTTTCATCAGCGAGCAGATAATTCCGCTCGATAGCCTATTCGGACTGCTGGAGAAGAAGTACCGGGGTGTGAACTACAGTCTATACCACATAGTCCGCAGCCTGGCGTACTTCGATGACGCCGACAGAGAGCCCGACCCCATCATGAGATCATGTGTTTCCTGGAGCGAGACCAAGGACTACTTCCGTGCTCAGCAGAGATCACTCATTCGGATCCTGCTATAATTGGGGCAGAAAGCTGTAATACCCGGAGGACACGCTTATGCTGTGCCAAGCAATGCAGGTCATCAATGCCATTGATACAGCAGGGTTGATCGTGACTGAAAATGACGGGGTCATCGTACACGCTAATGAGCGCGCACGCGAGCTCTTGGGCCGCGATGTGCCCACGGGCAGCTGCATCCATCGCGTCTGCCCCGAGGTAAGCGACATCTTGGCGTCATCGGGTCTTGAGCGTGCATGCGAGTTCACGATCTTCCCTCAGGGCCCAGATGATACGACTGATGGAGCGCCTTCCGCGCGTCACTTGCGTGTCTCATCCCGCCCTCTATGCCTGCATGATGGCGTACCCCGCGATTACGTCATGCTGACGTTTGAGGATATCGCCGTGCAGTCTACGCTTGCCGAGCGCATCAAGTTCCTCTCATCAGTGCTCGACCGAGCCGCGGGCGGCATCACCATCATAGATCCCGACCTGAGAATCGTGTACGTAAACCAGGCCCAGGCCAACATGCACCAGTATAGCGTGGGTGAGCTCGTAGGTAAGAGCATAGATGTGTTCTGTGATCCAGATGAGATCCGCCGGTTGCAGGAATCCATATTCGCCACGGGCGAACACGAAGGAATCTGGACCGGCGAAGCAGTCAACTACGCCAAAGACGGTACTGCGATTCCAGTCTTGCTTTCCGTATCCATGCTGCGTGACGCAGTCGGCAGACTCTCGGCTATCGTGGGTGTGACCAAGGACATTCACAAGTACAAGGAACTTGAACAAGACATGCGATCCTACAGCGACAATCTGGCGCGTCTGGTAAGCCTCAGAACCCGTGAGCTGGAGTCGAGCAGAGACGAGTTGGAAACCATGTTCGACGCGGTATCGGACTTCATGTTCGTTGTAGATGATTCGTACTGCATAACACGGGCAAACAGGTTCACGGCTTCTTTCTTCCACAGGAAGCGCCGGGAGATCGTGGGTCGCAAGTGCTATAGCCTCTGGGGCGACGGCATTGAGCCATGCCGCGGTTGCCCCGCTCACAAGGTGTTCGGATCGGGCACTACTTCATTCGCCTCCCGAATCGTCAAAGAAGAACGTGTACATGTGTGGGCCTACCCAATGCGATCTGTGAGCCAAGTCGCCGACACCCCCACCCTCTCGGGCGTCCTATGCTACGGAAAGATCATGACCGCCGAACTCGCCATGGAAGAACGCATCCAGCAAGCGGAGAAAATGGCCAGCCTCGGGCAGCTCTCAGCGGGTCTGGCGCACGAGTTGCGCAATCCGCTGGGCATTATCCTTGCAGCCAATTGCGCTGTGAAGACCCGCGTGCGCAGCGATGATAATGAGGTACACAAGGCCCTGGACACCATTGAGCGCAATGTGGACAGGGCGACCGGGATCGTCGCCAACCTTCTGGATTTCAGCAGGAAAGGCACCACATCCGTCGCGACCGCCAGCATCGCCGACTTGGTAGGCCAAGTCCTTACACTTGAAGAAGACCTGTTGCGCCGCCAGCGGATTGCTGTCAGCGTCGATCTAGACTGCCTTCCGCCGGTGACGGCGAATAGCGACGGCATGAGGCAAGTGCTGTTCAACGTGATCCACAATGCCGTTCAGGCCATGCCCGACGGCGGGCGGCTCACGATATCAGGCCGCGCCGCCCCGTCGGGTATACGGTTGACCATTGCAGATACAGGCATCGGCATCGACCCGGGCGAGTTGCCTCGCGTATTCGATCCCTTCTTCACTACAAAAGCGCCTGGTCAGGGCACAGGGCTGGGTTTGGCGATCTGCTATCGCGAGATTGAAAGGCATCGCGGGTCGATCAGCATGTCCAGCCGGCCGGGGCAGGGTTCGGAAGTCACCATTGAGCTGCCTCTGGGCAACTCCGCGGCATCGCCAGGGTCAGATGATTGGAGGCAGACGCCCAGTGAATAGCGCCAGAATCATACTTGTAGACGACGAGCCGGACTTCCTACATTTCATGCAACTCAGCCTGGCTGACTGCGGTTACCAGGTCCGGACTGCCACAGGAAGCGCTGAGGCCTACTCCATGATGGCGTCGGCCGATTTCGACGTGGCCGTGATAGACGTACGCATGCCTGGAAAAACCGGCATTGAGCTCATGGAATCCATGAGGACACAGGGCTTTGCCGGACAGGTGATAATGCTGACAGGTCACGGCTCGATTGACGGCGCAGTGGACGCAATGCGCAAGGGAGCCTTCACGTACTTGACCAAGCCCATTCGCCCTGATGACCTTGCCCTTGAGATAGGCAAAGCGCTTCGTCTTTCCCAGATCACACACGAGAACAGGCGCCTTCGAGAGGAACTGGCCGAACTCACCGGCGGACAGGCCCTCATAGGCGATTCCAAGCCCATGATGGAGGTTCGCCGCCTGGTGGCGGCGGCTGCCGCCTGCGATTCCCCAGTTCTCATCACCGGTGAGAGCGGGACAGGCAAAGACGTGGTTACTAGAGCCATTCACGCGCTCGGTTCACGGCACAGCTACAGGCTGGTCAAGGTCAACTGCGCGGCTGTGCCCGGCGACTTGTGGGAAAGCGAAATGTTCGGCCATGAGAAAGGCGCCTTCACGGGAGCGGTCGCTCGAAAACACGGAAAGGTGGAACTGGCCGACGGAGGCACTCTGTTCCTAGACGAAGTTGCGGACATTCCCGCACAAATACAGCCCAAGTTCCTACGCGTCCTCGAGGACAAGTGCTTCGAACGTATCGGAGGCACATCCACAATCAAGGTTGACTTCCGTCTGATCTGTGCCACCAACCGCCGACTGGACCAGGAAGCGGCGGAAGGCCGATTCAGAGAGGACTTGTATTACAGGCTGTGTGTGATCCCCATTCACATGCCGGCGCTGCGAGAACGCCCCGACGACATTCCCCTACTCGCTGCGCATTTCGCCGCATCCTATGCAAAAGAGATGAACAGGCGCGTGCACCTCGCGCCCCGAGCCCTGGAACTGCTCAAACAGCAGTCTTGGAGAGGGAATGTGCGCGAGCTCAAGAATGTCATAGAGCGCGCTGTGGTGTTCATGCAATCAGACACGATCGACGCACAGGAATTGGCAGCACACTTATCAAGCACCCCGAGGGGCGCCGCATCAGGCTCGAGACAGCCATCTACCTATCCGTCAAAGGGCTTGCCCCTTGAGCAGGCCCTCGCCGAGTACCGGCGCTTCTACGTCAGTCAAGCCTTGGCTAGGCACAACGGAAATGTCACCCGGGCCGCAAGCGATCTGGGCATCGCCAGAGAAACCCTTCATCGGATGATGCGAAAGATGCGCGATGATGAGGTGTGACGATAGAGTATGACGATGAAGTGTGATGCCTGAGTCACATATGTGATGCTCCAGCCACAGTACGCTGTCTTTCACCCACCATCAGCCCTCCTACGCGCTTTACGGCGATTGGCACACATGTTGCAGTCATAATCCATCAGCCTTAGCTTTGGCTGAAAAGGGGGCTCGTACATGCTTGACCCGCAGAGCGCACTGAGACGTGAACCGTACACAATGTACATTGACGGCAAGTTTGAAGTTTCGGATTCCGGCAAGACCTTCGATGTGGTAAGCCCTGTGACAAACAAGGTAATCGCCAAAGTCTACGAGGGCGGCAGGTCAGATGTGGAGCGCGCGATATCTTCAGCCCGGCGCGCATTCGACGACGGTCCGTGGAGTCGCATGAGCCAGGCGGAGCGGAGCAGTCTCCTGCTGCGCGCAGGACAACTCCTCAAGGAGCGTGAAGACGAGTTCATAGCCATCGAGGGCCTAAACTGCGGAAAGCTCTTTGCGAGCCTGAAGTACTATGAACTGCCCTCAAGCACTGACGCTTTTCAGTTCGCAGCAGGCAAGGCTCGCTGCCTTGATGGCAAGGTCGTGCCTGTAGACGGCGGCGGACACTACCTCAACTATGTGATGTGGCAACCGTGCGGCGTGGTAGCAGAGATCTTGCCATGGAATGGCCCGCTCATGATGGGTTGCCAGAAAGTCAGCATGATTCTGGCTGCCGGAAACAGCGTAGTGATAAAGCCGCCCACATGGGCGCCCCTGTCCATGCTGGAACTGGCTTCGGTGTTCCATGAAGCCGGGTTCCCGGAAGGCGTGGTGAACGTGATTCCGGGTCCTGGCTCAACTGTGGGAGATGCATTAGTAAGGAACCCTCTGGTGGACATGGTGTCACTCACGGGAGGCACGGAAACAGGCAAGCAGATACTCGCATCCGCAGCCGGCACAGTCAAAGACGTAGCACTTGAGCTTGGCGGAAAGAGCCCGAATATCGTGTTCGACGACGTGGACATCAGCACAACCGCCAAGTGGGCGTTTTTCGGGTTTACCCTGAACTCCGGCCAAGTATGCGTGGCCGGTACAAGGCTGATACTGCATGAGGCCATATACGACGAGTTCATCAACGAACTTGTGAACTTGTGCAATCAGGTTGTACCCGGTGACGGCTTCGCCCCCGGCGTGAACTTCGGCCCAATGATCTCTCGCGCTCACTACGAAAGCGTATGGCGCCACATACAACAGGGAATCGCCGAAGGCGCCAGGCTAGTCACCGGCGGCTTCCGCTATACCGACCCAGCAGTTGCGGCAGGCAATTTCATACCCCCTACCATATTCGCCGACGTAACACCCGAAATGAGCATATTCCAGCAAGAGATCTTCGGGCCTGTGCTATGCGTAACCAAGTTCAGCACCGAACAGGAAGCCATTAGGCTGGCTAACGCCGTTGACTATGGACTAGCCGGCGGCGTTTTCACCAGCGACGCCAGACGCGCACAGCGCGTGGCCGAGAAGATCAGGGCCGGCCAGATATACGTGAACACCTATTACAGCAAGGGCATCATGGAATCGCCCGGGGTAGGATGGAAGGCCAGCGGTGTAGGAGGCGCGGGGATCACGAAGTACATGCGTCCTAAGACGGTGTTCGTGGAACTCGAAGACGGCACTGTTCCGCCAATGTAGCTTGGCACACTACGCGACTTGGCGGTACTGATTGGCTTAGTGATCTTCGCACTCGGCCGCGCAGGTTCAGCGAAAGCCTAGAACGGAGTGATATCATTGGCGGACAAGCTACGGGCCTTGTGCTACATTAACCAGTTCTATGCCGGCATTGGCGGCGAAGACAAGGCCGATATTGGCATAAGCCTGTTTGAGGGCGCAAAGGGCCCCTCCATAGGCATGCAGGCCATGTGGCGTCAGGAAATGGAGGTGGTCGCCACAATCGCGTGCGGCGACAACTTCGCGAATACTGAGGCCAGTCTTCCTGAGCTGGCTGCCGCTCTGGCTGAAGCGGTCGGCAAGTTCAAACCCCATGTGTTCATATCGGGGCCGGCCTTCAATGCAGGGCGCTATGGAGTCGCATGCGCGCGAACTGCTGATTATGTCCGCTCGGAACTGGGCATTCCCAGCGTCACTGCAATGTATCCTGAGAACCCGGCGGTTCCAATGTTCGTGAAGCACAACTACATTGTCGCAACACCCGAGACTGCAGCCGGAATGACAAAAGCCCTCCCGCCCCTTGCAGCGCTGGCGCTCAAACTCGCACAGGGCAAACCCATAGGCGCCGCCCCGGACGAAGGCTACATTCCCACAGGGCATCGCCGCAATGAATTGCATCAGCTCAGCGGGGCCATACGTGCTGTGAACATGCTCATGGCCAGGCTCAACAACGCACCGTTTGTGACCGAAATACCCATACGCACCTTCGAGACTGTGCCTGCTGCCCCTCGGATCGCCGATGCCGCCGGCTCAGTCGTCGCACTCATCACGACAGGCGGACTCGTCCCTGAGGGCAATCCCGACAGGCTGAGGCAGGCATTCTCCACCACTTACGGCTCATACTCATTGGCGCACCTATCGACTATGCCGACCGGCGACTACGAGTCAATCCACGGCGGCTATGACACCACCATGGTGAACGCCGATCCCAACCGGCTAGTCCCTCTCGACGCCCTCAGGCAGCTTGAGGCCGAAGGGGCCGTCGGCGGCGTGTGGGATGTGTTCCTCGCAACCTGCGGCATAGGCACTAACGTAAGTAGCTCTGTGTCAATAGGACAACGCATGGCTGCGCAAATCAAACAAGCGGGGGTTCGCGCAGCCATCCTTACGTCAACGTGAGGCACCTGTACACGTTGCGGTGCAACGATAGCCAAGGAACTAGACAGAGCCGGAATCCCAACTGCCCTGATCACCGCGTTCACGTCCATCGCCCAGAATGTCAAGGCCAACAGGATCGTGTTCGGGGGGCACTTCACCAGCCCTGCAGGCAACCCTGATCTTCCGGCCCAGCGTGAACTGGCCTACAGAAAGCGCGTTGTCCAGACCGCGCTCAGGGCGCTGGCCACTGACGTAGAGGCGCCGACAGTGTTCACGGTGGACTTAGAGAGGGAGGCATGACCATGAACACGGCAATGAAGCTTACGAGAGACTATTACGATGTGAACCGCGTGGTCTGGGCTGATAGAACCGAACTCGCAGATGGCCTGTTGCGCATCAACCGTGACGAGATCGAATCCCTGGTAAAGCCTACTCTAGCTGGTGTAGCTCAGGCCCGATTTGAGCTAGTCGCCCCCGGAGAGAACACTCGGATCATCCACGTGCTCGACACGATACAGCCGATGTACAAGCCGGAGGGCAACGCGTACCCAGGCATCATTGGTCCGCCCACTACCACTAGCTCGGGCGTCACCAACCTGCTGAGGGGCTTCGCGGTAATGGAGAGCGCACCCTTGCCATGGGAATCGGCCAGCGCAAGCAGTGGGTTGCTGTATCCCAGGGATGCGATAGTCGACATGACCGGGCCAATATCTGAGTACAGCCCCTTCTCGCACACCAATAACCTGGTGATCTGCTATAGCTTGGCTGAGGGCAAATCATCGGCGGAGTACGATGCGGCGATAAGGCAATCAGCAATGCAAGTGGCCGATTACCTGGCAAGAGCCACCGAAGGCGCGAGTCCGGACGAGGTCCGGCACTTCTCAATAGACAATGCGATCCACGGCCTTCCCAAGGTGGTGCTGGTATGGCAATGCCAGAATCAGGGCGTATACGCAAACACCCTGCTCTACGCGCACCCCATTGACAACCTGGTTCCCACTTGGCTGCATCCCAACGAGATGCTGGACGGCGCCGTGGTAAGCGGCAATTACGTGTGGCCGGCTTTCAAGGTCCCCACCTACTTGCACGCGAACCACCCGGTACTGCTCGATCTCTACAGACGCCACGGCGTAGAGCTGGATTTCCGGGGCGTCGTGTTCAGCCGCAGCCATAATCCGACCCATTGGCATAAGGAACGTTCCGCTAGCTTCTGCGTGAAACTCGCGCGCATGCTTGGCGCCGACGGCCTGGTCATGGCTTGGGAAGGCGGAGGTAACGCCGCAGTAGACGCGATGCTCACCATTGAATGCGCCGAGAAGCTGGGCATCGCTTGCTCTGCCATAACTTTCGAGTTTGGTGGGCAAGACGGCACTGAGGGCGACCTTCTTGTAGACAGCGTGCCTGAGGCCATAGCCATCGTGAGCGGCGGAAGCATCGAGAAGACAATATCACTGCCTGCAGTGGACCGCGTGGTAGGCGGAGATGTGCTCCGGCTCAACAAGGAGTCGGGAGGGTGGTTTCCGAAGGCGGCAGATGCAATCACCTTCGACACAACCACACACATATACTGCTCCGGCAATCAGTCGGGCCACAGCAGCCTATATGGAGCTGCGTATTGATGAATGCAAGATTCGTCAACGCGAGCCTCATGCAGCCCGCGAAGGGATGCCCAGGGATAGCCGCTCGCAGCAGGCCTGGAATCAGGTGCAGAGAAGCTCAGCGAATCGAGGTTGTCCGCAAAAGCAGGCGATTGTCGCGGAAGACGGCGCGACTGTGGCAGAACCACTGCAGCCTTGGCGAGGAGGAGATCCAGTGTTTGTCGACGTCTTGCCCCCCGTGGGCTGGGAGTTCTAAACCTCCTTTCAGCAGCGCTGTTTACGACGTAACTGCCTCTGGGCTGACCGATACCACTTCGGGTTGGGAACTTTCTCGCCATCGGAGGTAGGATAAGCGCCGCCACCCCTACGTCGACGCCCACGTCCTTCCCGGTGCTTGGCAAAGGCGCAGGGTTCACCTTGCGCGTAAACATCGCATACCACCCGTCAGCTCTGCGGACGATGCGGACCGTTTTCGGAGCGCAAGGCAGCGGCCTGTGCCATCGGACCGCGACACGACCGATGCCGGATAACCTAAGGCGCCGGCCGTCTAGCCGGAATCCGTTGCCGTACTCTTTGAACCCAAAGGACGAAAACCGGTCCCTGCTTTTGAACCTGGGATACCCGGGCTTCTCGCCGGCGTTAACACGACGATAGAAGGCTTGGAACGCCAGGTCTAGCTGCACTACTACAAGCTGAAGAACGTGGCTGTGAACGCCGGTTGCATGCGGATTGGTTTTCTTAAGGGTTTTGACTTCCCGCAACTGCTCGAATTTGCTCACTGAGCGCCGTTCTTGCTCCCATGCATCTCGCCGCTTGGCCAGAAGGCCGTTACAAAAGCGGCGGCATGTTCCCAGAACGGATTCCATGCGTTTCTTCTGCGTCTTGCTTGGGTATGGGCGGTACTCGAAGGCCCTGTTCACTCATGTTCCCTTCTGCGCTTCGATGTATCGACGGATCGCTTCTTGAGATACGTTGCCCGCAGTAGCCGCAAAGCAACTTCTTGTCCATAATGACGGCAGTCTGAGAAGACGAGGATACTTGCGCCTAAGCTCGTGCGATGTGATCCCTTTTGCGGCGGAACATATTGGTCATCGACCGTCCCTTCAGCGAGTCGGGTGCGAATTGTGAATTGGCCAGTCCAGACATTTGGTATCGGTATGTGCGTATCGCCTAATGACCATCTATGTACTTTCGCAAATTGGCTTTTAGAGTAAAGCTATTTCCACCGTCAGTGCTTTTGTAAATCAGGAGCCCTTTTGCGCCGGCGTAGATAATGTCTTTGTCTGAAGTAAACTCTATATCCGAAATGTC